>Ga0214919_10011425_pt1 | contig 11079 bp, 12 predicted proteins | sample LL1503_MetaG_FD_177994 | JGI IMG/M metagenome (GOLD analysis project Ga0214919, IMG submission 177994) | Freshwater microbial communities from Lake Lanier, Atlanta, Georgia, United States - LL-1503 | ecosystem: Environmental > Aquatic > Freshwater > Lake | place: USA: Georgia | collected...
AAATAAAAAAAAATAAAATAAAAAAAAATAAAATAAAATAAAATAAAATAAAATAAAATAAAATAAAATAAAATAAAATAAAATAAAATAAAATAAAAAATAATCCTTGGGTTGGACTATTTTTTATTTTTGATTTTTGTCTTCTTTTTAATTATGTTTGATGAATGCACTACTTATGTCTCTTTTTATTTGTTGAACCTTGTTGACATATTTTTCTAACGTGATTGGGTCTGGCGTCTCTTGGTCTTCGTCTTTTTGGTCTTCGTCTTGTTGGTCTTGTCCTTGTATTTGTGGTACCTTGTCAAATCCATCCATCTCAAACTTGAACACATTGGTCGGTTTTTGTTGTCCTATCCTATGGCATCTTGCTACCGCTTGGTCTTCTATTGACGGATTCCAGTGAGGACTGATAAAATATATTTCGGAATAATTTTTTTGCAAGTTTAATCCTTCGCATCCAGTTTGTATCTGAAGAACAATGGCATCTGCTGCGTCTGATAACGTCTTTAAACCTTTTTTGCTATTGCGACCATCAAACGTTACTACTTTCTGCATCCCTCCTCGTCTTAGCCGTTCCGCAACAAAATCTATCTCTTGTCTGAAATTGCAAAATATGATCTTACCATTACCGTTATCTTTTCTGTCAAGGATTGTTTGTAAAACGCCGTCTAATTTGCTGCTGTATTTGGTTCCCTGTTTGTATTCTGGGTCTTTCAGTCCTTTTGTGCTGGGCTTGATTAGTGCAGGTAATATGCAGCTCTGTCGTGCTCGTAAAATAGCCAGTAGTACACCTTTTTCACCTAACCTTTGCGATAACAGTCCGTTACAATTTACGCCCGTTACGTATGTCTGATTCGGCAGACACGAGTGTATTTCTTCTGCCAACCGTTTTTCATGAATATTTGCCCAATTGATTGTTTGGCAGTGATTCAATACTGGCGGTAACAGGATTCCTACATCTGTCTTTGTTCTTCGCAAAATATTATTCTGGATTACTTCTGCGAAATTGTCTTGGTCAACCTTGATTCCGATGATGTTGCACAAATTGAAGAAATCGCTGCGTTTGTTTTGAACTGGTGTGCCCGTTACTAACCAGCGAACTTTTGCACGCAATGCCTTGCAGCTTTTGTATCTGGTTGTTTTTTTGTTTCTTAAATGATGCGCTTCGTCAAATATGATTCGGTTCCAAATTATTTTATGTAACCGAGTATTGGCTATTTCCGTGTTCTTCTTTGGGTTCAACATGCTGTATGTTGTAAGAACAATTGGGGCTCTTGCTAACTCCTCGTCGGTGATTGTCTTTACATTTTGGCCGTGGTATACGATGGGAATGTGTCCGGAACATTTGTATATTTCTGCGACCCACTGCTCAAGTAAAACTGGGGGTAATACTATGAGGGTTCTTTTCTTGAGATTGACAAACATGACACCTATCATCATTAGCGTTTTTCCGAGACCCATCTCGTCTGCTATGATTCCTCCTTTAGAACTTGTTCCACCGTTTGAACTTGATTGTTGCAATTCGTTTCTAACGCACCACTCCACGCCATCGTGCTGGTATTGTTTGAGTCCATATTGTGCTCTCTCCAACAACATGGTGAATCGCTCCATCTTTGGTCCATTTATTACTTGGGTATCGTTAGACATTATTAGCTTTGGTATTTGGTTATTAATTAAATTATGCTTTATGTAAATGTAATTTAAAATAAGGTTTTGAAAAATTTTTCAATTTTTTTGTTTAGTTATTGAAATACAGATATACATAAAAAAATATATAAAAAAATATATAATATTTTTACCTGGGCTTACCTTATTGTCTTGTCTTGTCTTGTCTTTGTCTTTGTTTGGATTAATATGTTACTTCTAATAACATATTGGTTGCCTCTGGTTTTGCTTCTTCTTCTGTAACTGCTTCTTCTATTTGTCCGTCTTCTAACAATCGTTGTTCTTCGGCCATTTGTCTGAATGCTTTGGCTGTCGGGCTTTCAAATTTAACCGTCCATTTGCTTGAAAATGATTCGTCTGTGAATAATGGCATTGGGTTCTTTTCTACAACCCAGTAGTCGTCATTAGTATAAAACAGTCTGGCGTCTTTTTTGGGGTCTTGAACACATTTGATGAATCGGTATGCGACCTCTGAGTCATGCCAATCTACTGCAATGTATGCTCCATAAGTTTGGACGCCTTGCTTCTGATTGAATTCCGGAAATATGGTTACCTGCTTTACTATCGCAATATCTAACTCATTAAACAAATTTACTATGCTATTAGGGCTAACATCGTTTCCGATATTCGCAATAAAGATGCTGTTGATTGGTTTAGACATTATTGATTATTTGATTTAATTGCTTGTAGGATTGCTGTCGCTTGTAGGATTGCTGTCGCTTATTGCTTATTGCTTTTTGGTTTATAATTTAAATACATCCTCTACATAAAAAAGTATTTCAATTTTTTTTTTAATTTAATTCGGATTCGGTTTTATAAAAAGTATAATTAAAAATAACTTAAAGTTTGTATATTAAATTATATAATTGGAATTATAATTATAAATCAATGAATACAAATAATGCAAAAAATGTTTTTCTTTCATTATGGGCAGGAATAGGTGGTTATAGAGGCCATCAATTTTATAAAAATACAATTAAAAGGGATATAGAACGTCATGATAAATATTATAAAGACCTAACGGAACGACCAAAATATTATATTATAACTAATGCTGCATATGTTGGTGGATTCTCTTTATTCTATGTCGCTCCTATATTTTGCATTGTGGCATTTGTTCATGAAATGTATGAGTTAGAAGATTTTATGAGAGGTGAAGACTAATAATAAATAAAAAATAAAATAAAAATAAAAGGTTTATATAATTATATCATATGAATAACAAAGACGGAATTCTACCTGTGACAATAATGGATTTATCAAATAATATAATCTGTGAAGAAAAATGTAAAGAAGATAAAGATAAAGATAAAAAACCTAATATTTTATTATTTTCACCTTTATTTTTTGCTACAAATATAGTAACCGCATTTGTTAATGAATATTATTTATATTCTGGCTTGTTTTGTTTTCTTACATTAACATCAGTTATATATCATTCTAATAATAATATTTATACAAATGTTATTGATAAAATAGCGATTATATTAATTGTGTTATACGGGGCGTATATTCTGTATAATAAAATAAAAATAGATTTAATAGATTTAAATAATTTGTTTAATTTGTTTAATTTGTTTAAGTATTCAATAATTATTTTTACTTTTTTGGGTTGTATATATTTGTATTACTATGGTTTTGTTAATAAGCAGTATTGTTTCTGTGATGATGATTGTATTGCGTATCGGTATCATTTTCTAATGCATATTATAGTTTCAATAGGTCATCATTTTATAATATTTTTATAAAAAAATAGTGATTATATTTTATTTTTGTCTCTTAGTATATAGCTGTAAATAATTAAATAATTCATTAATTAATTAACTCATTTGTAAGTCGCCTGCTGTTGGTAATAATATGACGACGCATGATTTGTATTTACAAATTTGTTTTTTCTCTTTATTACATGTTGGACACGTGTCTTCTTCTTTAATCTTGCATTCCTCCTTTATTCGTAATTTTTGTGTGGTTACATCATATTCCCAATCCCAAAGTATATTGCCTGTGGCTATGTCTATGACCTTGTATGCATCCGTTTCAAAGAATCCGCTACCATAATGTGCCCAATGTTTGAATGCATGTGGATATATTTTTTCAAGGTCACATGTTATAATTGTCTTGCAATCCTTGGTGTAATCATTTATTTTTACGAATCTGGGATTTACTGTGTTGTTGTTGTTAATAAATGATTGTCTGAAATACTTTTCTTCTCCTTGCCGCTCTCCTTGCGTATAGACGGTTACGCCTCTTTGTAGTGGTGGTGGCATCGGAGGTAACTGGTCGTTATTGTCGTTATTCATGTTATTCATTGTATTAGTATTGTTGTTGTTTATTGTTTAGTATAAATAAATAATTCAATTTTTTTTTAAAGTAATTAAGATTTAAAAGTAATTAAATTATTTATAAATTATAAATTATAGATTATAGATTAAAGGTTTTACACCTTTTCTCATTTCAAACGCCCATTAATATCAATCAATGTTTTTTTAAATAATTCTTTATGTTTTTGAAAAGATAAATAATTAAATATTTTGTTACATTTATTACAATGTAACAAATATATAAATCTTGAACATTGTGATATATGAGCCATTTTACGTTTTCTGTTAATTTCAGAATATGATATTTTTGCACTACAACCAAAACAAATCATGTATAAATATATAAATCTTTAATTTAGTTTTTATATAAGTTTCATTATTATATAAAAATGGGCGTTTGAAATGAGAAAAGGTGTAAAAAACAATATAAAATTAAAACTATAATTAATATTATAATTAATATTATAATTAATATTACAATGGAAAATAATAATAATAATAATAATAATAATACATTTTATATCAAAACAGATGATAATAAAATTATAAATGAAAAACATATAAGATGGGTACAAAAAATGGGTGATTGTTTAGAAGTTTGTGCAAAGGTTACCGGTTGTGATGTAAAAAGTGGGGATACTATTAGAATATGTAAATTAAATAATCCGGATAGTTATAATAAACTGAATAAATATTTTGAATAAATTATATTTGTATTACTTGTATTACTTGTGCTTGTGCTTGTGCTTGTGCTGCTTGTGCTATTTGTGCTTCAAGTGTTGTTTTGCTCAATTCATTGGGGACGCTAATTTCTTTTATTTCGGCTCTACATAACGCACATGTTATAGGTGCGTCTTTTCTAACCCTTGCTGTCTCGTAAATACAGTCGGTGCAAAATTCGTGTCCGCATCCTAATACAGCGACATCTTCATCTTTTTTTTCTTCATAACATATGGCGCACTCTTTGTCTAATCTGTTACAAGATGTTGGTGATACGGTAACTGTGATTTGCAGTTGTTGTTGCTGTTGCTGTGGATTGCTATAAAGCAGCTGAACTTCGGCTTCATATTCTTGTATTGTGAGTCCATTACGTGTGAGTCCAAATGTATGCCAATACCAGTTCTCTAACATTTTGATAATATTAACGATAATTGGTGTATCATAATGTATATTTTGCAGCAGGATATCATAATTGGAATGTATTTGGCAAATCATATTGACTCTCTCTGGAATGCTCATGACTGAAGCGGATTCGCCGATTTTTATATAAAAGTAGAATAATATTATTCTTCTAATGCATTCGGATTTATTGCCGGAAATATTGGTTTGGAGTAGTTTGCATATCATACTTAGCTCAGCATGTTTATAATATTTCAATTGTAACATTTGGTAATGGAAATTGTATGGATGGAATGTCATCATGTTTGCGATATAATTAAATATTATGTCTGCATTGGGTGAAATGCACTCTCTGATGGTGTGTCCGTTTTGGTGGCAAAATTTGCAAGGCATTTTGTTTAGATTGTTTGATTAGTTTGTTTGATAATAGTTGTTTGGTTACTTAAATAAGCTTTAAACTATTTCAATTTTTTTGTATATTTATTATTGGAATGCTTTATATACCGGTGCTGTTTTGCTGTTAGATAACCATGCATCTCTTGCCTTTATCATGTTGCTAAAAAACTTGAACAATTTCATTGTGTTATATTATGTTAAAATAAAATATTGTTTTATACGAATCATTTATATTTTTGTTTATTTTTTGGTATGATGAGAGAAATTGTTTACGATAAGGTATTGATGTTTTGTATTGTGACGCCGTTGTGGCATTGAATTAACATTGAATTGTAGACAAGATCTTTACAATGTGAATTGATGTGACGCCATTGTGGCATTGATTTTGCATAAATATAGAGACAATATATTTGTATTGTGATTTGACGTGACATTGAATTGTAGACAAGATCTTTACAATGTGATTTGACGTGACTCCATTGTGGCATTGAATTGGCATTGAATTTGAGACAATATATTTGTATTGTGAATTGATGTGACTCCATTGTGGAACAGATATAACATGCTGTGGAATAGATATAACATGCTGTGGAACTACAGTGGAACTACAGTGGAACTACAGTGGAACTACAGTGGAACTACAGTGGAACTACAGTGGAACTACAGTGGAACTACAGTGGAACAAATATAACATGCTGTGGAACGTTACAAGAAATGAGTCCCAAAATAAAGAAATGAGTGCCAAAATAAAGACCAAATAAAGAAATGAGTGCCAAACTGAATAAATGAGTGACAAAAATAACGTCAATGTGGCAACAATATGGCAACAATATTGAGACAATATCTTTAAAATATATATATAATAAAATTGAATTAGAAAAACGATAATATAATATAATAAACTAAAACTAAACAATATGGAAACTCTATTAGACAATATGTTTATCAAAAGATTTTGTTTGCCTTCAAATATTGATATTGAAACGTATAAAAATGGCAAGCAAGAAATATCGCATTGTATTTGTGGAAATTACAATCACGTGGCGTGTGTGTTGCAAGGGAAAGATCGCTACTATGAAAAAAACTAAGGTGTTGTGTTATGGCGTAAATAAGATGCCTGATGGCAATAATTTGATACCCGGCATTCATGCGGAACATGATGCATTATTAAAGTTACCGCCATTAAAACATAAAAAGAAGCTACAAAGTATTAATTTATTAGTAATTAGAGTCTCTGTGAAAAACAAGTTACAATGTAGTAAACCGTGTAATAATTGTATTCAAAACATGCAAACTATACCTCAAAGTAAAGGATACAAAATTAAACATATATATTATTCTGATAGTCATGGAGATATCGTTGAGACAAATTTGTCTCAATTAGAAGCAGACGAACCATATTTTACAAAATATTATAAAAATATCCGTAAACAAAAATAAATATTATATTTTATATATTATATATTTTTTATTGAGAGAAACTGGATACAGTATACAGTGGAAATCTATAATAAATAAGTAATTAAATATTAAAATATATTGTTTATTGTTATTATAAGCAATAAAATAGTAATTATATATTAAAATATATAGTTTATTATTATTATAAGCAATAAACTATATAAAGAAATGTACATATATAATTTATAAATGAGTAAATCATTAAATATTGTAGAGTTAATAGAAACAAATCCTATAACACGATTATCAAACACATATCAAAATAAATTATTAACAAAAATTAAAGAAAGGTTTACAGATGATGAACAACAAATATTTGTTGCAAGCTTTTATTGTTATTTAAATTATAATTCTAAAACGGATTTTCTTATTAATTTAGATGACATATGGAAGTGGTTACATTTTTCTACAAAACAAAAATCAAAAGAATTATTAGAAAAAAATTTTATAATTAATAAAGACTATATATTGCTTAACTTGCAAGTTAAGCAATCACCCCACATCAGAGGAGGACACAATAAAGAAACATTTATGTTAAATATTGACACCTTCAAAAAATATTGTTTAAAAGCTGGTACAAAAAAAGCAGATGAAATTCACGAATATTATATAAAATTAGAAGAAACACTTCAAGACGTAATTCAAGAAGAAAGTAATGAACTCAAATTACAATTAGAACAAAAAGAACAACAATTAGAACAAAAAGAACAACAAATAGAAAGTGTCGCACAAGATAAACAAAAAATAAGAGAAAAAACATTATTAGAACAATTCCCAAATAACACACAATGTGTATATTATGGAACAATAGACAATTTAAGTAATAACAACGAAAAATTAATCAAATTTGGCAACTCAAATAATTTAAAAAATCGTGTAATAAAACATAAAGATACATATTCTAATTTTGTATTAATTAATGCTTTTAAAGTAGATAACAAACTTCAAATTGAAAATGCTTTAAAAGAAAATAAAATATTTATAGAGAGACTACGCAACCTAACATTAGGAAATAAAAAATATATTGAATTATTAAATATAGAAGGCATAACATTTACACATTTAGATAAAATTATTAAAGAAATTATAACTGGTATAGAGTACAGTCCAGAAAATTATATTAAAATATTAGAAGAAAATAAAATATTAAAAAAACAAATAGAAGAAAAAAATGAAGCAAATAATACAAATAATTTAATACTATTAACAAGTGAAAATAACAAATTAAAAAAAGAAAATATAAAATTAATGAAAAGATATAATGATTTAAAAAGAAGAACAAAAACTATTGATTCTGATGCTGATGAAAATGCTCATGATGAAACAGTGCAAGAAGTAAATCAAAATGAAATAGATAATTATATAACAGTTATAAATACAATATCCAAAAAATTTATAAAAAATAAAGATGGTAAATATGAGTTTGACAATAAAATATATGACAAGATAATTGGTTTGAGAGAAGAGGTATGGAACTATAAAGCATATAAAACATCAGGAGGCTTAATCAAGAATGACCTAATTATGAATTCATTAGGAAAAATTGTTTCAAAAAAAAAGTGTATACAAGAATCAGCTAATAATAGATTTGAGAAATATGGAATAAATAAAAAACATGATGACGTTATTTAGGTTTGCTGCAAACTATAGCTCAAAGTAAAGGATACAAAATTAAATAAATATATTATATTTTACATATTATATATTTTTTATTGAGACAAAACTGGATACAGTGGAATCCGATGTATCCAGTGATACTGTGTTATACGGTGGTGCATACAGTGGAATCCGATGTATCCAGTGATACTGTGTTATACGGTGGCGCATACAGTGGAATCCGATGTATCCAGTGATACTGTGTTATACGGTGGTGTATACAGTGGAATCCTATAACAGTCCAATAATGCATACAGTAGAATCCTATAACAGTCCAATAGGATATACCGTAAAATAAATGAGTCGCAAAACAGTAGATATGACTGCTATTATGATGTCAAAAAAAATGACTAACAAAACGGTGGAAATCAGTGATAATATTATATGATATGGATACTATACTATATAATATGTTGTACACAGTGCTACAGTGGAATACAGTGCGATACAGTGCTATACAGTGCGACAGTGGAATACAGTGGAATACAGTGCTACAGTGCGACACAGTGCTACAGTGGAATATAGTGATACAGTGGAATACAGTGCTATACAGTGCTACAGTGGAATACAGTGGAATACAGTGCGACCCAGTGCTACAGTGGAATATATGAGTGCCAAAACAGTGGAAATGACCCATTAAAAAAGGGATTACCTCTTTGAGGTTTTATGACCATTTATGGTTCAACCCAATTATTTTTATTACTTTATACTACAATTATAACTATAAACTATAACTATAAACTACAACTATAACTACAAGCTACAAGCTATTTAATTATCTGATTCGTATTCGTCTTCGCATAACTCGTCATCGGATTCCTCTGGTAACGCTTTGATGCTATTTGTCGCCGGCTCGTATATTCCTACTGCATCTTGGCTTTCAGGATCGTATAGCATATTTGAATCTGACTTTAAATATTTTTTCCCATTTATTAAAATGGCTCTCACGCTTACTTCCTCCTCTTCCTCTTCGGCTTCTACTGCTGCTGCTGATGCTACTGGTGCTGCTGCTGCTTTAACGGTTACTTCTTTGGTCGCCTTTTTTCCAACCTTGCCTACCTTTTTATCTACCTTTGCTTCTTTTTCCGCAGCAGCTTGTTTCACCTTGGCTTCTTTTTCCGCAGCAGCTTGTTTCGCCTTCGCTGCCTTTTCTGCCGCCAGTTGTTGTGCTTTTGCTTCTTTTTCCGCAGCCGCTTGTTGCAGTTTCGCTTCTTTTTCTTTTTGCTTCGCTTCCTTTTCGGCCGCCAGTTGTTGCGCCTTGGCTTCCTTTTCGGCTGCCAGTTGTTGCAGCTTCGCTTCCTTTTCCGCAGCAGCTTGTTGCGCATTGGCTTCCTTTTCTTTTTGTTTCGCTTCCTTTTCGGCCGCCAGTTGCTGCAATTTGGCTTCTTTTTCGGCAGCCAGTTGTTGCGCCTTGGCTTCCTTTTCGCACTTTTTCTGTTCAGTCTCTTCGCATCTCATGCTGACACGTGCTTCTTTTTCTGCGGCCAGTTCGGATTTCTTTGCTTCAGCTGCGACTCTAACGGCTTCCGCTCTAACTGCTTCGGCAGCGACAGCTTCAGCGGATTCACCTTCGTCTTCGGAATCCGTCATGATTTCTGTGTCTGCAAGTGAAACCGTGTCGTCATTTACTAATGTAGCGAATAAATCTTCTACAGTAGCTGCTTCCACTTGTTTCACTATTTTTGATTTCGGACGACCTCGTTTCTGTTCGTTGCATTCAAAGTGAATTGCCTCCACTTCAATGTTTTCTCTCATGATGAATTCCTTTACTGTGTCAACTGAGTATTTTTGCTTTTCCAGCACTTTTAAGTATGCGATTGGTTTGCGACCCTTTGGATCCGTGTATTCCAATAAATCCGAGGATAAACGTGCTTCAATTGTTCCGCAGCTTGGTTGTCCTGATTGATCGCTTTCTTTCTGGCAGTTTTTGCAGTAGTTTCCCGTGTCCAGCTTTTTCTTGGAGCATTGGTTGAATAGTCCGTGATTGTATGCGAGTCCGTGGCATCCGTTGTCGTTAATACGATTTTTGTTGAATGGAAACGGAAATGGGTATGATACCACTGCTTCTACCGGTGATTCCACTGCTTCCACCGGTGATACCGTTGCTTCCATACCCTTTGAACCCTTACCCTTTGACTTTACTACCTTACCCTTTGACTTTACCGCTTTCTCGCTTGACGCTGATGCTGATGCTGATGCTGATGCTGATGTTGCCAGACACGCTATCAGTTCCGACATCCATGTTTCACATTCATCCTTATCCAGGCCGTATCGCATTATGCATTCCGATATTACATTATGTCCTACTTCCGAATATATTGACTCTATGCACTTTACAATTAATGATGATGACATTGCTTTTCGCTTTATTACTTTTTACTTTCAATTACTTTTTCCACATTTACTCCTTTCAATTCAATTTTTTTTACTCATTAACCTTTTTTTCCATTCACTTAAAATT
>Ga0214919_10011426_pt1 | contig 11079 bp, 7 predicted proteins | sample LL1503_MetaG_FD_177994 | JGI IMG/M metagenome (GOLD analysis project Ga0214919, IMG submission 177994) | Freshwater microbial communities from Lake Lanier, Atlanta, Georgia, United States - LL-1503 | ecosystem: Environmental > Aquatic > Freshwater > Lake | place: USA: Georgia | collected 2015-03-15
GCAGCAGGTAGGTGCGGTTGCCGTGCAGCACGCCCGGTTTGCCCGCGCTCAAAGTTGCCGCATGCTTGCCGGTCTCAAGTCCGTGGCCTGCCGCCTCGACGCCTACTATGCGTACTTTTTCTTCCCCGATATACGGGTAAAACAATCCCATCGCGTTCGAGCCGCCGCCCACGCACGCGAGCACCGCATCCGGCTGGCGCCCCGCCATTTCCAGCATCTGCCACTTGGCCTCGATGCCGATCACCGATTGGAAGTCGCGCACCATCATCGGATACGGGTGCGGACCGGCGACGGTGCCTATGATGTAGAAGGTGTCGGTCACGTTCGTGACCCAGTCGCGCATCGCTTCATTGAGCGCGTCTTTCAGTGTCTTGGAGCCGGACTCGACCGGCACCACCGTCGCCCCCAGCAGTTTCATGCGATAGACGTTCTGCGCCTGGCGATGGATGTCTTCGGAGCCCATGTAGACGACGCACTTCATGCCGTAGCGTGCGGCGACGGTCGCCGTGGCCACCCCATGCTGGCCCGCGCCGGTCTCGGCGATCACGCGCGGCTTGCCCATGCGCTTGGCGAGCAGCGCCTGACCGACCGTGTTGTTGATCTTGTGCGCACCGGTGTGATTGAGGTCTTCACGCTTGAGATATACCTGCGCGCCGCCGAAATGCTCGGACCAGCGTTTCGCGTGATAGACGGGGCTCGGCCGGCCGACGTAATGCTTGAGTTCGTATTCGAACTCGGCGCGGAACACCGGATCATTGCGGTAGTGCTCGTACTCGGCCTTCAGCTGATCCAGCGCCTCGATCAGCGTCTCGGCCACGAATACGCCGCCGTACTGGCCGAAATGTCCGTTATCGTCGGGCAAGTCATACATCTGCACTGCGCACCTCTTTCATGAATGCCGCGATTTTTTGCGGGTCTTTGATGCCGGGACTTGCTTCGACACCCGAACTGACGTCAACCGCCCAAGGCGCGACACGGCGTATCGCTGCTGCCACGTTGGCGGGATTCAGCCCGCCGGACAATATCACCTGCAGCGGCAGGCCGCGCGGAATGAGATTCCAGTCAAACGCCGTGCCGGTGCCACCATGCGTGCCATCGACGAAAGCGTCGAGCAGCAGGCCGCGCGCAGCGCCGTAAATCTGCGCGTATTGTAACAAATCGAGCCCTGCCTTGACGCGTACCGCCTTGATATAAGGGACGCCAAACTGCGCGCAAAAGTCCGCTGGTTCCTCGCCGTGAAACTGCAACAGATTGAGCGGCACTTCCTTCAATACGTTTTCGACTTCGCGCACCGCCGGATTGACGAACAGCCCGACTGTCGTGACGAATGGCGGCACTGCTTTGACGATTTCCGCGGCGCGCTCGTTGGCGATGTTGCGCGGACTTTTGGCATAAAAAACGAAACCGAGCGCGTGCGCGCCCAGCCGCGCCGCTTCCTGCGCATCAGCGCGCCGCGTAATGCCGCAAATTTTGACTGCTGTCGCCATAGATTCGATCAGATCTCTTCAAACCACCCCCGGCGCGCGAGCGCGGGCAAACCCCATTTCGCATCATAGCTCACGTGCGCAAGATAGAGCCCCGCCGCCTCCAGCGTCGGCGCCGCCAACGCGCGTTCGCCGCTTGCCAGCACATCCGCCAGCCACGCCGGCTCATGCTTGCCGTTGCCCACGTAGACGAGGCTGCCGACGATATTGCGCACCATGTGATGCAAAAACGCATTGGCTGCAAGGTCGAACACGATGTAGTCGCCGCTGCGGCGTATGGCCAGGCGCCGCAAATTGCGTACCGGCGATTTCGCCTGGCACTCGGCGGAGCGAAACGCGCTGAAATCGTGCTCGCCCAGCAGGTGCGTGGCCGCAGCGCTCATACGCGCAATATCGAGCGGTGCATGATACCAGGCGACCCGCCCCTGATTCAGCGCCGGCCGCACTGCATGGTTGAACAGCACGTAACGGTAGCTGCGCTCCCGCGCGGAATAACGCGCGCTGAAGTCCGCCGCCACCGGCTGCATCCACGTCACCGCCGCGCCGGACGGCATCGATGTATTGGTGCCGCGCACCCACGCCGAGGCGGGACGTTCGACGTTACAGTCGAAATGCACCACCTGCGCCAGCGCGTGCACGCCGGCATCCGTGCGCCCCGCGCAGATGGTCGCGATTTTTTCGCCTGCAATCGCGGCCAGCGCGCGCTCGAGCGCGTCCTGCACGGCGCATCCCGACCGCTGCGTCTGCCAGCCGCAAAACGTGGCGCCGTTGTACTCGATGCCGAGCGCGATTCTCATCGCAGGATTTCAATCTCCAAAATAAAACTGGCCGCACCGTAGCGCGGCCAGTCCATGATTTCGAGCAGTTGAACCGGCGCAACGTTTCGCCAGCCCTCCGCCGCCTTACGTCAACCGAGAGAGTTGAGCAGTTGCTTCGCTTCCGTTTGCTGCGCGGCGTCGCCCTCTTTGATGACTTCCTGCAGGATTTCGCGCGCACCGTCCTTGTCGCCCATTTCCTGGTAAGCCTTGGCCAGATCGAATTTGGTTTGCACATCGTACCAATGATCGTCCTTGGCGCCAGCCCCGGCCGCGGCGTCCGCTTTGGGCGCGTCGTCGAGGTTGAGGCTGATATCGTCAAGCTTGATATCTGGAATGTCGAGCGGGGGAATGGTCGGAGCGCTGCCCGGCGCCATCGTTACGTCGCCGCTGAGGTCGAGTTTGAAATCGAGATCGAGCGGCACCGCCGAACTGTTGCCGACCGGTGCGGCAGGCGCCGCGCCGGCGATGTCGAAATCCATCGTCAGGCCGGCGGCATTGTCCTGATTTTCCGGGCTGATAACTACCGTGCTGTCGTGCTTGAAGTCAGCGGGTTCGGTCGACTTGGCGGGTGCGTCCGCCGCAGCCGTCGCATCAAAATTGAAATCGATCACGCTTGCCATCGGCACCGCGGAGTCGCCGGTGACATTGGTCTTGGTCATGTCGTTTTCGCCGCCCAGACCAACCGTAATGTCGGTCATGGTTGCAGGAGCCGCGCCGGCAGGAACGTTCAGCGTGAAGTCGGGCGATGCCGCTTCGGTAAACGCTTGGGCGGAAACCGAATCCTGGGTGATATCGTGCATTTCCGGGTCGGGCGGCAGCCCCGAGGCGCCCGCCGCCAATTCGCCGGGGCGCATCATCATGGTCTTCTCGCCGCTGTCCAGCTCCACGTCGGTCTTGGTCGGTCCGCCCGCGCCAGGCGCCAACTCGAGATCGAAGTCGAGGTCGGTACCTGGGATCCCGCCGCCAACCGCCGGTGCCGCAGCCGCTGGCGCCGACTTGCCGGCTTCGTAGAGCGCATTTTCAGGATCGAACGCATAGCCCATGCCGGCTGCTTTGAGCCAGTTGTCACCAACGCCCGCCGTTTGCGTGTGCAGCTTGCTGGCGATTTTCTCGAATTCGCCCTTGTCCTTGCGCGCGGCGTAAATCTGCAGCAACTTGAGGTGCGCTTCTTCGTGCTGCGGATTTTTCTCGAGCGCTTCTTTCAGCACTTCTTCGGCCTGCGCATCGCGGCCGAAGTTGAGGTAGAGGTCGGCTTCCGCCAGTGGGTCGACGTCATCGCTGCCTGCGACCGCGGGACCCATCACCGGCGAAGCCGTCATCGCAGCAGCATGCGCTGCGTCAGGTTTGGCAATCGTCGGCGCGGTTTTCGCGGCTTTACCGCCGCCATCGCCATCCTGCGCACGCCGGCGGCGCGCGAACCAGAAGGCACCGCCGCCAAGCACCGCAAGTCCGCCGAGACCGCCGGCCAGATAAATGGGATCGGTGGCTGCGCTGATGATCTGATCGACCAAGCCCGGTTCTGCCACGACAGGCGGCGGTGCCGGCTTGGGTTTCGGTTTTGGTGCCGGCTCAGCTTTCGGCGTTTCAGCCTTGGGCGTATCTCCTTTGGGCGCTTCGCCTTTAAGTGCTTCGCCTTTTGGCGGCTCCACTACCGGCGGCACAGCTTTCTGGTCCGCTTTTTGATCAGCTTTGGGCGATTCAACAGGGGCTTTGCCGGCGTCTTTTGGCGGCTCCATCTTCGCTGCCTCTGCCTTCGGCGGTTCCGCTTTGGCGGGGACGGGGGCGGGCGGCGGCGCTTTAGTTGCTTCGCCTTTCGCCTCAGCCTTCGCGGGCGGCGGAGTTACGGCCGGTTTTGCGCCCGGCACCGTGCCTTTGAGTTCAAGCAGGCGCTGCATGGCCTTGATATTCTTTTCAAGCTGCGCGACGCGTTCGTTGGCTTCGGCCAGCGATTTCTCGCGCGCCGTTGCCTCTTCTTCCATCATGCGCAGGCGCTCTTTGGCCGAAGCCGGTTTGCCGCTGCCAGCCTTGCTTGGCGCAGTTGCGTCGCCCTTGGTCAGTTTCAGCACTTCTTTGGGCGCTTCTTTGCCCGCCGCTTTGTCCTCGGCGGCTGTAATCTTGCCGCTCGCCGCCGACTTGGTCGATTCCTGCGCCGGCGTGGTGCCTGCGGCGTCCGCCAGCTTGGCGCGATAAGCATTCCAATTCGAGGCCTGCACGCGAACTTCTTTGCTCGCCGCGGCCGACGCCGTTTCTACGATGCTCTCTTTTTCCGGCACACGCAGGATCTTGCCGGTCTTCAAACGGTTCATGTTGCCGGCGAATGCATCCGTATTATTGCGGTAGAGCGTGACCAGCATCTGATCGAGAGTCACGCCTTCGGGCTTTACGCTGGCGGCGATCTTGGCGAGCGTATCGCCGCGTTTCACCGCGTATTCAGAGGCGGCGGCCTTCGCGGGCGCTGGTGAAGGCACCGCTTTGCCGGCCGGCGCTTTCGGCGCAGGCGCGGCGGCAACGGCTTCAGGCTGCGGCGTCGGCGCAATCGCCTTGGTCTCAGGCGCCGCAGACGGCGCGTCTGGTGTCGCAGCCGCCACCGGCGGCCGCAAGGGGGCAGGCGCAGTTGGCGTATATCCCGGCGGATCGATCAGCGCCGTGTATTCGCGCAGCAGGCGTCCTTGGGCCCAACTCAACTCGATCAGCACGCCCAGGAAAGGCTCGTTGATTGCGCGGCTCGAAGTCATTTTGATATAAGGCTTGCCGTCGGCGCGCCGCTCTATGCTCAGGCGCACGCCGATCAGGGCCGGGCTGTACTGCATGTTGGCTTGCTGAAATGCTTCGGGCGAAGCAAGGCGTGCCGTCAGTGTGGCTAATTCGTCCTTTTGCACGGACACCAGATCGATTTCCGCCGACAGCGGCTGACCTAATGACGACAAAACGGTGAATTTTCCCAAGCCGGCTGCATGGGCAACCCAAGGGTACAGCAGGAAAACACCTGCCCATAACCATGTTTTATATGGGATTTTGCGCACGGCCCAACCTTTTGTTATTTTCTGCTACAAGTAACTTAACATCAAATAGTTAGGGTTGCAAGCTAACCTTGCCTCTAACCTTATGAATCTATTGGCTAGCCGACAATCATTATTTTACCAGTGAGCACCCATTCAACCCTGTGGATAAATGCCTGGAATCCGGCGTTTTGGTCGCTTTTTTTAATGCCTGCCGCCAAGTGTGCGGGCACTGACTAGCGCTCCAGCAATATGCGCAACATGCGGCGCAAAGGTTCGGCGGCGCCCCACAGCAACTGGTCTCCAACGGTGAATGCGGACAGATAGTCGCCGCCCATCGCCAGTTTGCGCAAACGCCCGACCGGAATATGCATTTGCCCGGTGACCGCGGCAGGCGTCAATTCGCGCTCGGATCGCTCGCGCTGATTGGGCACGACGCGCACCCATTCATTGGCCGACGCCAGGATGCCGGTGATCTCGTCGAGCGGGACGTCCCGCTTCAACTTGATGGTCAGCGCTTGGCTGTGGCAGCGCATCGCACCGACGCGCACGCACAGGCTTTCGACCGGCGTTACCGGCGTGCCGAAGGCGTCGCCGCGCCCGAGTATCTTGTTGGTCTCGGCGCCGCCTTTCCATTCTTCGAGCGACATGCCGTTGCCCAAGTCCTGGTCTATCCACGGAATCAGGTTGCCGGCGAGCGGGACGCCGCGGAAATTTTCCATCGGCAGTGCGCCGCCCGTCTGGCTGGCGTGCACCTTGCGGTCTATTTCCAGAATGGCCGAAGCCGGGTCGGCCAGCAGGTCTTTGACCTCGGCGTGGACCAGACCGAACTGGGTCAGCAGTTCGCGCATGTGCTGCGCACCGCCGCCCGACGCAGCCTGGTATGTCATACACGTCATCCACTCGACGAGATCGTGCTGGAACAGGCCGTGCAGGCCCATCAGCATGCAGCTCACGGTGCAATTGCCGCCGATGTAATTGCGGATGCCCTTGGTCAGCGCGTTCTTGATGACAGGCATGTTGACGGGGTCGAGAATAATGACCGCATCGTCTTTCATGCGCAGCGTCTTGGCCGCGTCTATCCAATAGCCTTGCCAGCCCGCCGCGCGCAATTGCGGATACATCGCCGTGGTGTATGCGCCGCCCTGGCAGGTGATGATGACATCCATGGCTTTCAACGCATCGACGGAACTCGCATCCTTGAGCGGTTCGATGTCCCGGCCGATGGCGGGACCTTTGCCGCCGATCTGCGAAGTCGTGAAAAAAACCGGTTCGATGAGGTCGAAGTCACGCTCGGCCTGCATGCGCTGCATCAGCACCGAACCGACCATCCCCCGCCATCCGACAAAACCTGTACGCATCATGATTGCATTACTTAAATAAATCCTAACGTTGCATGCATCGCCGGGGTTGACGTATCACTGCATCGCGGCGACCACCGCGTCACCCATCTCTATGGTCCCGACGCGCCGCATTTCGGTCTCGTAGATGTCGGCGGTGCGATAACCCTGACCAAGGACTTTCTTGACCGCCGCCTCGATGCGCTTGGCGGCTTCTTCTTCATTGAACGTGTAGCGCAACATCATCGCAGCCGACAATATCGTCGCCAGCGGATTCGCCAGGTTTTTACCGGCGATATCAGGCGCGGAACCATGCGCCGGCTCGTACAAACCCTTGTTGTTCGCATCGAGCGAAGCCGACGGCAGCATGCCGATCGAGCCGGTCAGCATCGACGCTTCGTCCGACAGGATATCGCCGAACATGTTGCCGGTGACGATGACGTCGAACTGCTTGGGATTGCGCACAAGCTGCATCGCCGCGTTGTCGACGTACATGTGCGACAACTCGACCTGCGGATATTTTTTGGCGACGTCCTTGACGATTTCGCGCCAGAACCGGCTCGTTTCTAGAACGTTTTCCTTGTCGACCGAAGTCAGTTTCTTGCCGCGCTTCATCGCCGCCTGGAAACCCACGTCCGCGATGCGCCGTATCTCGGATTCGGAATACAGCATGGTGTCGTAACCTTCGCGTTCGCCGCGCGCATTGGTGCGCCGCCCACGCGGCTCGCCGAAATAAATGTCGCCCGTGAGCTCGCGCAAAATGAGGATATCGAGACCGGCGACCAGTTCGGGTTTCAACGACGACGCGCTGGCAAGCTCTTCGAACACCTTGGCCGGGCGCAGGTTGGCGAACAGCTGCAGTTCCTTGCGTATGCGCAGAATGCCCTGCTCGGGACGTTTTTCGCGCGGCAACGCGTCGTATTGCGGGCCGCCAACCGCGCCGCACAACACGGCGTCGGCCGCGCGCGCGAGCTTCAGTGTGGATTCGGGCAATGGGTCGCCGTGCGCGTCGTAGCCGGCGCCGCCGTACGGCGCCTCTTCGAGTTCAAGCTTGAGTCCGTCGCGCCGCAGCACTTCGAGCACCCTGTGCGCCTGCGCGATGATTTCAGGACCGATGCCGTCGCCGGCCAATACCGCGATTTTCATGTCAAATCCGTGTGCGTGTGAAAAGTGAAGCGGAAACAGCGGGCAAGTTCGCCGCCGTCCCGCCCGCCGCCCGGCTAATTAAACAGCCAGGGCTGCTCGCTGCGCCGTTTGGTCTCGAACGCTTTGATCTTGTCGGCGTGTTCCAGTGTGAGGCCAATTTCATCGAGGCCATTCTTCAGGCAATGCTTGCGAAACGGATCGATGTCGAACTTGATCGATTCGCCGCCGGGCGTCGTCACGCTTTGCTCGTCGAGATCGATCGCGAGCCGATAACCCGGCTGCGCTGCCGCCTCCTTGAACAGTCGGTCGACGATCTTGGCGTCCATGCGGATCAGCAGCAGACCGTTCTTGAAGCTGTTGGTAAAAAATATGTCGGCAAAACTCGGCGCTATCACGGCCTGAAAACCATACTGCAGCAATGCCCACGGCGCGTGCTCGCGCGAAGAGCCGCAGCCGAAATTCTCGCGCGCGAGCAAAATTTGCGCACCCTGGTAACGCGGCTGGTTGAGTATGAAATCGGGATTGAGCGGGCGCTTCGTATTGTCCATGCCCGGCTCGCCGTGATCGAGATAACGCCACTCGTCGAACAGATTGGGGCCGTAACCGGTCTTCTTGATCGATTTCAGGAACTGCTTGGGAATGACCGCATCGGTGTCCACGTTGGCGCGGTCGAGCGGCGCCACCAAACCTTCACGCGAAATGAATTTTTCCATGTTAAATCCTAAGCAAGTGTGCGCACATCGACGAAGTGGCCGCTGACCGCCGCGGCCGCCGCCATCGCTGGACTTACCAGGTGCGTGCGTCCGCCCGCGCCCTGGCGCCCTTCGAAATTGCGGTTCGAAGTCGACGCGCAACGCTCGCCCGGCGACAGCTGGTCTTCGTTCATGCCGAGGCACATCGAGCAACCCGGCTCGCGCCATTCAAACCCGGCTTCGACGAATATCTTGTCCAGCCCTTCCTTCTCAGCCTGGCGTTTCACGAGCCCGGAGCCCGGCACCACCATTGCGAGTTTCACGTTGCCCGCCACCTTGCGGCCGCGCGCGATCGCAGCCGCCGCGCGCAAATCCTCGATGCGCGAGTTGGTGCAAGCGCCGATGAACACCTTGTCGATCTGGATATCGGTGATCGCCGTGTTCGGCTTGAGCCCCATGTATTTGAGCGCGCGTTCTATCCATTCGCGCTTGACCGGGTCGGTTTCCTTCGCCGGGTCCGGCACTTTGCCGCCTATCGTCGTGACCATTTCAGGCGAAGTGCCCCAAGTCACTTGCGGCTGGATGTCGGCCGCGGCGAGCGTCACCACATTGTCGAACTTGGCGCCATCGTCGCTTTTCAGCGTGCGCCAGTGCGCGACGGCCTTGTCCCACATCGCGCCGGTGGGCGCGAGCGGCCGACCTTTGACGTAATCGATGGTCCTGTCGTCGACGGCGACCATGCCGGCGCGCGCGCCCGCTTCGATCGCCATGTTGCACAGCGTGAGGCGCGCTTCAATCGACAACGCGCGTATCGTGCTGCCTGCAAATTCGAGCGAATAGCCGGTGCCGCCCGCGGTGCCGATCTTGCCGATCACCGCCAGCGCGATGTCCTTGGCGGTGACGCCGGCGCCCAGTTCGCCGTCGACCAGCACCTGCATCGCCTTGGTTTTTTTCTGCACCAGGCACTGCGTCGCCATCACGTGTTCGACTTCGGAAGTGCCGATGCCGAACGCGAGGCAGCCGAGCGCACCGTGCGTGCTCGTATGCGAATCGCCGCACACCACCGTCATGCCGGGCAAAGTCGCGCCGTTCTCGGGCCCGATCACGTGCACGATGCCCTGCTTCTCGTGCAAAAACGGAAAGTAGCTAAGCGCGCCCCACTCTTTGATGTTGGCGTCTAGCGTTTCAACCTGCAGGCGCGACACCGGTTCCGTGATGCCCTTGTCCCAATTGCGGGTCGGCGTATTGTGGTCAGCGGTTGCCACGATGGAACTCACGCGCCACGGCTTGCGGCCGGCGACTTTGAGGCCCTCGTACGCCTGCGGGCTGGTGACTTCGTGCACCAGGTGGCGGTCGATATAAATCAGCGCCGTGCCGTCCGCGTCCTGCTGCACTACGTGGTCGTCCCACAATTTGTCGTAAAGTGTGCGTGCTGCCATGATGAGCGCCGTTAAAAGTGTCTTTGAGAACCGTAAATTATCCCATAATCCCGGCGCTCGTGACTATACCGATCCACCGGCGTTATTTGCCGCGCCACCATCGAGCCACCACCACAGGATCAACATGCCGGCGAACGCACATAGCGCGGCGCCCGCGAACGCCATCACCGCGCCGAAGTGCTCCCATGCATATCCCGCGTACAAACCGCCCAGCGTGCCGCCAAGGCCGAACGTGAGACTGGTGTAAATCGCCTGGCCTCGAGCCTGGTTGCGCCCGCGAAAAAAGCGGTGCACGTAACCGAGAGCCGCCGCGTGAAACGAGCCAAATGTCGCAGCGTGCAATGTTTGTGCAATCAGCAGCAACGCCAGATTGTCGCCGCATGACGCGATGATGGCAAAACGGATGGTGGCAAGCCCGAAACTCGCAATCAGCACCTGACGCAGCGTAAAAGCGCGGAACAAATGCGCCATCCAGAAGAAAATTGCGATTTCGCAGATCACGCCCAGCGACCACAGCCAGCCGACCGCGCCCTTGGTGTAACCGTAGCCAACCAGGTGGATGGAGTAGAACGTGTAGTACGGCCCGTGCGCGACCGCCATCAGCGCACACGCCACGATCAACGCAATGACCTGCGGCTCGCGCATGACGTGCGCAATCGGCGTGTGATCGTGCGCATGCGCCTCCTGCGGCGCTTCGGGAACGAGCAACAGCAATATGGTTATGCCAGCGAGGATCGCCAGCATGATCCACAGCAGCACCACAATTGGCACGACGTCGAGCACGTAACCCACGATCAGCACCGCTGCGATGAAGCCGAGCGAGCCCCACACGCGGATGCGCCCATACTCCGTGCTGCGCGCACCGAGATGCGAAAGTGTCGTGAGTTCGACCTGCGGCAGCGCCGCGCTCAGGAAAAAACTCATCAGCAACACGATGGCGAACAACGCTTCGAAGCTCTGCGCGGCAAATAGTCCGCAGTAGACCGCGGTGCCGATCGCGGTGCCGATACGCGCAACACGCAAGCGATGTCCGCCGTGATCGGCGAGCCATCCCCACACATGGGGCGCGACGATGCGCACCAGTTGCGGCAGCGCCAGGATCGCACCTATGCCGGCGGCGGCAATGCCGAGCGAACTCAGGTAAAGGCTGAAATACGGCGC
>Ga0214919_10011427_pt1 | contig 11079 bp, 13 predicted proteins | sample LL1503_MetaG_FD_177994 | JGI IMG/M metagenome (GOLD analysis project Ga0214919, IMG submission 177994) | Freshwater microbial communities from Lake Lanier, Atlanta, Georgia, United States - LL-1503 | ecosystem: Environmental > Aquatic > Freshwater > Lake | place: USA: Georgia | collected...
ATTATTATTTATATAATATTTATTATCAATTTTAGTAAATAATTTTGGAGAATAAAATTTTTTAAATTTTAGAGTATGATAGTCATAACCTAAAATATTATTTCTATTTTCTATAATAAAATCACTTAATCTTGATCTATGACATGTATATTGAAAATGATAATTTATAGTTTTATTAAACCATATAAATCCATAATATATTGCTAATAGATAAATAATTTGTCTACTATGACCATTTACATTTTCAATTATAAATTTATTAGAATTTGGATTAAATAATTTTAAACATGGATAATTTTTAATTGATTTTTTCCAATAATTTTAGCAATTAAATCATTAAAATTTATATCTGAATTATTATTTGTAATATATTTTATATAATATTCTGCAAATTTTTTCCAATTAATTTATTAAACATTAATATTTCTACTTTTAAATAATATTATATTTTTCTTTTAGTTTATTTAGATAATTATTCAATAATATAATTTTAAGTTGATTAATTTTTATAATACCTATTTTATTATTTTTACATACTAAATTAATAGTTTTTATATTTTCAAAATTAAATTGCAGATTTATTAAAAATTTACTAATTTTTTCATTAATATAATTATGAAATGACATTTTTAGCATTATTTATATATTATTAACTAATTATATATAAATTCATTTTTTATAAATAAAAATTATGCATTTGATAAAATCCTATTGCATTGAGAGCATAATCTAACAGTATATACTGTAGATAATAAATCAGTGTAATTTGCAAGGAATGTCACTGTCTCACATGTTATGCATTTTTCCATTTGTGGAGTATCTTGATGCGATTGATGATCGCTTATATATTTTTCTATAATATACCTAATATTTCTCATATGCATTTTTTTCATTTCAATTATATTTATTAATGAAAATAAATATAAGAAAATCATTAATTCGCATCTTGTTTCTCTACTTAATTCGCGATTATTATGACACATACGTTTAATTTCACTATCTATATTACTCAAGTTACTAAAATAGTAATTTGGATTTCTCGGAATTTTTAATGGTCTATTTTTTCTTTGTAATGTTGTATTAGATTTCATAGTAGATATAACACCTTTTGCAATATATCGTCCAATTTCAATTATATCAATTGGTACCTTCCAAAACTCATTTGGAATAACAAGTTTTGAAAAATAAACATTGACATCTGATTCAAAATTAATATCTAGGCGCATACACATTTTTGTAATGAACAATATTCTTGTCTTGTCAGCTAATTCTTTAAAGTTTGGTAAAAATGATAATACATTCCTCCAAATCATTATATCAAGAAAAACTGCCATACTGTATTCATTATTACTTTTTAATATAGTCATTATTATTAAATAATAATAATAATGAATAAAAATAATATAATTATATTAATTTATGTATATATTATAAAAATTAATTTTCAATTTTTATAATAGTATTAAATAAATTATAATTTATTAATCTAAACAATTAAGATTGTCTAAGTCATTATTTTGTGATTCTTGAGTATATTTAAAAAGATATAAATTTATTAAATTTATATCTTCATAAAAAATAGTAATAGTTTCATTATTTATTATATTAGGTATATAATATAATGTTAATAAACAACTTAATAATATAGTATTAAATTTATCAATTAAATTATTTTCAACAAATTTATATAAATTATATATATTATTATTAATTTTATAATATAAAATTGTACAAGTATTAGTAAATAATATTTCTTTAGATATTTTATTTAATAATCCTACGTAAATCGGATTATTTTCTATATCTTGTAAATTATTTATAATTATATTATAATAATTTATATTTTGATTAAATCTATTAACTGATTTATCTAATAATAATTTTATAAGATCTTTTTTATTATTTATTTCATTTATCATTATAGTATTAATAAAAATACTTCTTTGTTTATTCCGAAAAGTATCTACATTTACACCACGTTTTTCATAAATATCAAAACCGTATTTATATTCATTATAAACTCTTTTTTCTATTTCATCAAAAGTTGGTAAATCAGATATTGTATTAATTAATTTAAATTCCATATTAATATAATAATAATTATTATAATTCAATAACTATTATTATCAATTTTTATAAAATAATATTAAATATTAATCGTTACTTTAATCCATTTAGGATTCCATGTATTTTTAGGTAAATGTTTATATGAATATGGAACAAAATCTGAATTATTATCTTCTTTTTTATTAAAACATTCAGGACAATTAATAATAAAAATAGGGACATAACACATGTTGTTATTACAAAAGTATAATTGATGTTTGATATAACCAAACTTGCATTTACTCAGACTTTCAATACAACATTTAACATTTCTATCAACTAATTTAGTTTGGCCACGAATTGCATAATATCTAAACATTATTTTATTTTTAGTAGATTTTAATATTGATAAACTTTCATATTTATTTAAATCATCAGTTTTAGGAATAATTAATAATAAAAAATTTTAATTTTTTATTATTAATTCTAATTATTTTTATATTTTTTTAAAAAAAAATATAAAAATAGGAACATGATCTTCAACAGCAATATCTAATTTTTTACAAGCAAAATTTAGTTTATAATTAGATTCTGTTAATTCTTCTTTAATATCTTCAAGATTATTATTAACATTATCTAATTTTTGTTCTAATTTTCTATTTTTTTTATCAGCTTTTTTACTATAATTTAATAATTCATCAATTTTTAAATTTTGTTCATCTGTTTTTTTCATTAGCTCATCAATTTTATCATCTTTAATAATTAATTGTGTATCTTTTTTAATTATTTTTGATTTTAATTTAATAATATATTTTTCTTTTAATTTATCTTGATAATCATTAAAATATTTAATACATTCTTCTAATAATAAATAATATTTAGCATATTTTTTAGTTTTTAATGATCTCATTAAACATATTTTAAACGCTCTTGGATGTAAATAATATTCATTTTTTATAACAGTTCCTCTATTTTCTCTAACCTGCGAAACGTTTCGCAGGTTAAAATCTTCATTTTCTATAAAATTATTTTGTTCTAATAGTTTTTTAATATCATTAGTAGTACCTTTTAAATTAGATATACCATATTTTTGAAGCATATTATGATGAATACAGCATTCGATAAAATAATAAAAATAAAATTTTTATTATTTTATTCCTAAAACATAAGTTTTACTTATGTTTTACGTTTTTACTAACTAATTCAATAAATTCATCAATAAAACTAATATCTATATTATATTTTAATTTATTGACTTCTTTAACAAAATCTATAATATTTACATTTATTTGATTTTCTACTAAATAATTATTATATTCTTCAATTGTTGTATAAGACATTAACTAAATTATAACTTATAATTTATTATAATTAATTATCAATTTTTTATTATTTTATATAAATTAAAAGTTATGATTTATAATTTAGAATAAAATAATTTTATTTAGACAACAATTGTTTTACGTTTATTATAAATTTCATTAATTTTTATATTAAATTGTGTTTCGTTTATATTAATTAAATTTAATCTATTACCACAAGTATCAATATTATCTTTTAATTCTTCTTTTATTAAACACCATAATGTCGATGCATTTGGAACATTATTTAATGACAAGCCTTCTACTAAAATATAATTTTCTATTTTTAAATTATCTATTCTAGTTTTTATATATTCATTTTTTGCTCTTATTACTTTATATTTATAATCTTCATTTGAATTATACATAACAATAAATGATTCATTTTTTAATTTACTTTTAGTTTTAACAACTCTATCTTCAACAGCAATATCTAATTTTTTAGCAACCATTTTTAAAGTTTTATCTGTAATATCTAATTTTTCATTAGTATCTTCTAATTCTGTATTTGTAGTTTAATTCATTATGTACTTCATCTAATTGTTCTAATGTTTCATCTAGTTTATAATTAGCATTATTTAATAATTTTTCTATAGATTTATTTGATTTTAATAATTCTTCATTCATTTTATGTGTTTTATTATTTTGTTCAATTAATTCTTCATTATTTTTGTTTCATCATTTTGTTTAATTAATTTTTCATTATTTTTAATAATAGTATTTAATTTTTTTTCTAAATTATCAATCATATTATCTTTTTTAATTATTTTTGATTTCAATTTAATAATATATTTTTCTTTTAATTTATCTTGATAATCATTAAAATATTTAATACACTCTTCTAATAAAATATAATAATATGCATATTCTTTCTTATTTTTTGATCTCATTAAACATATTTTAAACGCTCTCAGATGTAAATAATATTCATTTTTATATTTGGTTCCAGAAGAAAGCTGCTCTCGAACGTTCGAGATCAGGTATTCTTTTTTCTCTAAAAAATTATTCTGTTCTAATAATTCTTTGACTCTTGTAGTTCCTTTATTTAATTTTAATACCTCATATTTTTGTAACATATTATGATGAATACAACATTCGATAAAATAATAAAAATAAAATTTTTATTATTTTATTCCTAAAACATAAGTTTTACTTATGTTTTACGTTTTTACTAACTAATTCAATAAATTCATCAATAAAATATATATCAATTTTAAATTCTAATTTATTAACTTCTTTAACATAATCAATAATATTAATATTAACTTGATTTTCTACTAAATAAGTATTATATTCTTCAATTGTTGTATAAGCCATTAACTAAATTATAACTTATAATTTATTATAAGTTATAATCAATTTTATTATTATTTTTATATTATTAAATATTATTGTATAAATAAAAAAAGTTTAATGTTGTTATAATAAAAATTATTATATATCTTTACTATTGTATAATAATTCTAATTTATTTATTGGTATAAAATTATCCATATCAAAATCAAAATTATATTCTACTTGAATATTACTATATATTTTCCTCCAAATTTTATCATTTATATCTAACCATTTATGATTATTTATTAATCTTTCATATGGTATATCATTAAATGATTTTATTAATTTATAATAACTAGATTCACAATTTTTATTTTTATTTTCATTTTCATCTTCATATTCATATTCATTTTCATCTTCATATTCATTTTCATCTTCATTCTCAATTTCAGTATCATCGCAAATAATACTATGTAAAATTTGTACTTTATTTAATAAAATATAATCATAATCATTATATATATCATCTAATACTAAAAGATAATCATCTAAATTATCACCAATAGTTTTAGTTTTATCATATTTTAATTCATATTTTTTAGTAATTAAAGTTCCTATTGTATTAGCAAATTTAGTAATATCATGATTATAACTTGATAAATCAGAATTAATATATTTATTAAACATAATCTCAAAATTATAATAATTTTTTTTAGACCAATCTAGATTAAGTATTATATCACATCTACTTTCGCAAATAAAACTATCATCAAATAATAATTTATTATAAAAAAGTTCTTGTTGATTATAATTTAATAACTTAAAACTATTTTTAATACGTTCTATTAAGTCTTTTTTAGTATAATTACTATATGTAGTATTAAAACTATTATTAATATTATTTAATAAAAATAAATAATAATCAATTAATTTATTATGTAATATATTAGTATTATTGTATTTTATAATAGTTTCACAAGAAATAAATTGAAATATTTTTAAAACTTGTAGATACATCTTATTTTTAATATCAAAAGTAGGATAATCTTTAAATAGTTCTGATAAAAAATTATTTTTATTTTCATCACTTATATTATCCCATATTTCTAATATTTCTTCTACTTTAGAACTAGGTGGTGAATCTTTAAATAATATAAATTTTTTTTGAAAATGATCATAATATGTATCAATTTGATTTATATCATAATTATCAATATATTTAGTAATATCAAATGTAATATTATGTTGTGTTATTACTAAATATATTGATGTCTTTGAAATAAACTTTATTAATGTTTCTGTAGATTTTTTATTATAAAATGATCTACCAAATGCATTAAAATATATAATATCTTCATTGGTGAATTTTTCATGAACTTTTTTAATTAAGTCATTAATATTAGTATCTTCATCGGAATCAGATATTTCTTCATGAGATTTTTTTATTTTTTTATCTTTTTTTTTGATTACATTATTATTAATATCTTTATCACATTTAGATAACATAATTATTAAATGATATAATTTTCCAGTTTTGTTAGTTGCATCATTTAATATTTTTTTTATTTTATTATATTCATTAACTTCATGAGTTGTAATGAATGCTTTATTAACATCAGATGTCCATATAATTAAATTAGCATTAATTATATGTTTATTAGTTAATTCATTAAAGTTTACATTATGTTCTTCTGAATCACATATACCAGGTAAATCCATAACTTGAAATTTATTATTATTATCATCTTCAATAATATTATCTAATAAATTATATTCGGTAGTAGTTCTACAAATACCAGATTCTAAAATTCTTTTACCAATTAATGAATTAATAATACTAGATTTTCCACTTGATGGTAAACCGATAAATGCTACTGTAAAATTAGTCATTATTAATTAATTATAATTAATATATTAATAAATTATGAATTCAATTTTTAATCTTATTATATAAAATTATAAGATTAAAAATACTATACTCTTGTACAAATAATAAATATATCTTATACATAATAAATAAATATTTATTATTAATTATTAATCAATTTATTTAATAATAACAACTTTATAAATTGCGACGAATGATTATATAAGGTTTAATATGTATTTTATCTTTAGTATAACTATATAATCCTAATAAATTAGAAAATTATTCCTTCATATAAATCATTATTAATTTTTTTATTTATATATTTACAATAACAATTATTTATAACTTTTTTTATTTTATTTAATTCAATAGTGTATATTTATTTATTTTTATATAATTTATAATGTTTTGCAGTTTCATACAATTTTTTATTAATAATGGATTTTTTATATTTTGCAATTTAATCTCTTTAATTATTCCAACATTGCTAAAATAAAAAATTTATTTTTTATCATTATAATTTCTTAATCTTTTTACTATATCAATAGTACGACCTATTTTAAATATATTTTGTTTTCTATCATCAACTGCAAAAAAGTATATTGTTTTAAATCTTCATAATTTTATAGTGATTAATATATTAATGTTTGATTTTCTGTAATAAATTCTCTTAATTTAACAAAATACATTCTTGTCGATTCGGATTCTTTACATCTTTAAAAACATTAATAATTTATTATATATATTATTTTATTTTCATATAATTTAATTCTATCATAATCTACTTTTTCAAAATAATTAGGTACTTTTTTGTATTATAATTTAATAATCTTTTTTTAGTGTTGATAATTTAATATTTAAATACATCTATATCTTTATCTGAATCCAGTCCCGTGCTATTTTTATATTTTTTAATAATTGTATTAATAAAATTTCTATTGATATTTGAATAAATATACTATTTCTCATATAATATATATATATAAAATAATTTTTATATATATATTCCGCCTGGCGGAAAATTATGTGTTATAAATAAAATTGTTAGTATATATCTTCAAGTTTTCTTTATAATTCTTTAATTTGGTTAGTTAATATTTTTATTTTTTTTGAATTATTATAAAAAATTAAATCTAAGTATAAATTAATAAAATGAACTTTAATTTAAAATATTATATTAAAAAAGTAATTTATAAAAATTCGCAATTAATAAAAGATAAAAGATAATAGAACACAAATTACTAATTTTTTTAATAAAAAACTACACTTATTAACAGGTTATTGTGAATATATATTTATAACATAAAGATAATGAATATAAATATACACAAATAGCAGATGATGATTATTATATATTATATTTGTACGATAATTTTGATTGTATTTTTATTATAATAGATAATGTATCTAAAAACTATTTTTATATGATATACCTAATAAATCAAATATTTTTTTTAATAATTGATATTCGTATTGTTATTAAAAAAATAATAAATCATTATTTAATTCTTATTTTTTATATTTATTTTCTAATTTTTTATTTTTAGTAATTAATTTAAAAATAAGTATCATTTTTAAATTAATTAATTTATAATAAATATAAAATTTAATAGTTATAGTAGGATATTGTATTGAAAATATAAAAAAAAATATTCTAAATATAATACTAAATTATATCTAGATTAAAGATTTTAAGTATTAATATTTAATATATAATTATAATAAAATAACAAAAAATATAACAATCAACACAAAATTATAAATAATTCTTTAGATGCTTTTAATAAAAAAATTACATATATTGATATAAATAATAATAGATTTTCTAGACATTTTTCTTATTATTTAATAAATATACAATCAATTCCAATTAATTTAATTCCATATAATATTAATATCTAATTAACTTATATATATGAATATTTATGAACAAAAATATTTAAAATATAAAAATAAGTATAAAAAATTACAATTAAATAAATTATTAGGAGGTGCATCAGAGTATGAGTATATATTACAAGAATTGAATACCATACTTAATAAACTCAAAGAGGAAAGTGGCGCAATGATGACTGAGGAGACGCCTATTACACATGAATTTATGGATGCTTACTCTGATTTATATAAACAATCACAAGGGACGAGGCTTATGAGTATTACTAGAAAATTAAATATATTCTCAATATCACCAGTGGAAAAAATAGCATCAAACATATTTCAAAGGCCCATATGGGGTAAATTATATTATAGAGCTAGTAACATATATGATAAATCAAATAAGTTAGATTTACTATATATATTACCTGATGATAGTTATTTTGAATTTGATACAGGGCCATTATATAGTATATCCACATTTGGTGGGAAGGAAGTCATAAAACAGCGAGATTTTGACACTAAAAACCATAATAAGTCAACTAATAGTACATCTAATATTAATATTATAGACCAATGTGAGCAGTTACTAAAATTAATCCCATGAAGTTATTAATGAATATAAATGTAAAATAATAAAAATAAAATAAATATATTAAAAATTATAAATTTTATTTATATTTAGCCACAATATAAAAAAAAAATATTCTAAATATAATACTAAATTATATCTAGATTAAAGATTTTAAGTATTAATATTTAATATATAATTATAATAAAATAACTAAATAATGTGTGTTTTTTAATTTTAATCATATATTTCATATTCTATATTTTTTATATTATTTATATTATTTTTTATTTTGATAATTAAATCTTCAATTGTATCTATTTTATTTATATTTATTAAAAAATTGGCATTAGTTTTCCCATTACTAATTTTTGGATCATAATCACTTATAATACCATACTTCATTTTATCAATAATATTTGAAATTTTAGTCCATATAGTTGTAGATTCTTCATTTATTTTTTTAGTAAATAAAATATCTATACTTACTTTTATTTTTTCTGTATATTTTTCTAATTTTTTATTTTTATTAAATGATATTCCTATACATTCTTTATCAGATACTATTCCATTTGTTCTATTTGAAAAATACTTTAATAATATATCATTAACTAATGTCCATTTATTCTTTGGTATAGAATGTATTAAATGTATTTTCGCCTTTTTATCTCTCATAGCCCAATAAAGTCTCCTCTCAGAATATAAAATATAATTATATTTTAAATCATTATCTTCTTGAAATTTTTCAATTTCACTAGGTTCATCGCCATATATTTTCCATTTTATAAAATAAAATTTTATATCTATTTTATCCAATTCGTGTGTTAATTTTTTAATATTTTTTATAAAAAAAGTAGGATCATTAATTGGATTTTCATAATCAGGAAATTGTTTATAATACTCTTCTGGATTTTTTTTTAATTTTATTTTATACCATTTATAAATATTATTTTTATCTTTCTTAGATAAATACAATTCTTCATCCTCACCAACTTTAACTTTATTTTTAAATTTATCTGCACTATAAAGTGGTGGGGATGGTAACATTTTATATTTATTAATATTTGATGTCATTATTATAGTTTATATATTTATTTTGTAACTAGCAATATATTAAATACTGAAAATTAGAATGTAAAAATTAAAATTATCTTCTTTATATAACATATATATTATAGTTTATGATAAAAATATTAGATTAGTTGAAAAACACATACATACTAATTTTAGTTTATATAGAATTACTAATGAATTATTTAATAAAGATTTTTTAAAATGTTATTTGATAAATAAATAATTTTATTTGATAAATAAATAAAATTATTTATTTATCAAATATACTTAAAGATAATTTATCTTATATATTTAAGATTATGGAAATAATTACAATTAAAAATAATGAATATATTTTAGTTGAAAATATATTTAATAAAGCTCCTGTTTATTATAAGGAAAGTAGAAACGGAAGAGAATTAATTAAAAATAAAAAAATTACTGATTATATATACGCTAAAATTAAAGACGGTGTTTGGATTCAGTCTGATGGCAAAAGTTATAAATATGATAAGATTTTATTAAAAAAAGAATTTGTTGATACAATTAAAGAAATTAATGAACCAGAAAAAATATCTGAAGAATCAAAATATGAAATTGCACCAGATATAATATTATTAGAAAATAGTGAAAAATTTAAAAATACTAATGGAACTATTATTGATATTGAAACTAGAGGTAAAAGAAATGTTAATAATATTTATTTTAAGGTTAAAGATGTTATGTTTGGATTTGGAATAGAACATTTACATGATACAATTATCCATAAAAATAAATGTTATAATGAAAATGAACATTATAAATATTTCAATTGTAAAAAAATAAAAAATTTAGGGAAAATAAAAATTAAAAAAGAATTATTCTTAACATACAATGGTTTATTAAAAGTAATTAATACTTGTAGAAAAAAATTTAATACAGATAATATATATATATTTAATAAATGGCTTAATAATTTAGATAATAATATATTAAATGAATATAATATAGAAATAAATACTAAAAAAAATAATAGCGGATATATT
>Ga0214919_10011429_pt1 | contig 11078 bp, 10 predicted proteins | sample LL1503_MetaG_FD_177994 | JGI IMG/M metagenome (GOLD analysis project Ga0214919, IMG submission 177994) | Freshwater microbial communities from Lake Lanier, Atlanta, Georgia, United States - LL-1503 | ecosystem: Environmental > Aquatic > Freshwater > Lake | place: USA: Georgia | collected...
TTTGAGCACATTGGCGTCTTGCGCGGTCTCGGTAGAGATCAGGCCTTTAAAGCCCATTTCGCGGGCCGAGCGGATCAGCTGCGGTGCCTGGGCAGGTGCCACACCGGACAGAACCAGCAGGTCAGGCTGGGTCTTGAGCACCGGCAGCAGCACGGGTGTGAAGTCGGTGGTGTCCACTTGGTAGGTCACATTGGCTGACACCACATTCAAACCAAGCTCCTTGGCAGCAGCAGCGCCGCTGTCGCGCTGGCTCAAGGGATCGGACTCGTTGGCTGCAACAAAAGCGATTTTCTTGACGCCTTTTTCCTTCATCAGGTGCTTGTAAATCGCCGGGCCGGATTGGTAGTTCGCAACCATGCCCAAAATGGCGTTGCTGGCGGGCTTGACGTACAACTCTTTGGGGAAGGCGTAGGGGAAATACATGATGCCGCGGCTTTCAGCCACTGGACGCACAGCGGCAGCGCCGTCATCCACATTGGGGCCGACCACATAGTGGATGCCTTCCTGGGCCATTTTTTCCATACCGGCGATGGCGCGCTTGGGGTCTTTCTGGTCGTCAAACGCCACGATTTGCACGTCATAGGTGGTGCCGCCGATTTTCACGCCGCCGGTTTCGTTGATCCAGTCGGCACGTGTTTCCATTGAGCGCTGGTTGGAGATGCCCCAGCTTGCGGCCGGGCCGGAAGTCACGCCGACAAAACCGATTTTCAAAACCGGGTTGGCCGCGAATGCCGCGCTGCTGAGGGTCAGGCCGAGTACGGCGCTCATCACGCCAGAGACCAGGAAATTGCGTTTTTTCATGTAGAGGCTCCTAGGGGAAGGATGAAAGACAAGGTGAAGGGAGATGCAACCAAAACGGACCGATTGCACGGACGGTTGGTGGCAGGATCATGCATGTTGTTAACAATCGAGTCAATCCATTTTGAACAATTTGGCCGACCATTGGGGTAAATCCTAGGCCTGACAAAGCGCCCCATGCGGGTTTCTACGCATGTCGGTGGGGGAATATCGTTAACAAATGGGGGCTATCGGGTTTTTGCCCGGACAATCACGGCTTTGCCCGCCAAGCGAGGAGAGTGTTTCCCATGGTGACGATGGTCAGTCAGGACGATGCGGAGGAAGCGCGCATCGTCGAACGCATTTACGAAGCCGTTATGGACCAGCGCCTGGCGCCAGGGGCCAAGCTGTCCGAGGCGGCGCTGTGCGAGGCCTTCGGTGTTGGGCGTATGCGGATCCGGCGCAGCCTGCTGATTCTGGCCAGCCGCGAGGTCGTGGAGCTGCAGCCCAACCGTGGAGCCTATGTGGCCCAACCCACGGCGGACCAGGCGCGCGAAGTCTTTGAGGCCCGCCTGCTGATCGAGCCGCCGCTGGCCCGTCTGGCGGCGCAGCGCATCAAGCGTGCCGGTATCAAGGCGCTGGAGGCCCATCTGGACAAAGAAGCCGCGGCGCACGAGGAAGGCAACCGGCGCGAAGCCATCCGGCTGTCCGGCCAGTTCCACGCTGCGCTGGCCCAGGTGGCCGACAACACCGTCACGCTGCGCATCGTCAAAGACCTGATCACCCGTAGCTCCATCATCATTGCCATGTACGGCGACGCCGGTTTCAGCAACTGCCGCGACGATGAACACAACGCCATCGTCGCCGCCCTGCGCACGGGCAATGCCGACCAGGCCGAAGTGCTGATGCGCGCGCATTTGGGCCATATCAAAGACCATCTGCAGCCGGGTCGCCAGACCCTGCAAACCCATGATTTGGTGGCGCTGTTTGGTAACGGTAATAGTGATGGCAAGCGCGCCTGAGCTGGCGCAAACCCATCAACGCCCGCATCTTTCAAAACGCCCATGCATTTCTACGAGCCCCGCAATGGCCACGGCCTGCGCCATGACCCCTTCAACGCCATCATCGCCCCCCGTCCCATAGGCTGGATTTCGACCTGTTCCGAGGACGGCAAGCCCAACCTCGCGCCCTACAGTTTTTTCAATGCCTTCAATTACACGCCGCCGCTGATCGGCTTTTCCAGCCTGGGTGACAAAGACAGCGTGCGAAACGCCCGCACCACCGGCGAGTTTGTTTGGAACCTGGTGAGCCGCCCACTCGCCGAGGCCATGAACCAAAGCTGCGCGCCCGTACCGTATGGTGTGAACGAGTTTGAACTGGCGGGGTTGGAAACTGCGCCTTCGCGCCTGGTCAAAGTGCCCCGCGTTGCCGCCAGTTTGGTGGCGATGGAATGCAAAGTCACGCAAATCATCCAGCTGCAGAGCCATGCCGGCACGGCGCTGAGCACCTGGCTGACCATGGGGGAGGTGGTCGCGGTTCACATCGATGACAGCCTGATTGAAGACGGCATCTACCAGACGGCAAAAGGCCAGCCCGTGATGCGAGCGGGTGGGCCCGGTGACTACTTCACCTTGGACCCCGATCACCTGTTTCGCATGACCCGGCCCGGCTGAGTCAGAATCGCCGCCTTGTTCCCGTTCTATGCACTGAAAGTATCCCATGCGCGCCCTATTGCTCCACAAAGAACCCGTATTCAACGCAAGCGTCGCTGACATTGCCGCACCGGATTTATCCGCTGGCGAAGTGCGTGTCGGCGTCGACTACTCCACGCTCAACTACAAAGACGGCCTGGCGATCACCAACGCCGCGCCGGTGGTCCGTTTGTGGCCCATGGTGGCGGGCATTGACGGGTCGGGTACGGTGCTGGAATCGCAGCACCCGGACTGGAAGGCGGGCGACGCCTTTGTGCTCAATGGCTGGGGTGTGGGCGAGACGCACTGGGGCTGTCTGGCCGAGCAGGCCTGCCTGAAGGGCGACTGGCTGGTGCGCCGCCCGGGGGCCTTCAGCGCCCGCCAGGCCATGGCCATCGGAACCGCGGGATACACCGCCATGCTGTGTGTGATGGCGCTGGAGCGCCACGGCGTCCAACCGGGTGATGGTGAGGTGCTGGTCACCGGAGCCAGCGGCGGCGTGGGCAGTGTGGCCGTGGCCCTGTTGTCGAGCCTGGGCTACCGGGTAGTCGCCAGCACCGGCAAGCTGAGCGAGACCGCGTATTTGCAGGCCTTGGGCGCGCACGAAGTCATAGACCGCGCGGCCTTGTCGGCAGCCGGTAAACCCATGCAGGCCGAGCGCTGGACTGCGGTGGTGGACAGCGTGGGTTCGCACACCCTGGCCAACGCGCTGGCGCAAACCCGCTACGGCGGTGCGGTGGCCGCCTGCGGGCTGGCGCAGGGACGTGATTTGCCGACAACGGTGGTGCCCTTTATCTTGCGCAACGTGGCGCTGCTCGGCGTCGATTCGGTGATGGCACCCCGTACGCTGCGCCAGACAGCCTGGGATCGGCTGGCGCGTGATCTGGATAGCACCAAGCTGGCGTCCATGGTGGAAGAAATCAGCCTCGACCAGGCGGTGGAAAAAGCCCAGGCTTTGATGGCCGGACAGGTGCGGGGGCGCATCGTGGTCAAGATCTGACCGGGCGTTCGATTTCCAGGTCTTCATGCGAAAAACCATGATGGTTTTTTGGCTTGTTTCTGCGCTGGTCGGCGCTGGCGGTTGGGCCTTGTGGACCCCCGATATAGATCGCCCAACCCTAGAGGCCAAGTACCTGGCCGCACCGGGTGACATGGTCACAGTGCTCGGCAACAGCCTGCATGTGCGCGACAGCGCGCCGCAGGCCGCGCCGGATAGGCCGGTGCTGCTTTTGCTCCACGGCTTTGGTGCCAGCCTGCATACCTGGGATGTCTGGACGGCGCGGCTGTCGCAGCATTTCCGCGTACTGCGTGTCGACCTGCCGGGCAGCGGTCTGAGCGGGTCCGATGCGCAGGGCGACTACAGCGACACCCGCACCATTGCGCTGCTGCTGGCGCTGATGGACCAGCGCGGTATTGCGCGCGCCAGCATCATCGGTCACTCGATCGGCGGGCGCATCGCTTGGACCCTGGCGGCCAGCCACCCGGCGCGCGTCGATAAGTTGGTTTTACTGGCCCCCGATGGCTTTGCCAGCCCCGGCTTTGCCTACGGCAGCGCGCCCGAAGTGCCCGCCACCATGGGCCTGATGCGCTACACGCTGCCGCGCTGGATGCTGCGTAGCAACCTGCTGCTGGCCTACGCCGACCCGGCCACGCTCAGTGACGATTTGCTGACCCGCTATTACGAACTGATGCTGGCCCCCGGCTCCCGCGCCGCCATGCTGGCGCGCATGCGGCAAACCGTGCTGGTCGATCCCGTGCCGCTGCTGCGCCGCATCACTGCGCCGACGCTGCTGGTCTGGGGCCGGCAAGACGGCATGATCCCGTTTGCCAACGCCGCCGACTACCAACGTGAAATTCCCTGCAATACCTTGCTGGAGCTGGACAACATGGGCCATTTGCCGCATGAAGAATCCCCCCAACGCGCACTCCCGGCGGTCGAGAAGTTTTTGATGGAGCCTTTCCATGGCTGATACCTGCGGCCGCGACACCCCTGCCCCATGTGCCTGATCGCCTGGAACTGGCAACCCGGCCAAGGCTTGCTGCTGTTGGCCAACCGCGACGAGTTTTACGCCCGCCCCACCCAGCCGCTGCACCGCTGGCCGGATGCGCCGGTGTTGGCCGGTAGAGACTTGCAAGGCGGCGGAACCTGGCTGGGTCTGGGCCTGGGAGGGCGCATGGCAGCGCTGACCAATGTGCGCGACCCGCGGCAGTTCCGCGCCGACGCGCCGACCCGTGGCGCGCTTGTGGCGGACTTCTTGCGCGGCGATGTAAGCGCCCGCAGTTACTTGGAGGTTGTGGCCCCACAAGCCGCCGCATTCAACCCCTTCAACCTGCTCCTGTTCGACGGCAACAGCCTGCTCGGCTTTGAGAGCCAGGGCGCACAAACGCGGGTATTTGCGGCGGGTGTGAACGGCGTATCGAACGCCCGGTTCAATACCCCTTGGCCCAAGTTGCAGCGTCTGACGCAGGCGCTGGGTCAGCGCGGTATTCCCCCGGTGGTGGAACCCCAGGCCTTGCTGCCGCTACTGACCGACGCCCACACTGCCACTGACGCGCAATTGCCCGACACCGGTGTGCCGCTGGAAACCGAGCGCGCCTTGTCGGCTGCTTTCATCCGCATGCCCGGCTACGGCACCCGTGCCTGCAGCATCGTCCACATCGAAGGACAGCAGGCACACATATGGGAGCAGGAATTTGATGAGAATGGGGCGGGGGAGTTGCGCTTTATGGCAAATACCTAGTCGCGGCAAGCCCTGACAAGTCCATACTGCAGGGCCCGCCATTCTTATCAGCCCCCCCCACCCAGGAGACGCCATGAAATTCGAAACGCAAGCCGTCCATGCCGGCCAGTCGCCCGACCCCACCACCAAGGCGGTCGCCACGCCGATTTACCAGACCGTGGCCTATGCGTTTGACAGCGCGCAGCATGGGGCCGATTTGTTTGACCTGAAAGTCGCAGGCAACATCTACACCCGCATCATGAACCCCACCCAGGCGGTCTTGGAGGCGCGGGTCGCCGCGCTTGAAGGCGGTCTGGCGGCGCTGGCGGTGGCCTCCGGCCAGGCGGCCATCACCTATGCGATTCAGACCATTGCCGAGGCGGGCGACAACATCGTCTCCTCCAGCGCGCTGTATGGCGGAACCTACAACCTGTTCGCCCACACCTTTCCCCAGTACGGAATCGAAACCCGTTTTGCCGACTACCGCAAGCCCGAGAGCTTCGAGCCTTTGATCGACAGCAAGACCAAGGCGATCTACGTGGAGTCGCTGGGCAATCCGCAAGGCAACGTCACCGACATCGCCGCCATGGCCAAGGTCGCGCACCGCCACGGCATTCCGCTCATCGTCGACAACACGGTTCCCAGCCCTTACCTCTGCCGCCCCATTGAGCACGGCGCCCACATCGTGGTGCAGTCGCTCACCAAATACCTGGGTGGGCACGGCAACAGCATTGGTGGAGCCATCATCGACTCGGGTAAATTTCCCTGGGCCGAGCACAAGGCCAAGTTCAAACGCCTCAACGAGCCCGACGTCAGCTACCACGGCGTGGTCTATACCGAGGCGCTGGGCGCGGCCGCATTCATCGGGCGTGCCCGCGTGGTGCCGCTGCGCAACATGGGCGCGGCGATTTCGCCATTCAATGCCTTTCTGATTCTTCAGGGCATCGAAATCCTGCCGCTGCGCATGGACCGCATTTGCGAGAACACCATGGCGGTGGCGCAGTTCCTGAGGGCGCACCCCAAAGTGACCTGGGTCAACTACGCCGGCTTGCCCGACCATCCCGACCACGCGCTGGTGCAGTCGCTCATGGGTGGGCGCGCCTCCGGTTTGCTGACCTTCGGCGTGCAAGGCGGGCGGGCTGAGGGCGAGCGATTCCTGGATGCGCTGCAACTGTTCACCCGCTTGGTCAATATTGGCGATGTTCGCTCGCTGGCGACCCACCCGGCGTCTACCACCCACCGCCAGCTCTCGCCTGAGGAGCTGATTCGCTCCGGGGTCAGCGAAGAAACCGTGCGTTTGTGTGTGGGCATTGAACACATTGACGACTTGCGCGACGACCTGACGCAGGCGCTGGCAGCCGCTTGAACGCTTGCGGGGCCGGTGCCTCAGACCGCCCCTTTTTGGGTAAACCGTGAACCCTATTGAACAGGCTGCGGCCGCCTTTCCTGCGTTCGGGCTTGCCGTGGCCCACCATGAAGCGGGCGACCTGGCAGCCGCGCGGGCCGCTTACCTGCAGGTGATGGACCAGCCTCAGCTGACGGGCTTGTGTCTGCACCAGCTGGGGGTGCTGGCCGCTGCCCGGGGCGACCACCGGGCCGCCGCCGATTTGTTCAGCCGCACGTTGGCCATCGCACCGCTGCCCATGGTGTACGCCAACCTGCATGCCGCGCAGGACCTGGTTGGCGACCGGGCCGGGGCCACCGCGACGCTCATCGATCTGGGCTGCTTTCTGCAGTTGCACAAGCTCCATGCCGACGCGGTGCCGGTCTACCGCAAGGTACTGGAGCGCGACCCCTTGAGCTACCCCGCCTATGCCAATCTGGGTAACGCATTCGCCTGGCTGGGTGAGTTGCCACAAGCCGCCCAGCACCTGAGCCGCGCTGTGGTGCTGTGGTCGCGGGTGTTCCCGGAAGCATCCGGTCTCCCACAAGATTTATCTCAATTAATCAATGGCTTAGCCAGCGAAGCGAATCTATTACATGCAATGTCGCCCGGTTTACCGCATGGGCCGATTCAGAAAATAGAGGAATTACTGACCACCCTGGGCAAAGTGTTTGGCGAGCTGGAGATGCCCGACGCTGCTCTGGCCTGTTTCCGCCAATCGGTGACCCTGAGCCCCGGCTACGCGCTGGGGCATTGGAATCTGGCCGCCGAACTGTTATGCCGCATGGACTTTGAGGCCGGTTGGGCCGCATACGAATGGCGCTGGCGCTGGCCCGAGTTTCCAGAGGTTCACCGGGCACTGGGCTTGCCGGTCTGGCAGGGCGAACCTTTGGCCGGCAAACGCATCTACGTCTGGGGCGAGCAGGGTTTGGGCGACTCCCTGCAGTTCGCACCCTTGGCGGCGCAGCTGCCCGCTCTGGGCGCGGATGTCATCTTGGAAGTGCCCGCCAGCCTGGTTCGCTTGTTGGCCCACAGCTTCCCCGGGCTGCGCGTAGTGCCGCGCCCGGACAGCCCGGAGCGCTTGTCTTTTGACGGGCGGCTCGATTACGTGGTTCCCCTGATGAGCCTTCCCCTGCGCCTGGGCCTGCGCCCGCAAGCGCTGCCTTTGGCCCGCGCCTACCTGCGTCCGCCCGAGGGCGAGGCACCGGCCGGTCTGCAACAGCCCGGCACAAATGGCAGGCCCCGCGTCGGGTTGGTGTGGGCCGGTCAGCCGCGCCACACCAACGACCACCGCCGCTCATTGCCCGCATCGGCATTGGCCGAGCTGCTGCGCGTCGACACGGTGAACTGGTTTTCACTCACGGTCGGTGCCCGCCAGGCCGATATTGCAGGTATGCCCCGCATCGTTGACCTGGCCCCAGAGCTGGGCGACTTTGCTGACACGGCGCGCGCGGTAGAAAGGCTCGACTTGGTGATCACCGTGGACACGGCGGTTGCGCACCTGGCCGGTGCCATGGGCAGACCGGTCTGGCTGCTGCTGCCCAAAGTCGGCGACTGGCGCTGGGGCCGCAGCGGCGACACCACGCCCTGGTACCCGGCCACCCGCATCTTCCGCCAAAGTCGCTTGGGTGACTGGTCGGACGTGTTGGAACAGGTGACGCAGGCGCTGGGGCAAGGGCAATTTACCGCCAACGTGTCACCGGATTCGCCTGTTCAGCCATGACCCATCTCGGTACCCCTTTTCGCGTCGCCTTTGTGGACACCGGCAACACAGGACGCAGCATGACCGCTGCTGCGCTGGCGCGCTTGTGGGCCACCCAGCATGCGGCGGATGTGCGGGTGATTTCGCGCGCCCTGGACTTCAACCCCTACAACGTCACGCCCGAGCTGGATTTTGTGAAGCTGCTGGCCCCGCTGGGTATTGATGTGTCTGCCCACCGCGCAGCGGCCTTTGACGCCAGCGTGGTGAAGTTCTCCGACCTGATTCTGGTTATGACCCCGGCGCACCGTGAACGCATATTGGCCGACTATCCGCAGGCGCAGCCTAAGCTTTTCCTGCTATGTGAATACGCCACCGGCGAGTCGGGCGAAGTGCTTGACGCGCTCGGCCAATCTCCTGCGTTCTACGCCGAGGTTTTCAAACAAATTAGTACGCTGATTCCACGGGTGATGGAGAAGTTGCTGAAGCAGTAGGGTGGCAGTTCCCCCACAATGCACCATGCCCTTCCCCGACCCCGCGACCCAAAGCGCCGTGCTGCTGACCGTGCGGCTGGCGGCGTGTACCACGCTGCTTTTGCTGCTGATTGCCACGCCGCTGGCCTGGGTGTTGGCGCGCAGCCGGGCGCGGTGGAGTGCGGTGCTGGGGGCGGTGGTGGCTTTGCCGCTGGTGCTGCCGCCCACCGTTTTGGGTTTTTATGCGCTGATGGCCATGGGGCCGCAGGGCTGGTTGGGACAGTTGACGCAGAGTTTGGGGCTGGGGACGCTGGCTTTCACTTTCACCGGTTTGCTGCTGGGCTCGGTGGTCTATTCGCTGCCCTTTGCGGTGCAGCCGATCCAGCACGCGTTTGAGGCCATGGGGCCGCGGCCTATGGAGGTGGCGGCGACCTTGGGCCTGCCGCCCTTTGAGGCCTTTTGGCGCGTGGCGCTGCCGATCGCGCGGCCCGGATTTGCGGTGGCGGCGGTGCTGAGTTTTGCGCACACGGTGGGCGAGTTCGGGCTGGTGCTGATGATTGGCGGCAATATTCCCGGGCAGACGCGGGTGATCTCCACCTTGATCTACGGGCACGTCGAGGCCATGGAGTACCCGCAGGCGCATGCGCTGGCGCTGGGCATGGTGGGTTTTGCGTTTGTGGTGCTGCTGGCCCTGAGCGTGATCAAGCGCCGCGCACCGCGCATGGTGGCCTGAAAGCGGGCAGGGCGGTTCTATGCAAGCGGCACACACGGCTTCTGATGCGCACATCCGCTTGCGGCTGGCGCGCGCGGGCTTTGTGCTCGATGTGGACCTGCGCCTGCCGGGGCGGGGCATCACGGTCTTATTCGGGCCATCGGGTTCGGGCAAAACCACCTTGCTGCGCTGCGTGGCCGGGCTGGAGCGCGCCATTGGTGTACCGGATGCGCATGTGACCATGGCCGGTGCCGTGTGGCAGGACGCGGCCAGTGGCGTATTTGTTCCGACTTGGCAGCGCGCGCTGGGCTATGTGTTTCAGGAAGCCAGTTTGTTTGCGCACCTGGATGTGCGCCAGAACCTGGTTTTCGGGCTGCGAGGCGGGCGTGGCGGACATGATGACGCGGCGGCGCATGCCGGGCTGGATGAGGCGGTGGCGCTGCTGGGTATTGGCAGCCTGCTGCAGCGGCGGGTGGACACGCTCTCCGGCGGCGAGCGCCAGCGGGTGGCGATTGCGCGGGCGCTGGCCCGCCAGCCGCGCGTGTTGCTGCTGGACGAGCCGCTGGCGGCGCTGGACCGCAGCCGCAAGCAAGACATATTGCCCTGGCTGGAGGCGCTGCGCGACCGGTTGCAAATCCCCATGCTGTATGTCACCCACGCCATGGACGAGGTGGCGCGGCTGGCTGACACGCTGGTGCTGCTGGAGGCCGGGCAGGTACGCGCCTGCGGGCCGGTGGCCGAGGTCATGGTGCAACACCTGGCTGCGGGTGGTGATGAGGCGGGCGCGTTGCTCGAGGCCACGGTGCGCGGGCGCGATGCCACCTGGAAACTCGCCGAAGTGGTTTTTGATGGCGGCAGCGTCTGGCTGCGCGACAGCCCTGTGTTGGAGCCGGGGCGACGCGTGCGCGTGCGGGTGCTGGCGCGCGATGTGAGCCTGGCGCTGGCCGCGCCTGCGGGCACCAGCATCCAGAACCAACTGGCCTGCACGGTGGAATCGATCCGGCCCGACTCGCACCCCTCGCAGGTGCTGGTGCGGCTGCGCTGCGGCACGGCCACTTTGCTGGCGCGGGTGACGGCGCGCTCGGCTGCCAAACTGGAGCTGATAACGGACCGGGCAGTCTGGGCCCTGGTGAAATCCGTTGCCTTGGTGGAGTAACGACGCGGGGGCAGCTATTCGTCGCGCCCGCGCACCGGGGCGCGCAGGCTTTTGGTTTGCGCGCGCACGCCTTTGGTCTCTAGCCGCCGCTGTTTCGAGCCGTAGGTCGGTTTGGTGGCGCGCCTTGGCGTGGGCGGTATGGCCACGCTGTTGACCAGCTCGTGCAGGCGCATGAAGGCGTCGAGCCGGTTTTTGTCCTGGGTGCGAAAACGCTGGGCCTTGATGATGAGCACGCCCTCGCTGGTGATGCGGGCATCGCGCAGTGCGAGCAGGCGCTCTTTGACACCCTCGGGCAGACTGGAGGCAGGGATGTCAAAGCGCAAATGGATGGCGCTGGAGACTTTGTTGACGTTTTGCCCGCCCGCGCCCTGCGCCCGGATCGCGCTGGTCTGGACTTCGGACTCGTCAATATGAAGCGGTTCGCGTAAAGCTGGGGTGGTGGCCATGGCGGAGAAACTACACTGCG
>Ga0214919_10011430_pt1 | contig 11077 bp, 10 predicted proteins | sample LL1503_MetaG_FD_177994 | JGI IMG/M metagenome (GOLD analysis project Ga0214919, IMG submission 177994) | Freshwater microbial communities from Lake Lanier, Atlanta, Georgia, United States - LL-1503 | ecosystem: Environmental > Aquatic > Freshwater > Lake | place: USA: Georgia | collected...
GGGCGACACCTGGCTGGCCGACCACCACCCACCGGCCAACGCCTACCGGGTGGCGGCCAGTGGGGTGGGCAACAGCGCCACGGAGTCAAGCACCGCGCGGTGACACCCGCGCAAAGTGTTCGGCGATTTGCAAGCGGCTGGCCACCCAGACCTGGGGTTGGGCGGCCACATGGGCCATGAATTTTTTGAGTGCCCCGATGCGCCCGGGTCGCCCAATGATGCGCAGGTGCAGACCCAGTGACATCATCTTGGGTTGGGTCAGGCCCTCGCTGTACAGCTGGTCAAAGGTGGCCACCGCGTAGTCCAGCCACATCGCCGGCGTGAAGCTCGGGTCCAGCCAAAACTTCATGTCATTGGTATCCAACGCATACGGCACGATGACCATGTCCTTGGGGCCTTGGGCTGTGGCGACGCTTTCCCAGCGCGGCACATCGTCGCTGTAGTCGTCCATGTGGTAGGTGAAGCCTTCTTCGGCCAACAATCGGCGCGTGTTGTCGGTGAGCAAGTAGCGTGAGAGCCAACCGCGCGGGCGCTGGCCTGTCGCTTCGGTGATGGTGCGCACCGCATCTTGAATGAATTGACGCTCTCTATCCTCTTTGTAGGAGAACTGGTGCACCCAGCGGTGCCCATGGCAGCACACTTCGTGACCGTCTTGCTGCACCCACTCAATCAAATGGGGGCTTTGCGCCAAGGCGGTGGCCGCGGCGGTGACGGTGCAGGTAAAACCGTATTCGCGAAACAAGGCCGTGATGCGCGGCGCACCCGCGCGCAATCCGTATTGGTAGTTGCTCTCGTTGCCATAGTTGCGGATGGGAATTTTCAGTGCCACGCCGAGTTCGTCCACCGGTTCGGGCAGCTTGTCGCCACGGGCGATGCTTTGCTCTGAGCCTTCTTCAACATTGACCACAAACGACATGGCCAAACGGGCTTGGCCGGGCCAGGAAAAAGCAGATTTCATGGAAAGTCCTGTGCAGGGGGTGGGGCAAATGAATCCAAATGGAGGGCGCACGCCCAGGCCAGCAAAGCGCCATCTTGGCCGGGGGCGGCGATGAACTGTGCAGACGCAGGCAGGTCGGCGGTGCGCATCGGCCAGGCCACGGCAGGCGCGCCCCAGACATTGGCCAAGGCGGTGAAATCGGCTTGGTTGACGGGCACGGGCGCATCATGGTGAAACGCCGTTTGCGGTGTGGTGGGCAACAACACCAGGTCGGCCTGGGCAAATACGCGCGCGGCATCGGCGCGCAACAACTCGAGCAGCGCTTGGGCTTGAGCGAGCTTGCCCGCACCGGCACGCGCCGGGTAGCGCAGCATGCGCACAAAGCCCTCGCTCAAGCCGGGCAAGTCTTCGCCCAGTTGCTCACGCCAATAAGCAGCGGCATCGCGCTCGCTGAGCAGCAAACCTGCTTGGCGCACCGCCGTGGGTTGCCACAGCGGCACATCGATATCCACCCACTGCACACCGGCTTGTGTGAGTTGTTCACACAGGTTGGCATAGGCCTGTGCCACCACCGGTTCGAGCACCACGCCATCGGCTTGCGCCAAGCGGCCCACGCGAAGCGCTCTTGCACTGATCGCAGGTGTGGGCGAGACAAAAGCGCTGTCCCACAAGGCACTGGCCAAGGCCTGGGCGTCGCGCACCGATGCACTCAGCCAGCCCACGGTGTCGAGCATGTGGCACAGCGGCACCACGCCTTGGTTGGACACCGCACCAGCGCTGGGCTTGTAGCCAGTGACACCGCAGTAAGACGCGGGCACACGCACCGAACCCATGGTGTCGGTGCCTATGGCCGCCGCGCACAAGCGCGCGCGCACGGCAGCCCCACTGCCACCGCTGGAGCCGCCAGGCGCATGGCCAATGCGCCAAGGGTTTTGGCAGTCGCCGTAAACGGGGTTGCGGTTGGTCGCACCCAAGGCACCCTCGTGCATATTGAGTTTGCCCAAAATCACCACACCCAAAGCGCGCAACTGATGCGCCAGCGGGGCATCTTGCGCTGGTCGGCGTTCGCGGTACGCCGCCGTGCCCGCACTGCAAGGCCAGCCTTGCACATCCACGTTGTCTTTCATCGCAATGGGCACGCCATCCCAAGGGCTGAGCGGCTTGCCCTGTGCCCAACGCTGTTGGCTCTCGCGGGCCATGGCCCGGCTGCGCTCGGGGTCAAGCCACAGGTAACAGCCCAGCGCGGCATTGTGCTGGGCGATGCGCGCCAGGTAATGGTCACAAGCGGTCAAGGGATCCAGCGTGCCTTGGGCAAAGCCTTGCATCCAATCCAAGACAGGGGTGGGGCTGAGGTCAATGGGGTGCATGGCAGTCGCTCCAGGGCTCAGCGCCGATCGATCAAGCGCATAGGCTTTTGGCGGCTTTCAATGCCCGTGAGGTCTTTGATCTCTCCAGGCTGGGCCAGCACCACCGCCAACTCCACACCCAAGCGCGCGCGCAACAGGTTTTGACACGTCTCTTGCAAACCTGCGGGGGCACCGGCACGCATTTCGGCGTGCACCGTCATTTGGTCGCGCCCACCGTCACGGGTCACGATGCACACAAACTCGCCGTTAAAGGCCGCCACTTCGCCACCCAAGATCACGCCCACGCTGGTGGGGTAGACATTGATGCCGCGCAGCTTGACCATGTTGTCGCTGCGGCCCTTGAAGCCGATGATGCGCCGAAACGGCAAGCCCATGGGTGAACTGCCCACCACCTCATGGGTCACGTCGTTGGTGTTGAAGCGGATGATGGGGAAAATGTCGTCCTTGAACAAACAGGTGTTGACCATGTTGCCCGCCTCGCCTGGTGCAACGACCTCGCCCGTATCAGGGTGGGTGATCTCCAGATACTGAGCGTCTTCCATGATGTACATGCCACTTTGGTCCTGGCTTTCACCCGCAATCACCCCGGTGTCGCCCACGCCGTACCAGTCGTACACCTCGCAACCACCCCAGGCCTGACTCATGGGTTCGCGCCCCTCGGGACCGAGGTGCCCGGTGATCATGCGCAAGCGAATGTCGCGGCCCGGCTCGATGCCGTTTTCTTTGGCCACCTCGGACAAGCGTTTGACAAAGTCGCCAAAGCCCACCAGCACCGAGGCCTTGAAGTCGCGCATCAACATCACCTGCTGTTGTGAGCGTGTCTCTGCGCCAGTGCCCGCACTGAGCAACTGGGCACCCACCCAGTGCAGCAGCGTCTCGCGGATGTAGTGGCCGCCATTGACCATGCCAAAGCCATAGACCGAATGGACCACGTCTTGCGCGCTCATGCCTTGCAGCAGGTACACGCGTGCCAGCAAGGCGTTTTGCGTTTCCCGGCTGCGCGGGCCAAACAACAAGGGCTGGGGCATGCCCGTGGTGCCACTGGTGGTTTGCAAAATGATGGGGGGTCGCTGGCCCGCGGGGTGGACTTGCTGGCCATGAAAGTCGCCCAACGGCGGGTGCGCCTCCACCGAGGCCATCAGGTCGGACTTGGAATACATGGGAATGCGGGCGATGTCGTCCAAGCTTTTCACGTCACCCGCTTGCAAGCCTGCGCGGCCCCAATGGCGTTGGTAAAAGGGCACCTGCCAGGCAAACGCCATCTGGCGCATGAAACGCTGGTTTTGCAAGTCGCGCAACTCGTCGGCTCCCATGCCCTGGAAGCGTTTTAAAAATGCCGCCCCCAAGGGATAGTCGCGGCGAATCGACGCCACATCGGCCGCGTCAAAGTAATTCAGGTCGCTCATGGGGTCTCCATCGTTTCAAAAATTGGCGGTCTCGCGCCGCTCAGCGCATCCAGCGCGCCACATCGCCCACACTGGGCGCGTCCACCAAGGCCGCGCAGTTGGCGATGATGGCCTCGATCTGTTGGTCCGTGTGCGCAGTCGCGCTCAGCAACATGTGGGCCTTGCCGTGCAACTGCGCCAGGCTCAAGGGGATCTCCGGGTCGCCCAGCGCATCACTGACATGCGCTTGCAATCGGCGCCCATCGCGCAGCGCGATGTGCATGACCGCGCCAAAGTGCGCTGGGTAAACGGCGCTCAAGGCGTCGTCTTCGTGCAAACGCACTTGACGGCGCAACTGCGCCACCGCGCTGTCTTGCGTGGCGGGCACGTCAAAGTCGTCCAACCCCGGCGCGCCACGCAGCAAACACACCGCCGCCGCGTGCTGCAAACTGAACTTGGCCTCAACTGGGGTGCGCGGCTGGGGTTGGTTGCAAATGCGCACGGCGTCACGGTAACTGTGCACGTCAATCGACACGATGTCTGCCCCCGCCACTTGGGGGCGCAGCGCCAGCGCCAAGTCAATCACCGCGTGGGCGTGTCGACACGCCGGCCAAGGCTTGAAGCTGGTGTCGTGGATCAACCAGCGGTCCTCGTCGTCCCCTGCCATGCGCTCGGCCTGCGCGTCAGGGCACATGGCACGAAAAAATCCCAACTCGCCCTCCAAAATGGCGTGTGCACCGGTAAAGCCATGCGCAGCCAAACGCGCGGCAAGCAAACCCGATTGCGCGGCACGCCCATTGTGCAGCTGCTTGCTCATGGTGTCTTCCAATCGGCATTGCCACAAGCCACTGGCTTGGGTGCCCGCGTTGCCAAATGCATCGCGCATGGCCGATGCATTGAGTTTGAGCAAAGCTGCCCCCACTGCGGCCGCGCCAAACACGCCACAGGTGGCGGTGTTGTGAAAGTACCGGTAGTGCGCGGGCCCCACCGTGCGACCCAAACGGATCATGATTTCAAAGCCTTTGACCAAGGCGTCCAGCATGTCCGCGCCACTGGCGCCACTGGCCTGGGCCATGGCCAAGGCCGCTGGGACCAACACCGGCCCAGGATGAACAATGGCGGTGCGGTAAAAGTCGTCCATCTCCAGCACATTGCCCAGCGATCCATTGACCAAGGCGGCGTCACCCTCGGCCAACCCGGGGCCGGCAAAAGTCGCACAGGGGCCGGGCCCCAGCGTGCGGGCAAAACGACCCATGGCCAGACCAGGGTCGGTGCGCGTGCCCGCACTGGCGCAGGCCAGCCAGTCGAGCACATGCAGTGCCGCGCGCTCGCGCTCGGCGCGGCCCACTGGCCGCGCCAGCCAGCGCACCCAGTCGGCGGTGCTGGGCGGTTTGTCGTTCATCGTGGGGCCTTGCGCGCTGGGGTTTGGGCCAGCACAGACGCCGTGTGCTCACCCAAAGCGGGCAAACGGGTGTCAATGTGGGCGGGCTCATGGCGAAACTTGATCGGGTTGCCAATGTGCAACTGCCCTTGCGCGTCTTGCAGCAGCATCTCGCGCGCTTGGAGTTGAGGCCGGTCAAAGGCTTCCTTCAAGTCCAGCACCGGCGCCACGGCCACATCCATGCCCTGCAGCCACTGCATCCATTCGTCACGGGTTTTTTGCACAAAGGTGGCGCGCAAAAAAGCCTTCACCGGTTCGTGCACCGGGCCGGGGGGTTGGGTGGCCGTGTCTATCCATTGGCTTGCACCCAAGGCGGTGAGCAAGTTGCGAATGAACTTGGGTTCGACCGCGCCCAGCACCAGGTGCTTGCCGTCTGCCGTGGGGTAGATGTTGTAAAACGAGTTGCCCCCCCAAGAACGCTCTTGCTGCACCTGGGGTGCGCGTCCCTGTGCAAACACTGCGCCCGTGGCATTGGGCAACCACGACAGCGTGCTGTCGTGCATAGAGATGTCGATGTAGTCGCCTTGTCCTGTTTGCGTGCGCCGGTACAAGGCCATCAAAATGCCAGCCAGCGCCATCATCGAGCCCGTGATGTCCGACACCGGCATGTGCGGGTGGGTGGGTTGACCATCTTGGCCCAGGTTCAAACTCAGCACACCCGACAAAGCTTCCATGCCCAGGTCATGGGTGGCCAAATGGCTGTCCGGCCCGGTTTGGCCAAAGGCCGCAATGGAGGCGTACACAATGCGCGGGTGGATGGCGGCGATGCGCTCGTAATCAATGCCCAAGCGCTTGACCACACCGGGGCGAAACGCCTCCACGATCACATCACAGGTACAGGCCAAGTCCAAAAACCGCTCGTGGTCTTGGGGGTTTTTCAAATCCAACACCAGGCTTTTTTTACCGCGGTGGGTGTTGCGAAACCAAACGCTTTCACCCCCCGATCGGTAGCCAATGTGGCGCACCGGTTCGCCTTCACCAGGCGGCTCAATTTTGAGCACCTCGGCCCCATGGTCGGCCATCATGGTGGTCAAGTGGGGGCCGGGCAAAAACAGCGACAGGTCCAACACCCGAATGCCAGCGAGCTTCATGCCGGTGCGGCACCCAAACGGGCCAAGGTCAAGCGGTGCATTTTGATTTTGTCCGGACAAAATATGGATGGAGCCGTTAGGTTACCACCAGCGATCGCTCACGACCAGTGCGCAGCCCATCACGGGGTGCACGCCACGCCACCGCCCCACAGGGTTTACCCGGGTTTGTCGGTGCCTTTTGTGCGCCCTTGCAAACCCGCACCGCCAAGGTGCATGCGAATGTGCAAATCAACTGTCCGGACAATTGACACGCCAGGGGGCCATCTGTTAGGCTGACCACGATCAACACCACGCTGGAGCTCAAGATGCAATGGATTCGTCGCCTGCTGATTTTGTCAATCGGATTTTCTGCCGCCCCCTGGTTGGCCGCCCAAACCAAATTGGACATTTCCATGCCTTGGGGGCCGACCGAATTTCACACCGTGAACGCCCAAAATTTTGCCAAGCGGGTGGCCGAGGTGACCAAGGGCCAAGTGCTCATGACCGTTCACCCCGGCGGGGCCTTGGGCATCAAAGCCAATGAAACCGTGCGCGCCGTGGAAGACGGTGCCGCGGCCATGGCCGAGTTTGCGGGTTTCCAAAACGTGGGCGATCTGCCTTTGTTGGGCATTGAAAGCATTCCCTTCTTGGTCGACGACTACGAGCAGCTCAAGGTGATGCACAGCTTTGTGCGGCCCAAGTGGGTGGAAGACTTGGCCAAGCGTGGCAACAAGGTGCTGTATGTGGTGCCATGGCCGAGCCAAAATTTCTTCTTGAAAAAACCCGCCAAAGGTTTTGAAGACCTCAAAGGTGTGCGCATGCGCACCTACGACCGCTTGACCGCCGACATGGTCAGCAAGCTGGGCATGGTGCCCCAGCAAATGAACAACCCCGACATCGTGCCCGCCTTGGCCTCGGGCCGCTTGGACGCGGTGATGACCTCGGGCACCACGGCCGTGGCCCAAAAGTATTGGGAGTTTCTCAAACACACCTACAACACCAATCACCTGTGGGCGTCCAACTTCATGGTCATCAACATGGCCGTGTGGAACAAGTTGTCGGCCGAAAACCGCACCGCCATCGAAAACCTGGCCAAAGAAATGGAGCCCGAGTTTTGGAAAGTCAGCATGGCCGAACACGAAAAGCGCATGGACGAGTTGCGCAAAAACGGCATGACGGTGGAGCCGCCGACCAAAGAGATGGCCGCGCGCATGCGCCAAGTCACCCGCCCCATGTGGGATGACTACAAAAAGGCCGTGCCCGAGTCGGCCAAGATCATCGACGCCTTCATGGCCAAGACCAATAAAAAATAACTGTCCATCCTCCCTGGCGGCTTGCCGCTGGGGCGGTGATGGCCTAACCGCACCGCCACCCCCATATCCATCGCCATGAAATTTTTGCGCCAGTGTTGCGAATGGATTGACCGTTTCAATTTTTTGGGTGCGTGCATTGCCGCTGCGGCCTGCGCCTTGCTCAGCGTGATCTTGCTCATTGAAGTGGTGGCCGCATCCCTGTTGGCTTGGTCTCAGCCTTGGGCCGTCGAGTACGCGGCTTACCTGTGTGCATTTGTGTTGCTCAGTGGCTCAGGCTATGCGCTGCGCCATGACGCCCACATCCGTGTGGCCATGGTGCTGGGGCACTTGTCCCCACGCTTGGCACGGGGCTTGGATGTGCTGTGCACCCTTTGTGCGCTGTACATCAGCGGCTTGCTCACCGCTGGCTTGATCGAGCAAACCTGGCGCAGCCATGTGCGCCACACCGTGTCTTATTTTGTAATGCAAACCCCCATGTGGATCCCGCAGGCCTTGGTGGCACTGGGCGCTTTCATGCTGTGGCTGGCCTTGCTGGCGCGCTTGGTGCGCTTGATCATCCATGACGCACCCGACTTGGCCGACGAACGTGAAGTCGGGCAAGGAGCAGCCGAATGATGGTGGCATCTGTTTTTGTGCTGGTGGTCATGCTGGTGCTGTTGTGCTCGAGCATGTGGATTGGCTTTGCCCTGTTGGGCACGGGCTTGGTGTCGCTGGAATGGTTTCGCGACGTGCCCATCCAACGCATCTTGGCGCAAGACGTGTGGTCGCGCCTGAACGCCGACGAGTTGGTCACCCTGCCCTTGTTTGTGTTGATGGGTGACATCTTGTTTTTCAGCAAACTGTCGGAGTCCTTGTTTCGCGGCATCGCCCCATGGGTGCAGCGCCTGCCCGGCGGTTTGTTGCACGTCAATGTGATCGGTTGCACGATATTTGCGGCCGTTTCGGGCTCCTCGGCTGCCACCACGGCCACCGTGGGCCGCATGACCTTGCGCGAGTTGCTCAAGCGTGGCTACGACAAAGACATGGCCATGGGCTCGCTGGCCGGGGCGGGCACGATTGGCCTGATGATTCCCCCGTCCATCCCCATGATCGTCTACGGGGTGTTGGCCGATGTATCCATCTTGGACTTGTTCATCGCTGGCGTGGTGCCCGGCTTGATCATTGCGGCCATGTTCATTGGTTGGATCATCTGCCAAGCCTTGTGGCGGCCCAGTGTGCAGCCGCGCGACCCCGAGGTGTATACCTGGGCCCAAAAAATGGAGTCCCTCAAAGACCTGCTGCCTGTGAGCCTGTTGATTTTGTCGGTGATTGGTTCGATGTACAGCGGCTTGGCCAGCGTGACCGAGGCCGCTGCGGTGGGTGTGGCCGGGGCCTTGGCCATCTCGGTGGCCCAAGGGCTGATGAGTTGGCAAAACCTGGGCCGCGCATTGCTCTCGACCGTGCGCACTTGTTCGATGATTGGGCTGATCTTGCTGGGCGCTTTGTTTTTGGCCAAGGTCATGACCATGCTGGCCATTCCGGGCGAAACCGGCGAATGGGTCAAGTCGCTCCATCTGTCGCCTTACATGCTGATCTTCACCTTGTTGGTGGTCTACCTGATTTTGGGCACGGCACTGGATGGTTTGTCGGCCATGGTGATGACCTTGCCCGTGGTCTTTCCTTTGGTATTGGCTTCCGGTTTTGACCCGGTGTGGTTTGGCATCTTTTTGATCATCACCATTGAGCTGTCCAACGTCTCGCCGCCGGTGGGTTTTAACTTGTTCATCATCCAACAAATGACCGGCGAGAGCCAAACCCGGGTGGCCAAATCCTCGCTGCCGTACTGCAGCTTGATGCTGGTGCTGATCGTGGCGATGACGGTGTGGCCTGGCCTGATCACGTGGTTGCCCCAGCTGCTCAAGGCCTGAGCGCGCATGCGCCAACAGATGCACGCAACACACACCTGCCGATGAACCTGTGGGCCTGAGCATGCAAGCGCTGTCACAATTTTTGGCGCGCCACGCCACGGCCTTGATGCTCGCTGGAGTGGCCACCGGGCTGCTGGCCCAACCCTTGGCCGCCATGGTCTCGCCCTTTGTGTTGTACCTGTCCATGGGGGCGATGTTTTTGTCGGCCTTGCGCATCGACCCTCGCCAATTGCGCGCTTGGGCCCAGCGCACCCGCTTGATGGCGGCCGTGCTGGCTTGGACCTTGTTGGTCATTCCCGCCGTGGTCTGGCTGGCCTTGCCAGTGCTGCACCTGCCCATCTACATGGGCGTGGGCTTGCTGCTGCTGGCGGCCACCCCACCCATCATTTCGGTCGGTCCTTACTGCGCCTTGTTGGGCACCGATGCCGAAATGCTGCTGACCATGGTGTTGCCCGCGACGGTGATCTCCATCTTCACCTTGCCCATGTTTGCCGCACTCAGCGGCGTGGCGGGCCTGAGCCCAGGCGGCATGCTGATGAATCTGCTGTGGGTGGTGGGCATTTCACTGGGTGGCGGCTTTGCCCTTAGGATGTGGGCCACACCTGCGCGCATAGAGCAACACGCCAGTGCCTGGACCTTGTGCATGGTGCTGCTGATGGTCTTCATCGCATTGGGCGTGACCCATGGGCTGAGTGCCCAAATCGCGCAAGACCCCGTGCAGGTATTGCAACTGCTGGCCCTGACCGCTTTGTTCAACCTGGCCTGGCAATGGGTGGGCTGGCAGGTGTTCAAACGCTTGACGGTACAAGCGGCCATGAGCATCAGCTTGATCAGCGGCTTTCGCAATGTGGCGGTATTGCTCGGTCTGGTGCTGGGACATGTCACCCCCGATTTGCAACTGATGCTGGTGATGGCCCAAATTCAGTTGTTCGTATTGCCATCGGTGATGAAATATTTTTACCTGCGCATGGGCTTGTCGCCCGCCCCCTGAAACACTTGCTGGAGCCTGTCATGAACCCGCCCAAAACATCCCCCAACGAAAACCCTTTGAACGCCTGGGCGCAACTGGTGTGCCGTGCGCGTTTTGAAGACCTCAGCCCCAACGCGGTGGCCAAGGCCAAAGTGTTTTTGATGGACACCCTGGCCTGCGGTGTGGCCGGGCGCACCGGCCCACACGCCCACGAATTGGCTGTGGCGGCACAACAATGGGGCCAAGGGACTGAGGCCGTGGTGTGGGGCTCGCACCTGCGTGCGCCTGCGGCCCAAGCGGCGGTCATCAATGGTTACCGCATCCACGCGCTGGAATGGGACTGCGTGCACGAGCCCGCCGTGGTCCACCCCATGGCCACTTTGCTACCGGCATTGCTGGCGTTTTCAGAGCGCAGTGCGCTGGCCGGTCAGCCCATCCATGGCAAACAGTTTTTGCTGGCCATGACCATGGGCGTGGAGATCGCCGCCACCTTGGGGGCGGCGTCCAAATCGGTGATGCGGTTTTTCCGGCCCGCCACCTGTGGCGGCTTTGGTGTGGTGGCCGGCTTGGGCGTGTTGGCGGGTTTGGACGAGGCCACGGTGATGAACGCCTTTGGCATCCAATATGGTCAAACATCGGGCACCATGCAAGCCCACGTGGAAGGATCAATGCTGCTGGGTTTGCAAG
>Ga0214919_10011431_pt1 | contig 11077 bp, 9 predicted proteins | sample LL1503_MetaG_FD_177994 | JGI IMG/M metagenome (GOLD analysis project Ga0214919, IMG submission 177994) | Freshwater microbial communities from Lake Lanier, Atlanta, Georgia, United States - LL-1503 | ecosystem: Environmental > Aquatic > Freshwater > Lake | place: USA: Georgia | collected 2015-03-15
TGAAGGTAGCGGTCTGTCGGAGTCCCTAGCAAAAATAAAGAAATCACTCAGGCTTTCCAAGGTGCCTGCGCACATAAGCAACCTTTCTAGGAATTATTCTTTTCAAAAAAAGAGATTCTTTGCGGTGGGTGCCCCCGGCTCCGGCAACATGATTTTTTCACACATCTGTATGGAGATTTTGAAGCTTAGAGCCTTGGATTCGACGAGTCCTAAAAATGACTCCGTAGGACATTTTTTTGAGAAGCAATCTTTATTTTATAGGGCTTTTGTGAGAGCTTGTTTACGGACAGCCCTTAAACCTTTTTTGATTGCTGACTCGATTGGTCCTGAAGGTTTTGGGCATTGTTTTTATCAAGCGACAGTTTCTAAAAATAAATTAAAGAAGGGCGGGGATGACGGGATTTTGGAGTTTTTTGTTTCTGCATTACCACTAAACCACCAAAGCTGGGCCAATCCAATCCACTCTTCCCATGCCAAACTTTTAATTCAGGATCTTAAAGAGTTTCGCCTGACAAATACCGATGTGATTCAAGTCGTTAGACACCCGCTTGATAATTTGCTTTCGATTGTCAGTAAAATTGCTTTTTATTCGGCCCCCTCTTCGCTTGTGGTGCGAGATGCTGTTATCTCTAAACTTCTTAACACGGACCCGTGGTTTTACACACTATTTGATGCGATCCAGGCGTATTATGAAAATATTTGCAAAAACAGAGAGCTAATGAAGATCATTAAATATGAAGATCTATTTGAAAATCCCAAAAGAACTACCCAGAAAATGGCAACTTATCTTCGGATGCCTATTTCAGAAGTTGAAGCATCTAAGATATATTCTTCACTCGCGAACAAAACATTTGTTGAAAATGGCCACCGATGGAAACCTGGATCTGATAAATGGAAACGGTACATCCCCCGAAAATACCAAAGCTTTCTTGATCGCTCCAACTTGCGGAAAGTTTGTCAAATACTTGATTATGACGCTCCTGATTTTTCAGATCTACCCATTCCAAACAGAGCATTTGTCCCTCAAGCCAGCAACGAGAGGTTGGCCCTTGAGGAGATCCGTTATTATATTCTGATTAACAAACAACCCTATTTTAAGCATCCAAATATTAGGCTGTTCGAAGATCCTATCACTGGACTTAAAATCGGCGGTCTTAGCTCACACGTTAATGCGGTTCGCAAGACGGTAGAGAATGGTGCTTTGTTTTAATTCTTTCCCTTGTTGAAATTTTACGTAGTTTTCAATGAATGAGTTTATTCAAAAAGCTATTTGGTTTCTTTGCAAATTCTTCGTCGTCTGATTCCCTGCGAAAAAAGTGCCAGCCCAATAATACCCAGATAGAAGATACATTCTATTTCGACTCTATTTACAAACCTAACGGTCCACTCCGTAGCACAAAAGATTGGACAAGGGATTTTAGGACTTTTGTTGACGTTAATTTCCACTTCCGGGAATCATCTCAGATTTCGTTAACGGTCGGCTCTTCTCCGTATGGAGGGGATTACATGGAATTTGGTTCTCATGATTTAAATACATTCCGAAACATGCTGTCTGCCTTCAACATTTCTGGACAATGTCAGGCATACAAAGATGTTCGTTTTTATGCTTTCGACATCTTTGGGAAACTTGATGCAAAAGATGCTAAACTTGGATCAGATGTTTCTACCTATTTTTCGCCATATTCAGGTCAGGGAGATAAATATCATGAGCACTTAAAAATGATACAAGAACATGGACTATATGCTGACCAATGTATTCTTGTTCAGGGACTTTTTGAGAAAACGCTCACAAAGGAATTTAAAACAGCGTACTTAAACGAAAAGCGACAGGTTGGATTCGCCTTCCTTGACTGTAATATAGGAAGTTCTTACAGATCAGTTTTTGAATTTATCTTTCCTTTATTAGCCGAAAACTCGTATATATACATGGACGAGTATTTTCAAAATCCTGATGTTGTTGCTCTTTTTAATGATTTTTGTGCTAACTTAAAATTAAAAAGAAAAATGATGGCTGTCTTTATTAGATGTGCAGGTGGTTTTGGTGCTTTATTTCGACTTTGTCCAATTCATGATATATTTGAACGGCCATATCATCTTGGCATTTATCGATGATGCTTATGTATTTGGCAAATGTGTGGCAATCGCCAGCACATTTATCCTCTAGTGCCAGTCTATTTATCTAATTCAGTCGCTCAGCAAAGACAATTTTGCTTAATATATCTTTAATGATGTTTCAATGTAACCTGACAAATTCGATTTTAGTCCTGATTTAAAACTTGTAACTTTTTTCATTCTATAATAAGATAAATCTCAATGAAGTTATTGCCATTTAAAAGTTTGCGGAAGTTATTCAAAAGCCCTTCGATTCCCTTAGCTTCGGACCAACTTTCCTCTCCAAGCGCTGGCACGCTTGGTGAAGATACTTTTCACCTTGATAAAATATATAAGCCTAATGGTCCTTTAAAAAGTACGTTTGGTTCATCAAGAGAGGAGCTTACTTATCTTGATGTAATTTTCCACTTTCGGGAGTCGTCTCAGATTTCGTTAACGGTCGGTTCTTCTTGGTATGGTGGTGATTATATGGAATTCGGATCTCATGATTTAAACACCTTCCGCAATATGCTCTCCGCGTATCACATCTCAGGCATGGCTCAGGCCTATAAAGATGTGCGGTTTTATGCTTTCGATATTTTCGGGAAGCTTGAAGTAAAAGATAAAAAACTCGGATCTGACATTTTAAACTACTTTTCACCCTATTCAAGTCAGGGCGATAAGTATCAATGGCACTTAGAAATGATAAAAGCCCATGGGCTATATGTTGACCAATGCATTCTTGTTCAGGGACTCTTCGAACAAACTCTCACAAACAAATTTAAAACAGCATACCTAAACGAAAAGCGAAAGATCGGATTTGCTTTTCTTGACTGTAATGTAGCGAGTTCTTACAAAACTGTATTTGAATTCATTTTCGATTTACTCGCAGAAAACTCTTACGTTTATATGGATGAATACTTTCAGAATCCTGATGTCATTGTTCTTTTTAATGATTTTTGCGCTAGTCTAAGAGCGAGAAGAAAATTGGGAGCGGCCTACATTAGAAATGCGGGTGGATTTGGTGGTCTCTTTCGAATTTATCCGATTTCAGACGATATTACGCCTCTTGATTTATCGATTTAACTTTTTCATTAATTCGTTTTTTTTAATTTGTGGGCAATCATGTAAATTTGTTTCACAATCCGCAGTTTTTTGAGCATTTTTTTAGATTTTTGCCTAGGACTTTGCTCCGATGGGCTGAAGTACATGCCACGCCATTCACTATTGAAAAACAAGACACTCAGGAACTATTGAATTTTTGGCGTGATAAAAAAATTGCCTTGGTCAAGCAAACCGCCTACCCGGCCCTCTTCACGATCAACCAACCTATGGACTGGATGGAGGCTGTGTTTAGCTGCCCCTATCACTTGGGGCCCTTTTCCTTTTTGGCTGACCTCGGTGCCGACTATTTTATCGTCCGTCAAGCCTCAGAACCAGAGACATTTTCCTGGCAGGATAAGTATGCTTACGATCCTGATCCAAGGGACTCTGTTGCACAAAAGCTTGAGGAGATACGTAAATTTGAGTCCTTGCCCATAGGCTCCAAACTGCCCTCAGTGGATGACATTCCTTGGGATTCCTATGACCTGGTGGTGTCCATTGATCTTCCCATACCGGAAAGAATTGTAAAAAAAGCACCGCGCACTTTGTGGGCCTATTTTTCTATCGAAGCTGGCGGGCCTTTGCAAAAGAACTCACTTGTTCGCCCCTTGGCAGGATATCAACTTTTTCTGAATCACGGTTTTCGCCGCTACCGTTCACGGCCCTGGAACAAAAACCACGTCTTGGAATTTCCCCTTCAGTTTCAATCCCATCAGGCCTGGACCCGTATTCTTTCCTCCGTTTCGACTAAAAACCAAAGGTCGTTGCTCTTGGTGGACAGGAATAGCTGGATCGCACCCCCGCCCGAATCTAGACTTCCGATAGATCAACCATCAGGTGACGCGAGACATTATCTCGAACTTATGGGCTCAGCGTTCGCTTGTTTGCACACAACTTCAAAACCACGTTGGGGAAATTGGGCCGTCGAATCAGTCCTGGCAGGTGCGATTTTTATTGGAAACTCTAGGTCCTTGGCCCAAATTGCAGCTATTCTACCCGAAACTGATTCTCGCAAATTGGCAGACGCCGTAGCACTAGCCCATCGCCTTCATGAGCAGCCTGCCGTGGCATCACAGATCCAAAAACTCCAAGCCTCCATCGTTGATTATGTTGCGTTTAGCCGCCCGCTGAATGATCTGACGGCCAAGGCAAGGCAGTTTTTCCATGAATAAGCCACGTGTTTCCCTTGGTTTCTGTGATCTCCATATCGGCGGACGCAACTTCTTCACAGACTTACTCAGGCCTCATTTTGATATACTTTGGGACGACCCAGCAGAGTTTGTGATCTACGGCCACATCGGGCACGGACACAGGCTCCAGAACGGCATCAAGATCTACTGGACCCAGGAGCTATACGGCCCGAATTGGAAAGAATGCGACTACGCGATCATCCCCCGTAAAGTGGATCACCCGAGAGCATTCTATCTTCCCATTTATGCCTTCGACCAGCAGCTCGAGCCCATGATCCGGAAGGGCCCGGTTGATCCGGTCACCATTCGGGCTTCCAAGCCCAACTTTTGCTCTCTGCTCTGTGCGTATGCCGACCGGACAACTCGCAAACGGCAGGAGTTTTTTCAGATCTTGAACCGCCGTAGAAAAGTTGATTCAGCCGGACCCGCGCTCAACAACACGGGTTTTCGCATCCCCAAGGATGATCGCTATCGTCGCAAGGTGGATTGGATTCGGAGTTACCGCTTCAACATCGCATTTGAGAACCGATACAGCCCTGGCTGGACCACGGAAAAATTGGTCGACCCCCTCCATGTGCACACCATCCCGATTCACTGGGGAGACCCCCGTGTTAAGGAGGATTTTAATCCCGACAGCTTTATCTGTGCCACGGATTTTTCAACCTTGGATGATCTCGCTAAATATGTTCTTCAGGTGGATGCCGACCCCGATCTTTACGCGCACTACGTGAAGGCCCCGCCATTTCGGGACAACTGCCCTTCCCCAGTTTATGACCTCAACCGATTGGTAGATTTTTTCAAGGCTATCTTCACCAATCCTATCCGACCTATCGCCCAGCGACGCTGGTTTTTTTCTCTTACGAAATGGCGTATGGCCAAGCGCAATAAACTTCCTGGCCAATGAAACTTCCACGACTTAATCGGATATTAAACTTACCCGGGAAAAATAGGCCCAGATTCCAAGACCAGAATCCGGCCGCTCTAAGGCGTTATCACGGTACTGTTACCGCTGCCATCCGCAAGTCGGCTCCCTGCGCCATCGGCAAAGTTGGCACAACAGAACTGATGGGCTTGGAATATTTGGATCGCAGGATTCAGCTTCCTTGGCCTAGATCCGCCAGCTGGTACCGCCCAGCTCATCGTCTTTACATGTGCTCGGGGGTATTCCCCACCACAAAAAAATCATTCCTGGCTTGGGCAGAGACATACCACCTTGCCTTGGGTTCCCTTGACGTTGTCGGACAATGGCAACCTCCCGGCACCTATTTGGCGCAGTACGAAGACGCTTGTTTAGCCGAATATGCGCCTCAAGCGAGGAGGTGCGGAGGATCCTTGTTATCGCCTTTTCATCCTTTAGCTCCCTGGATAACAGATTTGCTTTCGCTCCGCTGGTTGGTTATTACGCCCTTCGTTCAGACCGCCAAGAGCCAACTGGATAAATTGCCGCACTTGGGCATATACCCGAAAAATTCCCAAAAAGCCTTGAAAAGGCTTAGCACACATATTTCCTTTATTTCCTCACCCCCATTTGCCTACATGAAAAAACCCGTAGATCAGGACTGGGGAAAGGCACTGGAAAGACTTAAGGGCCTAATGGAAACCAAGGAGTTTGACCTGGCTCTGATTGGGGCTGGGGCATGGTCACTCCCACTAGCGGTTCATGCAAAAACATTAGGCAGAAAGGGCATTCATCTGGGAGGAATTACCCAACTCCTTTTTGGAATTCGGGGCGGAAGGTACGATTGTTCAGGTATTTACGATGCTTCCAATAAGGCTTGGACCCGTCCCTTACCCAAAGAAACACCAGGCAAAAATCGATTGATGGAAAATGGCGCCTACTGGTAGCGACGCACAACTTTTCGAAACAGATTTTTGAAAAAAGAGGGAATCGGGTCTCTGAACAATCTGCGAATCTTTTTATGCCACAATATTCTTTTAACCTTAGATGTGTAAAAAGGCTTCATTTCTTGCAAGGTCATAGTTTTCTTATCGGCTAGGATTTCTTCGAACACCAATAACGAACCCGATTGAATCAGAAAGTTTTTAAAGTCTGAATCATAGTTGTTTTTCAACTTTCTGAAGAGGTGAGAAAGTGCACCTCTTTGAAGACTTTTAAGATCGTCTTTATTCTTTAAATTATACTTAGTTTGACGAAAGTACGAAATGGGCTTTGAGGTGAGATAAAAACCATGCCTAAAGATTAATTCCAAACAGAGAAAGTAGTCAGAATACGAAAGGTATTTACCATCAAAGCCACCGATCTCAAGAAAACTGTCTCTATCATATATTCCCGTGCCAACAAAAGGAATTCCCATATTTTTTTCTGCAAAGAATTGAGCCGAGTTCATTCTTTCAAAGAAAACAGAGTGTCGCATGCTGTAAATAGCTTTGTCCTTTAAAGGCTTGCCCAGTTCGTACTTCTGCTTGCTATTCCAGAGGAAGAGTCTGCAGTCGGGGTTTTCATTCATCATTCTAGATATCCAAGTTGAAGCCTCCGGATGAAAATAGTCGTCAGCTGCCAAAAACGACAAATACCGTTTTGTTGAGCGATTTACTGCCACACTACAAGAAGACGAAACCCCAATATTTTCCGTATTCCTGATAAACTTAAATATAAATCTTTTCTGACACTGACGGATAACCTCTGAGCTAGAATCTGAAGAAGCATCATCGATTAGGATTACTTCAGCCCCCCTTTGACTAAGCGAATGTGTAGAAGCTATTGCTTGCTCGAGAAAAGCAGCATGATTGTAATTAGGTATTATAATAGATAAGTTAATCTTTTTCAGCTTTTTTAATCACGTTATATAGAAGTGACCTTTTATGGTTTTTGTTTGAAGAAAAACAAAGCAAAGGTTTATAATACGTGCCTCCGAAAAGTCTTTCATAAAGGCTACTTTTTTTGTCCCTTTCATAATTATAAATAGGGTATTTTCTAAGATTTTTCAAGAGCAACAGCTTCTGTTTTAGCAGGTCCCCGGCACCTCTTCCGAAAAAGGAAGAGACGTTTGAGTTAGGAAAAATGATCGGGTGATACTCCCCTGTAAATACGCAAAAGTACTTTTTTGACATGAAAATATATTCATTTCTTTTTTTAATTTTATCTTGGTTGAATTCGTTATTTAAATAGTAATAAAAGGGAACTTTGTCTTTGTCCGCAAGTAACGTTCTTATCTCGGATTTTAGGGAAAACTTTTGCGGGTAAACTAATAATATTTTACGGGTTGGCTTTTCACGTATTAAGGAAATGATGCTTTCTCTTGGAAAAAGGAAAGTTGGCTTTAACCACATGATTCGACCTGACAGTGTTTTTATAAACTTAGATTCTTTCAACAGCAGATTATTGCGCTTGAAAAGAACCTGATTTTTGTTTTGGAAGAAGTTTTTCGTATACTGATTTATTTCCGATATATTATTTTTGTTTAAGTTATCCAAAACAACAGTTTCCCCTGGAAAAATAAGCACTATTTTTGTAAATAATGACTTTAATGGGCACTTTAGGAGAAAAGGGCTTGAAAAATTAAAGAATATAAGCCATTCCTCAATGTCTTCGAACGTGAGAATTAGTTTCAATTTATTTCTTTTGCAGGATCAAAATGCCGTTGCCAAGGGGGATGCAGATTTTATTAAATCCCTTTAGCTTCCTTGCCAAAGCAATACATTTTTTGACTCCCTTTCCTTTTTCGGTTGAAGCTACTTTATTCATTGAATCACCCTGAAAAAAGATATCGTCAATAACAATTACACCCCTGGGGTACAATCTATTCTTAAGAATTTTAAGGTACTGATCGTAAGCTCCTTTATCACCGTCAATAAAGACGAAATCAAATTTCTTTTTCTTCAAATTCTCTGAGTTTAAGACTTCACGTGCATCCCCATCAAGGACACAGCATCTTTTTAATTGAATTTCTCGTTGTAGATTCTGTTTAGCTGCAGATGAGGCGCTTTTGAATTTTTCAATTGTCCATACTTTACAGTCTTTATCTGCTGCCATTAGAAAGGTTTTAGTTGCTCGACCTATAAAAGTTCCGATTTCCAATATTCGCTTTGGCTTTACAAGCCTAATGAGAAAAGCGTAGAAACCTAAAGAAAGGGAATTCGAGCTCATCCACACTTTAGGAACCTCGGAAATTCCACGGAAAGATTGAATTAACGGTATTTCTAAAGAGGTATTGCGAAGGCATATATTGTATATTCTTTTTTCGTACTTTACTTTAGAGCCCAGAAAGTTGGCTTGTAAGATCTTTTGATTTGGCAATATTTTGTTAAATTCTTTCATAAAATCCTTCCTTTTTTATTATCTTTTTCATTTCGTAAAGTTTATCCAAATAAAGATTCATCATCTCAAAGATTTCAACAAGGAATCTTTCAACCACTGGCTCACTTTTATCTGTTGACAAGATAGGGAGAATATTTTTTCTTTTAAATACCCCATTTAAAAGATCCCGCCTGTGTTGATATATATCACCCAGCAGAAACTTAAGGGTGCGGTTCTTGTTCTTATATTTGAATTTATAATAAAGTTCCCTTGGACTCGAAAAGTCGCTGAAATGCGCGCAAAAGAGCTTTTCATCCTTTTGATGATAAATCTTTTCGACAGGCGAGACCACTAAATCTAGTTCACTATCGAGCGTAAAATAAAAACGATCCTTTAGTTTTTTTATCAAATAGTTTGGAATAAAGTTACAGTGAAAATGTGGGGACTGGACGGTGACTCTGTTTTTATTGGTGTAGATAAACATATGGGAATTTGGAAATATGCCCGAGTTAATGGTCTCTTGGTTTATGACCCATTGTTTGGATTCGGGAGCGATCGTCTGGTAAGCGATCTGACCCAGTTCCGCGGAGTTAAGGAGAGTCCTGCCAGTCCGCTTTTTTAGCCGTTGAACCATCTGAAACCCACGAGCGGTGGAACGGAATGCGGGCTGGAGGATCGCCTTTTTTTCCTTTAGACTTAATGATACGATATTTTTAATATAAAATGAGGAATAATAAAGATCCGGCAAAAAGGGAAATAAGTGGGCATTCCTTTGTTTTGAAAATAGAAGCTGCAGTGTTTGAAGGTATCCCAGCAAGTCATACTTTGAAACTTTCTTAAACTTTTGCAATTTCGTTGTTTCGTCAGTTATATCCAATACTTTGATCTCATCGAAATCGCCGCGATATTTCTTAAGAAAGTCCTGTTTATCTTCTTCTGGCACGGATCCGATTTGAAGATAAAGAATAAATTTATATTTCTGCCGAAGTGAAGATGCTTGTTTTTCAGAGAACAAGGATTGCATCGTGATCTGGTCGAGAGCCTCTAGATGACTTCTCCCCCATACGCAAACAGCAAAACAAATGGTTTCTTTCTCAGATAATGCTTTGTCTTTTTTAATCTCTTCAATTGCGCTGGATAACTTTGTATTTAGATATGAAAACTCCTTTGAAGTGTGTGACTTTTTATTCGCCATTTTTTCTATTTCGATCATTTTTTTCACAAAATCCCCTAAGCTTCCGAAATCACGCAGATACTTTGAATACAGATACCATGATAGGTTGTCATAGTTGAGCTTTCTCGTCTCGATCAACTTGCCGAAATGATGTGATGCGGATAAATCTTCAGTATTTTTCGTAGACTCGAAAAATCTAATATAGTTTGCTGGCAATCTATTTTTTAGAAAATTCATTTTACAGATAAGGTATTTGTATTTCTTGTCGATGAAGCATGCTTCTCGAAAATTCAATTCTGTCCGCAATTTGTTTTCTTATCCGTGCCAGTAATTCCGTTTTTTCAGATTTGAAGACTTTTTCAAGGATTGAACAGGCAAAGTTAGTTTTTGTTTTAAATAAGGTTTGGGCCTCGGATGAAGTCGTGCCGTAAATATGGGCAAGATATTCACATTCCCATTTATTGGGAAGAACAGCAGATTTATCAAATTCGTTAGTAGTTTTTTTTACTAAAGTCCTTTCATACGGATATTGGTATATTTCATAACGTTCTCTCAAAAGTGTCACCAAAACTTCAGCATCATTTTTAAAATAGTGCTTCTTCCAATCGAAAAGGCCTTTGGGTCTCCAAGCCCCCGTTTTCAGCTCAATGCTAATATCTCCCCAGTGGGTTTTACCTCCGAAAGTTGCCTGCTTGCACTCATTGGAGTACTTGATATCCAGCCAATTACACAGTTTTTGCATCGTCGGCTCGATTTGCTCGTGTAGATCTTCGAGGCGTATGGCCCTAACAAAGTTCCGATTCCTTGCCCACTTTCCAATGTTTTCATACGAGGTGAAAATGTTTTTGAAAATGTGAAAAGGATACTCAGCACTTTCTTCCAAGTCCCAAAAGTTTTTCCCTGGATTCTCCACTTCATATGCCTTGATATGATGTCGGAAATGGCTGTTAAATGTTTCCAGTGGTTCCCGGGTCATTAGCAAGATTCTCATTTCGGGAAACGCGGAGCAAAGAGGCTCCATGCTGGGTTCCGGCGTATGCATGGCATGGACGATCGTAAAGTTTGCTCCCAAGGACCTCCCCTTTGCCAATTCATAGGCCATATGGATGGCGATAAAAAAAGTGCGGCGGCTCTTTTTCTCAAGAGGGTCCATGGATTGCCAACTCCTCAAAAAATCTTCTTTTTTTATGTTTAGAGTTTCATTTTGATCGGCTCCAAGCTGATGTAACCGGCAGTTGGTGGTGTCATCACGGCTATCAA
>Ga0214919_10011432_pt1 | contig 11076 bp, 16 predicted proteins | sample LL1503_MetaG_FD_177994 | JGI IMG/M metagenome (GOLD analysis project Ga0214919, IMG submission 177994) | Freshwater microbial communities from Lake Lanier, Atlanta, Georgia, United States - LL-1503 | ecosystem: Environmental > Aquatic > Freshwater > Lake | place: USA: Georgia | collected...
CCGCTGCTCTACCAACTGAGCTAATCCCCCAATATGGGATATTTTACAGTATTTGTGGGGGTTGTAGAGGGTTTGGTTCCTTCAAAATTAGCAGGGGTGGAATTGGGGTGTTGGCATAAAGTTTAAAAATTGACCTAAATTCAAAATGTCGTTTAAACGACATTTTGAAAATGGATCAAATTTGAAAATTATTGATTAAAATAATCTTTAATTTTCTTATAATAAATATCTTTAACAATATTCTTATCATAAGACAATTTATCAACTACTACTTTGCCTCTTGATAGCCATGAGTCAATACCTTCGTCATTAGTCCCTTCAAGATTGCATCTGTAAACTGGCAACTTAAATCTCCAAATTACCTGATCTAAACTATCTTTGTAGAGTTGAGAGCGATTGCTTAACATAAACCAAGGCGAGAAACCTAAGGTGATTTCAGTGCCATTTTTTACATAGGACATGTCAAATAATTGAACATTGCTTATTATTACTCTACACCTAACAAATCGCTCCAATCTCTCTTCAAGAGTAATTTTGTCCATACTTCCATCTCTTAAATTTTGAAGCGCACTAATACTTTCATTTAAAACTAACTTTTTAAGTTCTAGATTATTCATAATTTGGCTCCATTGCTAAATTTGAATAAGGTTGATATTCATTTTTGTAAACCTTATAAAATTCATTTGCTATCTTTCTCAAATAATCCTTAGCATCATCCAAACTTTGACAGCAACAATCTAAATAGTTATTTACTTTTACACTTTTAAAATCACGTGAAAAACCAGATTCTGACCAAGCTAAACTGATGGAGTTTAAAAGGTCATAGCCATTATTCAATTCACTTGAAAAATAGTATAGATTTTTACTGTGCTGCAGAGATTTAATTTCAATAACCATTAAATTTAGATTTAATTTTTTGATTTTATTCAGCACACTTGTGTTGTGTTCTGAAAATACATAGATATAAGGAAATTTTTCAAATTTCATTAAACCAAATTCAGAAAAATGCACATGAATATCTATTACATCATTTAGATCATTATTATTTAAGTCATAATATTTTTTAATCGAAGTCTCAATTTCTTGCACGTTTGATTTAGAAAATATTGTTTTAATGTCATTAAGTTTAACTTTAGAAAAAATAAAAAGTTGTTTTTTGAATTCCATCACTAACTCACTTTCTTTGAATATTTGTCGATAACCTGACGGATTGATAAAAGAATTTTTCTTGCACTGCCATTGCATAAATCAATAATGTCGATCAGCTCTTGATCTGTCACATCAGTAACCTCATAGTCATCTAATATGCGTCGAATACGAGGAAGCCATCTGTCACTTGCAGCTGCATTAAATTCCACTAAGATAGAGCGATCTAATACACCACCTTCAATAGCTGAAAGGTTATTGGTTGTCATCACAAAGACACTGTTACTACCCCCAGTGTTAATTGCTACCTTTAATGAGCCCATGACTTCTTTACGAAGATTATCGATCTCGTCGAGGACGAAGTAATGGTATGCATCGTTTGGAATTAAACTGGCTTGATTCATAATGTTGCTGATAACAGTTGCTCCGTTATCTCCACCCTGTGCAATATTGAAATAACGACTAAGAGGAATTTCTCCTGTCTTATATTTTTCAATTAAATTAGGGATGATTCTTGCAAGTGCACTTTTACCTGTTCCATAAGTGCCATAAAGCACAATGCTATTAATGCCGCTCATGGGAAAACCGATAGACCCATCTACAATTCCTTGAATTGTGTTGAGATCATCTTGTGTTCTAAATACGACATCGCGTAAATCAACAGGACTATATTTCTTTTCAAAATCACTAAAATCGTGAAGCATTTCTGTATCTCCTTAAAATAAAAAAAGCAGGGTGTTTCCACCCCACCTATAAGTTGTTAATGAACCGCTTTACTGATCGCTGTTTTTAAATTCGTATCAGTTGTTTTTTGTAGTTCTTCTGCCGCTTTTTTCACTAAAAGTGCTTGCTTAGATGCAAAACAAGCAGCAATCGCATGATTAACCGCAGTCGTGCTTGAGGTGACTAAGTTAATTGTGAAATTACCATTAGCTTTTTGCGTTGCTACGAAGACCACACGCTGTCCTGCAGCAGCAGCATCAACCTCCTTAAAGATCGCTTCGCTATGCACATTAGCTAAAACTTCTTGATCTAGAATTTTCCCTAGAACTTCAGCTTTATCTTTAGCGGACATAGCTTTTTTGTTAGAGAGCTTGATTTCTTGAACGCCACCATTTTTACGGATAAAATCAGCGAGATCTTTCGGGTCTTTTTTAGCTGCGAAAGCTGCACGGAGCGTTACTCCATACGTGCTAACGCGACGACGATCGACATCACCAAAGATACAACGCACCAGTTTTACCAAAGTATGTGTAGATGGCTTGAATGAAAGATTATTGATATTGATAAAATCTTCCAATTCTTTACGAACGATCAAAGCGTTGGTATCGTTCTTTGTCATCTCGACATATTTGCTATAAGCCGGGGTTAATAACTGCTCATACAAAACATCATTCGATTGTTTGTATATAGAGCCTTCCCATGCTTCACGGCGGGTTTTTAAGTCATCCACAAAGGAGTAATTAGCCTTTGAAGGATTTGTGCCAGGATTGATGGCACCTTGAACTGCTTTTGTAAGTTCCATTTCAAATTTCCTTTTCTAAAAATCAATTCAGCAGGTTAATAAAGAACTGCTTTGCTGCTATTGCTGAATTGAATTTAAATTGAAACACAGGGTTATAATTAACAAGAAATAAAAGAAAAAATGATAAAATTCTTGTTAATGAAAAAAAAATACTACTTTAAGAGTTTTGAATTGGAGCAAAAGAACTTTAATAAGCTCTTTGAGAAATATCCTTGTGAATTAAAACCAAGCTGGCAACACTATTGGTTTTATAGATTTTTACAAATAAGTCCAAGTTATTACTTCGAGCATGTTTGTCAGATGACTAATGCTGAGAGAGACAAATTAACTAGCATTGAAGATAAAAATAAGTATTCAGAAAAAATAAAGAGAAAATATGAAAATTCAACATTGAATTCTTTAGTAGTTGCAAGAATCAGTAATCACAAAAACTGGCGAGATTTTCAGCAGTCAAGACAAAAAAAATTAAATTACTCTCCTGAGGATTTTACCCAGCGTTTGTTTGAAGTAAGTAAAACATACACTGCTTTTGGAGATGTTTGGAAATACGGCTTTATTAGATGGTGGTATATAAGAGGACAGCGTTTATTCAAAAATAATGAATTTAACAATGATAAAATATTTGAGTATTACAACCTTCCCTTTAACAACAGAATGTATTCCCCAGATGTTGATATAAAAGTAGAAAACTTCAAAAAACATCTCAATTTAATCAATGAACCAAAGTTATACGGGGCCATTCCTAAAGGCCTTCCTATTAAATTCATTCGAAAAGCTAATTTCTTCTTTGATAAGTGGAAAAATCCAACATATTTAGGTCTTAGTATTCCTATTAGAAATACAAAAAAAGAAACGATGAAAATGATTGGTGATTTTTTGGATAAAAAAATCAATTTTGGGAAACCTGAAATATCAAAAGGTTTTTTTTCAATTTATAAATCTAAAATGCGTGAAGTAAGAATTTCAGGTGCTTATCAAATGCTTGAGTTGCGTGCTCTTCAGGAAAAAGCTAATCTCAAAGAAATTGCTGAACAAGCTAATATTATTAAAACATCATTGGCTGGCTATAAGACACATACAGATATTGACAAAAAATTAGGAGCTTTAGATTCACTTAGATCAGGAACAAGTAGGTATATAAATGTAGCCTTAATGCTCGCCGAAAATGCTGCTGTAGGAAAGTTTCCGTGTATGGAAAAACCTAAAGTATTTTATGATTTTGATTACATAGAGATTAATAATATTTTAAATATATTAATACATAGGAATAATTCTCAAAAATTTAATAGAGATGAAACTATTCGGTATCTAGAAAATTTACTAAAAAATCCAAAAAATAAAAAACCATTTAACGCTAGACATCGCTAAATTAGTTCCACGGCATTCCGTTTCATGTCGTCATTGGCTATCAGATATCGATGCGTTACTGCGATGGACTTATGTCCAGCTAAACTGGCTAAGATATGAATACTAATTCCTTTATTAGCCAACGAAGTTAGAAAAGTTTTTCTTCCACTATGTGAGCTAGCTCCGTTGATACCTGCACGCTTATATGTCCAATAGAACCATTGACATAGGCTATTAGGAGTAAAACCTAAACGATCATCGGTATGAAATAGTGGAATATGACTTAATGTTGCATGACGAGTAGTTAAATAATCGAGAATTTCTTCTTTGAGCTTTTGAGGAATGAATACAACACGTGAAGTGTTACCTTTAGTTTGTTGCGCACTTAATCTAATTTCATTTTTAATCGAGCCATCTTCATTTACAACATCACCCATTTTAAGTTGAGCGATTTCTCCGACACGCATTCCAGACCAAAAACTTGTAAGTAGAAGACAACGATCGCGTTTTGCATAACGCTTTGTAGAAACATAACGAAGAACCTGATCTAACTCTGCTTGAGTAACAACTTTAGCTTGTGCCATTTAAATACTCCTTTTTTTTAATAAAAGATAAATAATTTGTTGTTATTAGTTTGTTTTCTTTTGTAAAAAAGGTCATCCGGAAAAGGCATTTAATAAAGTTATTTATAATCAATAACTTAGTGTTTTGGATAAGAAAATTGCACTTTTCTTATGTAAAACTAAAGGTTTACTTAGTATTTAGCTTTATAGGGCTAAAAGGTGTCAAAAACACCCCTAAATAGCCCTATAACGCATGATCTTGCGATAACTTTATGCTGCTTGCTTCAGTTCATAGTTTGTAGCGATTAAGTTAGGGGTAGGTTTGCCAGGAGTCCTGTTTAAGCACTCTTTAACTGTAAGCTCCCAAGTTTCATTGAGCTTATATTCTGGATCGACAATATTAATGAGCAGCTGAAGTTTACTGATATCAAAACAGCAATACCCATAAACGGGAGTTTTGACTCCACTTTCATAACGAACAATCCAACTCATTAAAACATTGGCATCATCGCAAGGTTCAATACGATCCAACATTTTAAGATGTATTGGATATTTGGCATTGTGATACCAAGAAGTAATAGTTTCTAAATCAATTAAATACTTAACAGGTGGAATAGATATTTCAACAGTGCCGTTATAAAAAGCATTTTTGCGTTTACCTTTTCCATATGTTTTACCAAACATTTCATTGTTCCATAAGCGAACTGCGATATTTTTCATTTTAAGTCTCCTTTTAATTTTGAATGAGTCGCAGATGTCGCTCGGACAAGAAGTTGTTGCTGTTGCGCGAGTTGCGGTGAATGAGAGCTATTCATTTGTCCGCAACAAGCAACTTAGCAACTAGTTATATCCAAGCAACTCATTAAGCAACTCGTAAATATTTATCTCTTGATAAAGAAAATCAGCTTAAAACTGGTATTTTTTACTTCGAAATAAGGAGATGTAATAAAGAGGTTGCCCAAACCAAATAGCTGACATTAACTTTATATGTGCCCATTAACTTAAAAGGAGAAAATAAATGAGCTCATTAACAAGTTTAAAGTTAATTAACGCAACAAAACCTACATCTATGCCAGTGATACAGCAGAAGCGTAACAAGCTGACTACCAAAATCTGGGAACAGATTCAGCTAGCAGAAGCTCAGGCATTGGGTGGCACATACGCTAGTAAACGCTTTAAAACAGTTACCACAGCTGATGGTGATCGTAAAACAGTTGAACTAGAAAAACGTATTCGTCCTTGGTGGTTTACCAATGAAGAAGGAAAACTTTGTGTAGCTATTAAATATGGTTCAAAAGCTATTCATCTTGCTAAAGATAAAACAGCAGTGGAATTAGGCAGTAAAGATGAGCTAGTAAATACACTCAAAGTTTTAAAGTCTGCAATTGAATTGGGTGAGCTAGATCAAGAAATTGAAAAAGCTAGCGGAAGCATTAGGGCTAGATTTAAAAAATGAGCGAACCATTTGATAGATTAGTTAGGCTTCGTGAACTTGTTAAACTTTTAAGCATTAGTAGAGCTAATGTTTATCGTTTAATGAAAATAGGAAAATTTCCACAATCAATTAAATTAACCGAAAGAACAGTTGTTTGGAGATTGAGTGAAATTGAAGCTTGGGTTCAAGAGCGGACTAATAAATAATTCAAAATGTCGTTCGAACGACATTTTGAAACTGGATGCGATACGTATGAGCTAAATACTTGTATGTATCGTTATCAAGTTTATGTGAAGGTTAAAGGCTCAATGGTTAAGACCATCATATTTGCTGATAACGATATACATGCAAGATTATTAGCTCAATATCAATATGGAATGAATAATGTATCGATACCACCGCAAAGAATTGGTCACTGAAATGAGAATGTATGAAATTAAAATGATCAAACCTTTAACGCCTGATCAAGCAAGAATCAAATCAATGAAGGATCAGGTTAAAAGAACTCAACAGGCAATCAAGGCCGAAAAGGCAAGGCAGAAAATTAAAGCTGGACAAAGTGATTTAGCTCAAATTTAGCAATGTCTATTGTTTTAAAGTTTGTCTGAATTTATAATAGGCAAAAATTGCATAAGGCAAAAATTGCTATGGATAGTGACTTTCAAAAAAAAATTATCTCGATCTTCGATTATACATATAGCAATACATCCGTAAGACTTCCCTCGCAAGTAGGCATAGAGGTTGGAAAAATATTGCATACAGGGTTATATAGAGAAGAAAAAGAAGCTTATGACATAGCTTTTGATTACACCCCATCAGAAATAAAACTTCTACAAAGCGGTTCAAAAACAGATTGCAGCAAAGTTTCTTCTGCACTGATTAAATCTTATAACAAAATGAATAAGGATTTAAATCTTTACGATGAAGAAATAAGATTTAGCGAAAATGAACTTGCATACATATCCACATACTTAAGTGGAATTAAATTTTCTGACAAAAACAGAGATTACTTCGGTGATGCATTGGAAATTTTTAGATCGACATGGGCTAAACAAGCTGGAGGACAATTTTTTACTGATCAAAGAGTTACATCTCTTGCATTGAAACTAATTAATTACAATGCAAAAGAAGGTGATGATCTCATTGATTTATGCTCTGGAACAGGGGGGTTTTTGTTAGCAGGTTTTCATTTTATAAAAGAACAAGTTAAAAAAAATAATGGAACCGAAAAAGAAATACTTAAGTTAGCAAGCAAATCATTATTTGGTATTGAGATAGATAAGGAAATATCTGACGTCGGCAATTCTACTCTGAGTTCACGCCTTGGAAGCAAAGACAAAAAACATATATTCTGTGCAAATTCACTAAGCAAAGATATTTTTATGTCGACTTCAATAAAGCCAGACTTTCATATGTGTGCCGCTACAAACCCTCCGTTTGGAGCAAAAATTCAAGTTAGAGATCAAGAGATTTTAAACCAATACGAACTGGCTAAACTTAAAGGGAACTCAATAAATCAAACTATTCGATCTAAAATATCAACACCAAGATCACCAGACATCCTCTTTATTGAAAGAAATATAAAAATACTAAAACCAGGTGCAGGAAGATTGGCAATAATTATGCCTTATCAATTGCTATCCGGAGCACAAGCAACATATATAAGATATTGGATCTTATTAAATTGCCAAATTAAAGCAATTATTGATTTGCCTGGAGAAACTTTTCAGCCCCATACTGGAACCAAAACATCCTTAGTTATTTTACAAAAAAGACAAACCCCATTGCTTAATTTAGATGAAATAAAAAGTGAAGTAATTTTTATGGCAACGCCAAGATGGATAGGTCACGATAGGAGGGGTCATCCAACGTATGAAAGAAGTGTTGATGGCATGCATACAAATAAAATACTGACCGACTTCCCAGATGTAGAAAAAGCATATGAAAAATTTATCATAGGTGAAAATTTTAAAGAATTTAAAGAAGCTTACAAACTAAATATTTCAGAAGTTCTTAAAGACAAGCATTTAAGAATAAACGCTATGTTTTTTAAACAGAGAGATAAAGCAGCCTCTATAAGTAAAGTAGAAGGACTTACTAAAGATTGGAATGTTGTAAAGCTGGGGTCTGTCGTTAAGAAAATTTTTTATCCTGGTCGATTTAAAAGAAATTATGTTGACAAATATGATGGTGCTATTCCTTTTTTAGGGGGTAGCAATATTACTGAATTAAAAATTGCTACAGAGAAATGGATAAGGCATGACGATCCTAATTTAAATCATCTTCGCGTTGAAGCGGGTTGGGTTTTGGTGACGAGAAGTGGAAGCACAGGAATTATATCTATGGTTCCACCAGCTTGGGATGGATTCGCAATGTCAGAACATGTAATAAGAATTATTCCAGACAAGTCTAAAATGTCAGCTGATTATATTTACGCATTTTTAAAATCCAAACTAGGACAATTAGAGCTTTCAAAAGGAATCTTTGGCTCTGTAATTGAAGAAATCTCTCCAGAAGGAATTGCTGAAATAAATTTACTAGTCCCAGTAAAAAAAGATATTTTTATGAAAATTGATTCAGGTATAAAAGCATCTCAAAAAAGTAGAGATGAAGCAATTAAAGGGGATTCTGAAACAATAAACATTTTAGAAAGCTTATTTGTTAAGTAAAAGGATTGTTTTTATAATCCTCAACAATTTTTGTCATAAGATCAATAAGCTCCTCCATTTTCATATTGCCTTGTATTTGGTTGCTTCTATAAAGCATTAGATAAGTATTCTCGGGAACATGCCTACCATCTCGATCAAGCGGATCTAAATGACCAGATTGTATAAGCCGAGGTTCATTAATAAACTCAATAAAGTTAATTTGTATCCTCTGAACAGGGTCTCTATAAGCTCCAGGAACAATCTCGTGCTTTACAAGCCAAGGAGTAAATATATTTTTAATATCATATTGTGATTTTGGAGCATTAAGCATTGAAAATGCTTGTAAATAATATTTAATTTCGACTAAAGTTGCGTCAATTTCATTGGCATAAAATTTATGATCTTCTGGCATAAGCCATCTGTTAATTCTATTACCATCACTTCCATCTTGAGGTCTTCCCGGGACTTTGCTGCTAGCAGGCTTCCAAGGTGCAGATCTTCGGCCAGCATCACGAAATTTAGTTGTTAATGCCCTTAGAGATGCAGGTTGAAATCCAGCTTGTATGCCTGATTGATCAAATAAAAGTTTAATTAATTTAATTAATGCTCTGGCATCAGACAATGTCAATAATCTACCTTTACTTGCAATTGCTTTTATAAGATCCTGATCTTGGGGGAAAATAGGTCTCGAGGTTCCTGCAATTCTATTAATACGTTCTTCGTTATATGCCATAATATTTTCTTCTATGTATATCCTTAATCTTATCAAAAATCACTACTTTGAAAAGTTAAATAAATTAATCAAATAATGACCAAGGCTATAATCTTCGATACAGAGACTACAGGTAAAAACAATGCGGTTTTAATTGAAGCTGCTTGGATAAGATTAGATAACATTGATCCTTTTTCTACATCCGAGAAATTTAATCAAAGATATAATCCACTTAAACCTATTGAATTAGGTGCCTTAGCTACTCATCACATTCTCGATGAAGAATTACGAGATTGTCCTGACTACACTGAATTTGCTTTGCCTACCAATACCGAATACATTATTGGACATAATGTTGATTATGATTGGAACATCATAGGCAATCCTGATATTAAACGTATTTGCTCTTTAGCATTAGCAAGACGAGTATGGCCAGAATTAGATTCTCACAATCAAAGTGCATTGCTTTATTTTGTGGACAGACAAAATGCTAGAGATAAATTAAAGAATGCTCACTCAGCGTTAGCTGATGTTGAGAACTGTGCTTTTATACTTGAAAAGGTTGTTGCTAAATTAAACGTTACTTCAATTGAAGAATTATGGACAGTTAGTGAGCAAGCTCGCGTCCCAACTCATATGCCTTTTGGTAAACATAAAGGTGTTGCTATAGCTGACATACCTAGGGATTATAAAGCTTGGTTACTTAATCAAGATAATGTTGATGCATATTTACGGAAGGCTTTGGAGGCATAAAATGACATCTTATTCTTACACAGTTACTTTTTCAGATATACAAGTAATCGACCTTACAAATATGATTAATGAAAAAATTAAGGCATTTGAAGAAAAACATGGAGACAACCTTCCTGTCCCCTACTGGTGGATTGATATTTTAGATAAACTAAATAATGCACATACAGAATTAAGAAGTCATACCTCTTTTGATGAAGATGGAAAACCAACAATAAATATCAAAATTTAACTAGGCCTTATAGTAAAAACTTATAAAAATATAGGAAAGGGCCTATCTTCATATATAACAATTTGATATTTGCTCCCCCAGGGGTACTAACCTAAAACTTGAATTAGCTTAAGTCCCAAGCTTCTACAATGAGCTGCTGATCAGGATCACACTTTGCTATTTTGGAGGTATCAATGTCAGATCGCCAATCAGATGGCATCACATAATCGTCCCCGATAATTGTTTGACCTTTGTTTTTAGGAACATCTAAAGCAAGAGCTTCTAAGATAAATTGAGCTTTTGCTTTGTAATATAAAGGGTAGCCATTACCCCCTAGATCTTCAGCCTTAGCTTCACTGACAAGATTCTCTATCCAATCAAGCCCCCGAAAACCGCCTGATGTCCATCTAGCCAATACAGGCTTAATGATTTTGTTTGAAGTAATATCCATACCATCAGTAAACTTATAAATTTCAATATCAAAACCAAGCATAAAAATCTCCGTCTATAACTAACATTTTAATCCTTTTTGTGTGGATATTTGGTATTACTAAGTGCACAATAAATAAATGGAAAGCCACAAATACATTTGCCCTGAATGTAACGCCAAAGAGGGGGTAGACATTCTTTATGGGTACCCCACAGAAAAGACTCTGCAATCTTGGTTTAAGAAAGATGTTGAATTAGGCGGATGTATTGTTGGAAATGAAAAACCGACACATAAGTGTTTTAAGTATGG
>Ga0214919_10011435_pt1 | contig 11074 bp, 10 predicted proteins | sample LL1503_MetaG_FD_177994 | JGI IMG/M metagenome (GOLD analysis project Ga0214919, IMG submission 177994) | Freshwater microbial communities from Lake Lanier, Atlanta, Georgia, United States - LL-1503 | ecosystem: Environmental > Aquatic > Freshwater > Lake | place: USA: Georgia | collected...
GCCCGCAGCGCTGCGCGACATCGAGCCATTTGTCAGCGAAGGCGCCATTCATACAGCACAGGACCTTTTTCTTTACGACGTTGCGTAGGGAACCTTCCATCACGCCCCAAGCACTGCTGGTGCTCAGATAAACCGCATCTTGGGTATAGAAGAGCGCTTGGAGGTCCGGCTGAATCGATTGATAAAGTGCGACAAAATCTGGACTGCGGTGTCCGATCATCGGCTGCGCCATCGCACGGAGTGTTTTTTCCGAGACAGCAATCGGACCAGGAATGAAAAGTTTGTAGCTCATGGTAAAGAGAAGCCAGTGTTGCATGTGGCAAGACCAGCCGCTAACAAAGACTCACAACCGTCCACTCCTTAGCGTCAAAGCCATTTTGTTCATGCCCAATCGCTGGTTTCGTCATAAATTAGATGCATGCGAGCAATTCGCGATCGATGTTATCATGGGGCGGAGCGAAGGCACCCGCGCCGCGCTCCTCGGGGTTGGCTTACAGGGGGGAGCCTATATCTTCAGCGGGCTGGTGCAGCTTCGTCTTTGGCTTTATCGGAAGCGCATCTTTCGTGATCAACCCCTCGGGTGCCTCGTGCTGGTGGTGGGTAATTTAACGGTGGGTGGTACGGGCAAAACCCCCGTGGTTGAAATGTTTGCCAAGGCGCTTCGTGATCGTGGACGTAAGGTCGCGATTTTATCCCGTGGATATAAAAGCAAGGCTCCACCCCTCTGGCAAAAATGGTGGTTTTGGCTTAACCATATCGCTGAACCCCCACCACGAGTCGTCAGCGACGGCCTCACCGTTTTGTTAGACTCAGAAATCGCGGGTGATGAACCTTACATGCTGGCCAGAAATTTGCCTGGAGTCGTGGTGCTGGTGGATAAAAATCGTGTAAAAGCGGGCGCTTATGCAATCAGGCAGTTCGGCTGCGATACGCTAATTCTGGATGATGGTTTTCAGTATCTGCCACTCAAGGGACGCCTTAACTTACTGCTCGTCGATAAGACTAATCCTTTCGGCAATGGCTACACACTCCCGCGCGGAATTTTGCGCGAACCCATCAAACATCTAGCGCGGGCCTCTTATGTATTGCTGACCAAATCAAAAGGCGTCCGCGATACCGAGCTCGAGGCGATGATTCATAAATTTAATCCTGGGGTCGAGATTATCGAATGCGCGCATCAGCCGCAATATCTGCAGCGCATCGATACTGGCGAGCGCTTGCCGCTGACGGCGCTGTCGGGGCGCAAGGTCGGTGCGTTTAGTGGAATCGCTGCCCCCGAAGGCTTTGAAGCTTTTCTGCGTGAGGCGGGGGCGCACTTAGTCACGACCCGACGCTTCGTCGATCATTACCGATTTACACATGAGGATCTGCTGGCTGTTTTTTCAGAAGCCCAAACGGCGGGGGTTGAGTTCATGATCACCACGGAAAAAGATGCCGTGCGCATCGATGCGAGTGAAACAATACCCATGCCGTGTTATTATTTGCGTTTGGAAATTGAAATTCTTCGAGGCGCGGCAGATTTCCAGGAGGCGGTGAGTAAGATCTGCTTCCCTCTCGGAGAAACACTCGGTCCTCGTCGCTAATATTTAATTAAAATCTGCCGGCAGCGAAGTTAGTTTTTCGGATTGTACGTTTTGCCCGCAGCCGTGAAGGTTTCTTTATGAGTGATCCCCGTTATGCCCAACTCGCCGATGTGTTGACTCGGTTTTCTACCACCCTGAAAAAAGGTGAGCGCGTACTGATTGATGCCTTTGATGTACCGGATGCTTTCACGATTGCCCTGATTCGGGCGGTTCGGAATTGCGGCGCCATGCCCTATGTAAATATTCAACGCGCGCGCGTTACACGAGAGCTCTTGCAAGGCGCCACAGTCGAGCAATACGCGGTTACAGCTGATATTGAGCTCCGGCGCATGCAAAAGATGCAGGCTTATATTGCAGTGCGCGGCTCTGAAAATATTTTTGAAACTTCGGATGTACCATCTGCGCAGGTGCAAACGGTGGCCAAGACGCTCAAGCCCGTGCTAGACCACCGCATTAACAAAACCAAATGGGTGGTACTGCGCTGGCCTTCCTCCGCGATGGCGCAGCAGGCGGCCATGAGCACCGCCGCTTTCGAGGATTTCTATTTCCGGGTCTGCACGTTCGATTATAATCGTTATGGCCCAGGGATGAAGGCCCTCGCTGATTTGATGCGCAAAACGGACCGCGTCCATCTCAAGGGCCGCGGCACCGATTTAAAATTTTCGATCAAGGGCATCGGGGCCGTTCCCTGCGGCGGTGAACGCAATATCCCCGATGGCGAGGTGTTCTCGTGCCCGATCAAAGACAGCGTCGAAGGCGTTATTCAATACAACGCGCCAACGATCTATCTAGGGACCTCGTTCGACAGCATTCGGCTCGTGTTTAAAGAGGGTAAAATTGTCGAAGCCACGAGCAATAACACCAAACGACTAAACGAAATTCTCGATACGGATGCTGGTGCGCGCTACATCGGTGAATTTGCGATTGGTTTCAATCCGCACATTCTTGAGCCCATGCGCGATATTCTTTTTGATGAGAAAATCGCAGGCTCCTTTCACTTTACCCCCGGTCAAGCTTACGAAGAGGCCGATAACGGCAATAAGTCTGCAGTGCATTGGGACATGGTTAATATTCAACGCCCCGAATACGGCGGTGGAGAAATTTGGTTCGATGGGAAGCTCATCCGCAAAGACGGCCTTTTTATGCTGCCGGCCCTAAAAAAGCTAAACCCTGATCAACTTCTGAAAAAAGGGTAGAGTCCGGCCAATGCGATCGTGCTATATTTTCTGGCTGAATCGGGTAATATCGCCCGTCGGTTACTAGATAGTATTAATCTTCTTTTTCCCATGCTCCCTGCTGCATCATTGTCCGCGTTTATTCAGGCGCTGCCGAAAACCGAGACGCATCTGCACGTGGAAGGCGCGCTGCCCTATGAATTATTGAGGCAATGGCAGCCTAATACTTACCGCGAGTTTCCGGCGTTTCGCGAACGCGGCTATCGCTATAAAACTTTTCCTGATTTTGAAAAACAATTGCTGGATAATGCTCTGCCGTGGTTTATCAGCGCTGAGCGCTACCATGAAGCCGCCAAAGTGATGTTTGCGCAGCATGTTGCCCAAAATGTTAAATATGTTGAGACAAGTTTTCACTTACCGGTTACCCAGTTCATAAATATACCCGGTCAGGAAATAATTGCCGCAATTAAGTCCGCGGCTCCGGCTGGGCTAGAGGTGCGCGTTTTTGCTGGCATGCAGCGCACCGACATTGCTGGGCCGCTTCGTGCAACCATCGACGAACTTCATCGCTGGGATAATCTTGATGGAGCTGACCTGCATGGGTTTGAACAACAGAAGACTGAGCCTGACACCGCTAAAATTTGGGCCAAGTTGCGCGCTGCCGGTAAATCTACTAAGTGCCATGCAGGGGAATTTGATGGACCCGCTCGAGTACGCGAAGCGATCGAACAACTTGGGGTAACACGCATCCAGCATGGCATTCGAGCCAGCGAGGATCGCGCCGTGCTCCAGCTGGCGGCTGATCGGGGAGTGACCTTCGACGTATGCCCGATTAGCAATGTCGGCTTAGGAATTGTTGCCGACATGCCCCACCATCCTCTACGCAAATTGACTGAGGCGGGCATTCGTTGTACCATTAGTACAGATGATCCGCTCTGCTTCGCGAATACGCTGAATGAGGAATATTCGGCTATTTCCCATGGACTCGACTTTACGCGTAAGGAATTAGCCCGTTTCGCAAGGAATGGTTTTGAGGTAGCGAGTATGTCGGCTGCGGAGAAGCAGCCCTGGCTTGCGGAGCTCGATGTGATCCTGAACGGGTAGGGCGGACTACCTCGCTAGGAAGGCAGCTTGCAGGCGAACGATAGTCCTGCACCATCCCATCACTTGGAACCCACTGTTTACATTGTCCCTGAATCTATACGTCGCGAGCGCGCTGACAAAGTACTGGCGCAGGCCTTTCCTGAACATAGTCGCTCGGCCTTTCAGCGGGCATTGGAGGCCGGTCGAGTTGAGGTTGACGGTAAAGTAATCGAGCAAAGTCAGGAGGTAAAAGCTGGTCAGCGCATCGCGTGGTCATTTCCAGAAGTAGTTCAAGCGGAGCTCCGCGGAGTAGATATTGCCCTTAATGTTATTTTTGAAGACAAGCACATGATCGTGCTAAACAAAGCAGCGGGCATGGTGGTCCATCCCGGAATTGGTACCGGCGAAGATACGATGGTGCATGCGCTGCTCGCCCATTGCGCCGGTGGCCTCAGCGGGATTGGCGGGGTGGAACGACCGGGAATCGTTCACCGCTTAGATAAAGAAACTTCCGGTTTGATCGTGGTCGCAAAAAATGATGCAGCGCACCGGGCCTTGGCCGATCAATTCGCCTCGCGCACCTTGCGCAAGGAGTATGTCACGCTGGTGGCGGGGGTACCTAAAAAAGACAGCGGCTGCATTGATCAAAGTATCAGTCGTCATCCCGTGCATCGGCATCGCATGACCACGGGGGAAGGAGGGCGGCCATCGCGCACAGATTGGACCGTAGAGAAAAAATTTGGTAATCAGGCCGCGCTTGTGCGCTGTCGTATTCACACCGGTCGCACGCATCAAATTAGGGTGCACCTCAAGTCGCTAGGCTATCCCGTGTTAGGAGATACTACTTATGGCTGGAAGCAAAACCCAGGATTGCCGGTGCCGCCCCGAGTTATGCTCCATGCTGAGCACCTCGTTTTTGCTCATCCGCTCAGTGGTAAGGTTATGGATCTGACTGCGCCGCTGCCAGCTGATTTCAAAAAAATGCTGACTGCGCTGCGCAAACTAAAGTAGCCAGTTTAAGATAAGGCTCCCGTTCTCATCTACAGCGCTGCGAGAGCTTCCGCCGCAAGCCCCCACCGCAAATTATGCAGTGAGTGGTGGAAGCAATCGAGGTGAGCGTAGTCGGCCATCGTAAGCATGGTAATCAAGGCCGCGGGGAAAACATCAGCGCGCGCCTTAGACATCGCCGGCAAGGCTTGGCGCTCGACGAGATTGAGCAGGCCGATTTCGTCGAGCAAATCAGCAATGGTTTCAATTCCGATCTGCGCTGGGCTTTCGGCGAACGATAAATTATGTCGTGCGCCCTTCAGCGCGCGCACGGTGCTCATACTGCCTCCAGTAAAAATCGCGGGGGGAGCCACCAAGGGAAGGTGAAAGCCGCTCCGCTTGAGTTCATCACGCACATGCAACGCTAATGCCGTTGTCTCTGCAAGAACCAGGGGGGCTGACGGATTTTTAATAAAACGCTCGGTGAGTCGTACGCACCCGAGCTGGAGGCTCATGGCCTGAGTGATTTTACGTTGGCTAAAACGCAGGCACTCGAGACTGCCCCCCCCAAGATCAAAGAGATAGAAATCGTTCAGATGGGAAAAGGCGGGATCGCTGATCAGGCCGAGTCCAATCAAATTAGCTTCCTCCTCGCCGGTCAGAATACGGATTTCATGCCCCGTCACGGCGGAAACGCGGGTCTGGAAATCAATGCCGTTCGTGGCATCGCGTACTGCGCTCGTGGCTACGATGATGATTTTAACGGGCAAGTAGGGCGCCGCGGCCGCGAGTAATTCTTGAATAGCCGCTAGCCCGCCGTTCATACCTTCCGCACTGAGCCGAGGCCTAGCTTGGCTGATGCCGCTGCTGATCCGGGTTTCGATCGTCTGACTCTTCAGCGATTCAATTTGGCCTGATGCCCCTCGCTTGGCTACGAGGAGCTTGAGCGAATTACTCCCGATATCGATGACGGCGACAGCTGGAGCCATGGTTAAAGGACAAAATCTTTTGGTGCAATCAGTACAACAAACTCACCCTTAAGGCTCATCTTGAGCAGTTGAGCCAAGACAGTGCCGGCAGAACCGCTCAGAAAAGTCTCGTGAATTTTAGTGACCTCTTTCGCGACGCAAATAACCCGTTCGGCCCCAAGAGTATCGACAATCTCCGCGGCGAATTTATCAATGCGATGACAGCTTTCGTACAGCGCGATCGTGTAGTCGAAATCACGATGTTTTTCGAGAAAGGCTGTTCGCGCAGCTGTCTTGGGTGGTAAGAAGCCAGCGAATAAAAAACCGTTGGTCGGTAAACCAGCGGCGCTCAGGACTGCGATGAGTGCACTTGGCCCGGGGACCGGCACGACAGGCAAGTGACGGCGGCGGCAAGCGCGGACAATCCGAAATCCTGGATCACTTAACCCAGGCGTGCCAGCATCGCTCACAACGGCGACTGATTTACCCTGAAGGATATGTTCAACTAATTTGTCAGCAGCCTCGGTCTCGTTATGATCATGATACGGGACAAGTTCCCGATGCAGCCCGAGTCGCGTTAGCATGGCACCCGTCGTTCGGGTGTCTTCGCAGGCGACAATGTCAACAGCACCTAGAATTGCGCGGGCCCGATCTGTGAGATCGGCAAGATTGCCAATAGGTGTAGCCACCACGTAGAGGTGGCCGGGCAGGGGGGTTAGCGAAGCGTTGGCGGCGGGCGTGATCATGACGTCGCCGATAAAGGCGCGAACCGAACGGCGCCTTACTTACCCATGCCGGGGATACGGCCTTCCCAATCGGCGGGCCGGCTCCACGGGATTGAGGAATCTTGTTTGGGTGGCACACAACCGGAAAGACCGGCTAAGCCGAGAATAGCGAGCAATGAAACCAAAAGGGACTTTCTCAAAGTAGGCATACTAGGTTTAGATACGAAATAATCTCCACTCTGCAACTGTCCTTTCTGGTACTAGCCAAACGTATCATTTTTGCGCGCGGGGCTTACTCTCAGGTCAAATTGAAGCCATTAACACGACTGCCGGTAGGTTGAGGCAAACCAAGGTTGCCGCTGGGTTTTGCTTACTTGGCGATCTGGATTAGCGGCTAAATGATCTAAGATTTTAAAAATTAATTCAGTTTGGTTGGGTTGACCGATTTGTTGGGCTAAGCTCTCAGCGGTAAATGAAACCTCCGGCGAAGCAGCCAAGGCCGCGCTGATAGCCAATTTCAGGCTGATGACTTTGCCAGCGGCTTGCTTGCCAGCCTCAACCCCAGGTTGGTGGTAGGCATTGATTTTAATTAAAGACGCATAAAAACCAACCGCTCGCTCATAAAGAGCGATTAACATGCCGATACTCTTGGGCGAAATTTCATTGAGTGTGATCGTCATAGAAGGACGGTTTTTGTCACTGAGGGCTTCGCGGGTACCGAGTAAAAAACCTTGAAGAAAATCGCCACTGGTTACGCCCGGTTCAACCGCGAGCGAAGTGTTGGACGAACGATCTTTTAGTACCTCAATAAAAGTTACGAAAAAATTATCCACGCCGTCACGAAGTTGCTGCACGTAAGCATGCTGATCCGTTGAACCTTTGTTGCCATAGACGGCAATTCCTTGTTGCACGAGATTGCCAGCGAGATCGCGTTCCTTGCCTAAGGATTCCATGACCAGTTGCTGCAGATAGCGGGCAAAAAGCAACAGGCGATCTTTGTAGGGGAGCACGACCATATCCTTGGTGCCGTGACCGGCTGTGGCCCAGTACCACATCACCGCCATCAAGGCGGCTGGATTTTCGCGAAGGGTGGTTTGCCTAGTGGCAACATCCATCGCGGCGGCGCCAGCGAGTAATTGGTCAATTTTAATTCCTTGAAGTGCGGCGGGAAGAAGGCCCACGGCACACAGGGCAGAAGTGCGACCACCCACCCAATCCCACATCGGGAAGCGAGCAAGCCAACCCTCTTGAATCGCCAACATATCAAGTTTTGAATTCTGACCAGTGATCGCGATGAAATGTCCGCGATAATCAAGCCCCGCAGCGCGAAAAGCGGCCTGCGCCTCCAACATGCCATTACGCGTTTCGGCTGTACCTCCTGATTTAGAGATCACAATAACCAACGTCTGTTTTAAGCGGCGGCCTAATTGTTTGAGCACATAATCCATGCCGTCGGGATCCGTGTTGTCGAAAAAAGAGAGAGCCAGCTTGTCAGGGCCAGCCTTGAGCCGGCCGAGTGCATGGCTAATGAACTGCGGGCCGAGCGCCGAACCGCCAATGCCGATGACGAGAACCTCTTTGAATTTCCCTGACGCGCAGGTGATTTCCCCTCCATGCACTTTAGCCACAAACGTTTTAATCGCCTCGAGGCTGGTGCTGATTGCTGATCGAAGCTCATCCGTCGGCGCCAAATGGGCGGCCCGTAGCCAATAATGTCCGACCATTCGATTTTCATCCGGATTTGCAATCCCGCCCGCCTCCAAGGCCGCCATATCAGTCCACGCTTGCTGCAATTCTGGCTGCATTTTCTCGAGGAAATCATCCGGGAAGGGCATCCGGCTAATATCGAGTGACAAGCCGAGCTTCGGATGGGTGTAGTAGAGCGATTGGAAACGAGTCCACGTCATATCCAGCAATCATTAACTGAGTGCCACGATGGCGGCTAGCTCCAAAACGGGATGTTTTTCGGGATTGCTAGGTCGGTGTCAGGCCGCATTCACTTGAGATTAAAGTATGTCATTTGATCTCAAGCGCGTGTTGAAAGTGATGCTCTTCGCCTCGAATGGGCCGCTTTCAGTTAAAGATATCCAAACGGCCATCAGCCGTTTCCACGAGCAAGCCATGGGCTTGCCCCTACAAGGTGAAGAGCCTGCTAGCGTCGAAGGCCCCACCGATGGAGCCGCCGCCATCGAATCCGTTGACCCAATTGAAACTTTACCCGCGCCGATCGAGGATGATGAATATTATCGTGATGTGCCTAGTTTGGTCACCACAGCACAAATTCGCGAAGCGGTTGAGGCGATTTCACTCGAGCTGCAGGCAACTGAAAGTGAAATTGTTCTAGTGGAAGGTCACCACGGCTGGCGCTTGGTAACCCATCCGCGTTTTGCGCGCTGGGTTCGTCTTTTGCGCAACGAGCCACCCCCTGTTCGACTGAGTGCCACTTCACTTGAGACGATGGCCGTCGTTGCGTATCGTCAGCCCGTAACGCGAGCCGAGATTGAGCATATCCGCGGCGTATCAGCAGAGGCAGGACTGAGTAAGCTTCTTGAGAGGGACTTAGTTTATGTGGTTGGTCGAGCTGATCAACCTGGGCGGCCGCTTCAATATGGCACGACTGAGTCTTTTCTAGAATTTGTCGGGATTAAATCCCTCGATGAGCTCCCCTCATCCGATGTCCTTTCACCCCGTCAAATCGATGCATGGCTGCAAACTTCTAATGCCCCCCAGGGCGCAAGTGATGCAGAAATGGGTCTAGATGAAACCGAGCAAAGCCAGCTTTCCTTAGAAAAAGTTGAGGCGCCAGCGGCACCGACGCCGTGAGTCGGCCCCTGCGCATTGGCTTCATCGGTGCGGGTGCCAATACTCGCAGCAAACATTTGCCAGGTTTTAAGGAGATCCCCGGGGTCGCCTTAGCCGCTGTCTGCAACCGATCGAATGAATCCGGACAAAAGGTAGCTCGCGAATTTGAAATTCCTGTTGTGACTACCGATTGGCGCGACATCATTGAATCACCACTCATTGATGCCGTGTGCATTGGTACGTGGCCAAATCTGCACGCTGAATTAACGATCGCGGCGCTCCGCGCTGGCAAGCACGTGCTGACCGAAGCTCGCATGGCTCGCAACCTAGCAGAAGCTGAAATCATGCATGCCGAGGCGCAGCGACATCCACAACTTGTCGCCCAAATTGTGCCGGCGCCAATGTCATTAGCTTTCGATGCTACCATCATCCAGTTAATCAATCAAGGGGTGCTCGGGACCTTGCGCGAAGTGTTAGTGACATGCACGAACAGCACACAGGCTGAGAGTGCTGTGATCAGCGGTTGGCGCCAGGATAGTGAGCTCAGCGGCAAGAACACGCTCGCCCTCGGCATCTATTATGAAATGATATTGCGCTGGCTTGGTCGCGGTGTGAGCACGCTCACCGCAGAGGCTGCCATTTTTACGCCTCATCGAAAAAATGCCCAGGGGGAAGTGTGCAAAATGACGATTCCTGAAAGCATTACCGTGCTCGGTCGTTATGCCGATGCCGCTCGCTTTCTTGCTCATTTCAGCAGTGTTGAACTTACGCCGCCGCGGAATGAAATTCGCCTTAATGGAAGTCGCGCAGGACTACGCTTAGATTTTATCGCAAATCAGCTATGGCTAAGCGAGGCAGCTGGACCCGAGCGCTTGATCGAGATACTTCCAGAGCAGCGCGGAGCTTGGCGCGTGGAAGTCGATTTCATCGCGAGTATTCGCGATGGCCGTCCTGTGACTCTCACTGATTTTCCCACTGGAGTTAACTATATGCGTTTTACGGAAGCGGTCTGGGACTCGTGGAATACTCAGGGGCGCTGGCTGAAGGTCTGAAATCCAGGTAAGCTGGTGAATAAGATAAAATTCCAGCAAGCCTAGTGTGCTCAGGCCCAGAGCAGCTCATTCTAGCCTTGGCCCGCACCGCCCGCAGGATCTTTTCTTGGTATTGGGCAAGAATGCCCTCAGCAGTCAGTTCTGGGGATACTGGCGGATTCTGAGCAGAATTAGGTGAGGTGTCGGGCTGAACACACGAGCAATCTTCTGATCAATAAAATCGAGCTGCTCCTGCGCACGAAGGCTTTGGCGCTGCAAAGCGGCGAGGTGGATTTCAGACCGATAAGAATAGACGCTAGCTGCGCCCAAAAAAAAGGCGCACCTTAGTGGTGCGCCGGAAGAAGAGGCGTCCTAATTAGACGACGTTAACTTTGCGATGAGCCTTATCGAACTCAACGGTGCCATCGCGCAAGGCGAAGAGCGTCCAATCGCGACCCACGCCCACGCCCTTGCCGGGATGATGCTTGGAGCCGCGTTGGCGAACGATGATGCCGCCGGCGAGGACCTTCTGACCGCCAAACAGCTTGATGCCGAGACGCTTCGCTGTGCTATCGCGACCGTTACTCGATGATTTTTGACCTGTTTTATGTGCCATGACAGTGGGTGCTTAAAGGGTGATAGACTCGATTTTAATGACCGAGAGTTCTTGGCGATGGCCGCGTTTACGCTCCATGCCCTTGCGCTTCTTTTTCTTGAAAA
>Ga0214919_10011436_pt1 | contig 11073 bp, 4 predicted proteins | sample LL1503_MetaG_FD_177994 | JGI IMG/M metagenome (GOLD analysis project Ga0214919, IMG submission 177994) | Freshwater microbial communities from Lake Lanier, Atlanta, Georgia, United States - LL-1503 | ecosystem: Environmental > Aquatic > Freshwater > Lake | place: USA: Georgia | collected 2015-03-15
CGTTCATCAATCATGCCGTTGAGATCAAAGTCGCCGGCGCGCAACTGACACATGTCGGCCACGCCGTTGTGGTCAAGGTCGATCGCCTCTGCAATGTCGGCGACTGTGTCGGCGTCAGCGATTTTGGGAACGCTGGTGCCATTCACCGCGTGATCGCTTGCAGATGCTTGCTCATTTACAAGTGGTCCAACAAATTCACTTGCCGATTCGTTTCTTACACCTGCCGCATCATCACAAGCAACTTGCGCGTCCGCACGCAGCGCCACAGTTTGCAAGTACAACTCAACGCCCATTGGCGCGGCGGCTTCAATATCTGAAGTTGTAGTGCCCTTTGCAGTTGAAGTGTTTGCGCCGCTGCCCGACACGTTGTCACGATTATTCGATGCATTTGTATTTGCATCATTGCCGTTACCACTGGCAATCACATCGCAATTACCACTTTCACTGCCCGCAGCACCTGGCGTGTTGCCACCATCAAACCTTGTGTAGTACGTGAATGCGCTTGACTTGGTCGCAGTTCCGCCTGGCGTTGTAACAACAACATCTTTGGCGCCAACGGTTCCTGCTGGCGTCTGAGCAGTAATAGAAGTTGCGCTGACCACAACAACATTCGTGGCAGATCTCACGTCAATTTTTACGCTGGTTGCGCCCGTTAAATTCGTTCCAGTAATTGTGATCCTTGTCCCGCCATCAGTCACTCCACCAGATGGACTCACGCTTGTAATATTCGGCACTGGAGCGATGTATGTGAACGCGTTTGTCTTAGTCACGATTCCACCTGCTGTTGTCACAGTGACATCTTTGTTGCCCGCCGTTCCTGCTGGCGTTGTTGCTGTTATGGAAGTTGCGCTTACAACAACAAAGCTTGTCGCAGCAATGCCGCCAACGGCCACTCTAGTTGCGCCCGTTAAATTCGTTCCAGTAATTGTGATCGTGGTGCCACCGGTTATTGGCCCAGAAGGTGGACTCACGCTTGTAATGGTCGGATCGGGAACGATGTAAGTGAACGCGCTTGACTTGGTCGCGGTTCCGCCACGTGTTTTCACCGTAACATCTTTCTTCCCAGCCGTTCCCGCTGGCGTTTTTACTCTTATGGATGTTGCGCTTACAACTACAAAATCTGTTGCCTCGACGCCACCAATTTTCACACTGCCCAAATTAGTTCCAGTAATTGTGATTGAAGTTCCGCCACTAGTTGGTCCAGAAGTTGGTGCCACGCTAGTTATGGTTGGTGGCGGCTGCACGTACTCGAACGCATCAGTTTTAGTGGCGGTTCCGCCAGGCGTAGTAATAACAATGGGCTGGCGACCAAGAATTCCGGCAGGGGTTTTTGCAGTGATGGTTGTCGGGCTCAAAACAACAACATTTGTGGTCGCGACGCCACCAATTTTCACAATACTGGCTCCCGTTAAATTAGTTCCAGTAATAGTAATAGCGTTGCCGCCAAGAATTGTTCCCTCATAGGGAATTACCGCACTAATGGTCGGCACAAGAACAATATAAGTGAACGCGCCGTTTTTAGTCGCAGTTCCAACATTTGTCGTTACCGCGACATCTTTAGCACCTATCGCTCCGGCAGGTGTGGTCGCGGTGATGGAAGTATCATTCACCAGAACAACGCTGGTTGCCGAAGCGCCGCCAATAGTCACTCTTGTTGCACCAGTGAAGTTGGTTCCAAAAATTGTGATCGCAGTGCCGCCACTAATTAGCCCAGAAGTTGGTGAGACGTCTGATATTATTGGCGCGGTCGCAATATAAGTAAATCCGCCAGTCTTCGTTACGGTTCCATCTGCTGTTGTAACAGCGACGATCTTGGCACCAGCGGTTCCTGCTGGAGTTTTGATCGTAATAGATGTCGCACTTACAACAAGAACGTTTGTCGCAGCAACGCCGTTGACAGTGACACTTGTGGCGCCAGTAAAATTTGTTCCAGTAATGGTAATAGCAGTGCCGCCACTTGTTGGTCCAGAAGTTGGGCTGACTGTTGAGATGGTTGGTACCGCCGCCGCCACATAAGTAAACGCATTAGCTTTGGTCACGGTTCCGCCCGCAGTTGTCACTGCGACGCTCTTGGCGCCCGCAGTTCCGGCAGGTGTTCTAGCCGTAAGAAATGTCGCACTTACAACAACAACGCTAGTAGCCGCAACGCCGTTCACAGTGACGCTTGTTGCGCCAGTAAAGTTGGTTCCAGAAATTGTGATCTCAGTGCCGCCATTAATTGGCCCAGAAGTTGGGCTAACGGAAGAGATGGTTGGTACCGATGCTGGAGGCTTCAGAGCGATGGTGTGTTGTTCACCGCCCGCGATAGCAGAAACGCCGCTTTGAGCAGCAGCAGGAATGTTGCATTGACCGAAGTCGTTATTACCCCAAGCCAGAACTGCGCCATTTTTAAGAGCGATGGTGTGCAAGCCCCCGCCTGCGATAGCAGAAACGCCGCTTTGAGCAGCAGCAGGAATGGTGCATTGACCGAAGTCGTTATTACCCCAAGCCAGAACTGCGCCATTTTTAAGAGCGATGGTGTGCCAAGTACCGCCCGCGATAGCAGAAACGCCGCTTTGAGCAGCAGCAGGAATGGTGCATTGACCGTAGTGATTGTTACCCCAAGCCAGAACCGCGCCATTTTTAAGAGCGATGGTGTGCCAAGTACCGCCTGCGATAGCAGAAGCGCCAGAGTCAGGAATGGTGCATTGACCGTCGTCGTTATTACCCCAAGCACGAACATCGCCAGTGTGCAGAGCGATGGTGTGTACGCCCCCGCACGCGATAGCAGAAACGCCGTAAAGAGCATAATCAGGAATGGTGCATTGACCATAGTAGTTCCAACCCCAAGCCAGAACCGCGCCACCTTTCAGAGCGATAGTGTGGAGGCCACCACCCGCGATAGCAGAAACGCCGCTATTGGCAGAGGCAGGAATCTTGCATTGACCGCGGTTGTTGTTACCCCAAGCAAGAACGGCGCCATCTTTCAGAGCGATGGTGTGACGATCACCGCCCGCGATAGCGTAAACGCCAGATTGAGCAGAAGCAGGAATGTTGCATTGACCCTCAGAGTTGCGACCCCAAGCAAAAACAGAACCTGGGATCAAATACGTAAACGCACTTGCCTTGGTCGCTGTTCCGCCAACCGTTGTCACCGTAATATCTTTCACACCCGATGATCCAGCAGGCGTAACCGCCGTGATCGATGTTGCTGTTGCCACCACGCTTGTTGCGGTATTGCCACCAACTTTCACAGTTGTTGCACCCGTAATAAAGTTTGTGCCCCTAATAGTGAACGCCGTTGAGCCAGTCAACGGTCCAGAAATTGGAGCCACTGTCGCGATAGTTGGAAGAGCGATATACGTGAATGCACCTAATTTGGTAGCTGTTCCGCCAACCGTTGTCACCGTAATATCTTTCACACCCGATGATCCAGCAGGTGTAACCGCCGTGATCGATGTCGCTGTTGCCACCACGCTTGTTGCGGTATTGCCGCCAACTTTCACAGTTGTTGCATCCGCAATAAAGTTTGTGCCCTTAATGGTGAACGCCGTTGAGCCAGTCAACGGTCCAGAAATTGGAGCCACTGTCGCGATAGTCGGAAGAGCGACATACGTGAATGCACCTAATTTGGTCGCTGTTCCGCCAGCCGTTGTCACCGTAACATCTTTCACACCTAATGTTCCAGAAGGTGTAACCGCGATGATCAATGTCGCTGCCGCCACCACGTTGGTTGCGGCATTGCCGCCAACATTCACTCTTGTTGCACCACTCAAATTTGTTCCTGCAATTGTGATCCAAGTGCCACCCGACATTGTGCCGCTTGAAGGAATCACACTTGAAATCACAGGCATTTCTTTAAGGGCGATGGTGTGGTCGCTCCCCGCTGCGATTGCAGAAACGCCGCTATTGGCAGCATCAGGAATGTTGCATTGACCTGTGTCGTTGCCACCCCAAGCTAGAACGGCACCATCTTTAAGAGCGATGGTGTGGTAGTAACCGCACGCGATAGCGGAAACGCCAGAATTGGCAGACTCCGGGACACTTGATTGATCCTCGACGCCCCAAGCAAGTACGGCACCATTTCTTAGAGCAATGGTATGGTAGACACCGCCCGCGATAGCAGAAACGTCAGTCAGGACGTGTCCCATGATTTGAACAGGGGCACCCGTTGGTTTGGAATTTATTTTCATTCCAGAAGCGTTTGTACCAAGGCATTGACCGTAATCGTTATCACCCCAAGCAAGAACGGTGCCATTTTTAATAGCGATGGTGTTACTTCCACCGCTCGCAATTGAGGAGATGCCAGATTTTGCAGCACTAGGAACAGTGCATTGACCGAAGCCGTTGTAACCCCAAGCCAGAACTTCGCCATTTTTAAGAGCGATGGTGTGTCTGTAACCACCCGCGATAGCGGAAACGCCGCTATTGGCAGAGGCAGGAATGGTGCATTGACCGGAACCGTTGTCACCCCAAGCCAAAACCGCGCCATTTTTAAGAGCGATGGTGTGTAAGTAACCACCCGCGATAGCAGAAACGCCGCTATTGGCAGAGGCAGGAATAGTGCATTGACCCCGGTCGTCGTAACCCCAAGCCAGAACGCCGCCACCTTTGAGAGCAATGGTGTGTAAGCCACCGCCCACGATAGCGGTCACGCCGCTATTAGCAGAGGTCGGAATTGTGCATTGACCTGTAGTGCTGCGCCCCCAAGCCAAAACGCCACCAGTGGTGTCTGCAAAACCAACTGTGCAAGGCATAAATACGCTTATGCACACTACAGCAAGTGCAAGCAATCTACGGAAGCGGCTAACAACTGCAATATTGTCACGTTGCAAAGCAAAACATCTTTTGTAAGTGATTGCAATTGAAAAATGTTTCACAAGCGCACTTATGCGCTCACCACAATCGGTGGCAGTGCTGGGAGAACTAGGAAAATGAGTTGCAGAGCACATCGCGTTCGGTGCGTGGAAATGGTTCATGTCAGGCCTCCAAAACATGCGCCCCGAAATGGAAAGGCCGGAAGGCCCTTGTAGCGCTTACCTAGTATGACAACATTAGCCCACAGAAGCAATGATTTTAATTTATTACAAATAAAATCTAGAGTCCAAAGAAAGTTTATTCAGACCCAAGGATTGGTTCATAATAATAGTTAATAAGTTGAATCCACTCGCTCACACCCACCACGGCTTCGCGGCCTTCTCGTGAATGACGCAATCGTGCAGGAAATTGGCGGCTTTTACGAAGCCTTCCTCCGTGCTCATCAGCGCGTCCTCATGCTCAATGCTTAACACATGGTCGTAGCCGTAGCGGCGCAACATGGACACAAACGGTTTCCAAAATTCATGGCCGTGGCCTTCGCCGCATGTGCGAAAATTCCAGGCGCGCTCGTTCAACTGGCCATACGGACGCGTGTCCAAGTAGCCATTGCGCGGACCTTCATGTGGATCAAGTTGCGTGTCCTTGGCGTGCACGTGAAACAGCAAGCCAGCCTCGCCAAGATCGCGTGCGGCAAGAACGGGATCAATGCCTTGCCAAAATAAATGTGAGGGATCAAGGTTCACGCCCAAGCGGCACTTGCCCTTTACGCCCGACGCCTTCATGGCGGCGCGCGAAAGTTTGATCATGGTGTTCGAGTTGTATACGCAGAAACCTGGATGCGGCTCCAGCGCGGTGCGAACATCAAACTTGGCACAATACTTTATGGCGCGCGCCCAATACGGCACAAGAACTTTGTTCCATTGATAGTCCAGAATTTGTAGGAAGTCGCCGGGCCACGGACACGTCACCCAGTTGGGCGTGGTGTCGCGCGCGCTGCCACCGGGGCAACCGCTGAAGGTGATGACAATGTCGGTGCCAAGTTTGGGCGCAAGTTGCACGGCGTTTTCCCACGCGCTGTGGTGGTCGCGCGCAATTTTCTTGTCGGGGTGAATTGGATTTCCGTGCACGGACAGCGCGCTCAGCGTGAGCCCGAACTCGCGCAAAATACCTTTGATGCGGTCTTGCTCTTTGGCGCTGGCTAGAACTTTCTTGGTGTCAAAAAAACCTTTGCCGGGATAGGCGCCTGCGGGCAACTCGATGGCATCAAGTCCGTGCTCCGCTAGAAATTGACAAACTTTTTCAAGAGGTCGGCCGGTGAATAATGCGCTCATGACTCCAAGTTTCATAGTGGTTCTCCTGCGGGAACGCTACACGAAATCCAGCGCATTTGAGATTGCAACGCGCCAGGCTTTTGAAATTGCAATGACCGATGTCATGTGGTTGCGACCCTGATACATGCGCGCGTTGACAGCGTTGCCGCCTTACACATGGCAGTTGGCATGCGCGCAAATACATGTCAGAATGCTTGCCCACATGTTTCTTTGCATCTCCCTATGTTTATTGATGGCGCAAGGCACAGCTGCGCAAACCGCGCCGCCAACTTTGCCGCCAACAAGTGCGCAGACTTCAGCGCCAACCGGAAAGCCAGACGCCAACGCTCCAGCGGTCGCTTCAGGAACTTCATCAACAACAACGCCACCCGCAACGCCAACAACTGAGCCGACAACTGCGCCGACAACTGCGCCAACTTCTGCGCCAACTTCCGCGCCAACTTCCGCGCCAACTACCAAGACCACGTCTTCCAACAACGCGGATTCTTCCATGCCAGAATCGCCGCCAGTGGACGCGCCCACTCCGCGACGAGTGCGCGTGTTGATTGATCGCTTCAAGGAAAGCGGCGGCACAATTGTGCGCGAAGATGATTCCGTGCTGATTATTCTTACGCCCGAGGGCATTGAAAAATCTTTTGAGAAGTCGCTGCTGCTTGGCGTGTTTCCAGTTCTAGACGCGCCTGAAGGCACGCCGGTGATTGTGCAATTTCGCGATGGCCGGCGCGTAGATGCGGAATTGGTGCGCGATGATTTTCAACAAGCGCGCGTGCGCATTGCCAACATTGAGGTGACGCTGGAGCGCGAAAATTTTTGGGCGCTGGAACTTGCGCCTTCATTTGAAGATTCACTGGCGCAACTGCGCTCGGGTATTCCACCAACGGCGTGGCCGCAACGCGTGCAACTTGCGCGCTGGATGTTGCAACAAAATCAGCCGCTGGCCGCCAAGGAGGAACTGACGGAAGTTCTGCGCTCCTATGACGCGCAAGAAGCCCACGATTTGCTGGCGCGCGCGGAAATGCTGATTCGAGCGCAGGCCAATGATTCCACGCGCAACTCAAACGCCAAGGAATCCGGCGCAAATTCATCCAAACCAACCATGGATCAACCTGGGTTGCCGACGCACCGCTTAAGTCCCGACGACGTGAACATTGTCAAAGTGTTCGAAGTGAACTTTCAGCGGCCGCCGCGCATGGAAGCCTCGCCCGATTTGGCCAAGAAAATTATCGCCAAGTACGCGACCAACAATTTGGTGCCCGCCGATCCCGAGGCGCGCAAGGCCATGGAAAGTTGGACCCCCGATCAACTTTTAAAATTACTTTTCGCGCTCAAGGCGCGCGAGTTGTATCAAGACATCAAAGTGCAAGGCGAGCCCATTGCGCTTGAATTATTCCATAGACGCGTGCATGACAATTGGCTTATTCCAAATTGCTCCACCAGCCGCTGCCACGGCGGCATTGGCGCTGGAAATTTTTTCATGTTCTCCACCGATTATCGAAGCGAGCGCACGCGCTACACCAACTTGATGATTTTGTTGCGCTCGCCGCCACTGAAAGGCAAGCCCCCGCTGATTGATTTTGAGCACCCCGATCAGTCGCTGCTGATTCAATATGCGCGGCCGCGCATTGACGCCAAATTTCCGCACCCGGATATTCCAGGCTGGAAGCCAATGTTAGTTTCTGGGCGCGAATCCCTGCTAAATGACGCGCTTTTATGGATCCGTGGCATGCATCAACCGCGCGCTGAATATCCCATTGATTACACCCCGCCATCATTTAAAGACGCGCGGGAAAAAGGCGTCGGCAACGAACCCGATCGCTGAGAAAATGTGGTTAGAATCACCCAATGCGATTTCTTACGTACGGACTGAATCAATGTGTTGCTCTTGCTCTTGTTGCTTCATGCGCCTGTGTTGGCGGCTGCATGGATGACGCCGCGCTTGCGCAACGCGCCGCGACCAAGAAACTCAATGACACATTAGCCGCGGGGCAAAAGGCCATCGCGCAAACATCGGCGCTTGATCCGGAGGCCAATCGAACCAGCGCCGAAATGTTGCGCCAAATCGCAGCCTCCGCCACGCCGACCGCGGGTTCATCGGCAAGTCAAAAAGCCGCCATCGCTTTGATCGCTTCACAAATGCAAATTCAAGCGGCGCGATTGGACGCTGTTCTTATTGAGCAACTTGTAAAAATACAAAGGGACAACGCCGACATTGTTTTGTTGTCCGCAAGTTTAAGCAATCAATTCACGGCGCTCGCCAATAGCATTGAGCAAGAAGTGCCGCCCGAGGCCCGCGCCGTGTTGCAGAAAGACCGCGAAACCACCGCAATGACCATGAAGTCGCTGGGCGCGCAAGCCCAGAAACTGAAAGCCGTTGTTGACAGCGCCAAAAGCGAAATTGCCGAACATGAAAGCCAAGCGCTGGTGCTTGAAAAGAAATCCAACGAATTGAAACAACAATCCGTGGCGGCGGGACCAATCAAAGGACTAACGCTGATACTTCAGTCGCAAAAATCCATCAGCGATTCTCGCAAACTTCAAAGCCAAGCCGCGATTATTCAACTGAACAACCAAGCCTCCATGCAGGACCAAAAGTTAAGCGCGAAAATTGGCGACATTTATGAAATGCGCTTGAAGCGCAACAAGGCAAGTATGGGAGCCATTGCCGATATTGAATCACAGCGCGAGACGTCGGTGAAAGAACTGAAGGCGGTCGCCGATGCGTATCGCACTGCGGCCATAGATTCTGCAAAGGCCATGCGCGCTGACGCCGAGAAAATAAATGTTGTATACGACAGCGCCATTGAGAGTTTGGAGAAGGCCGTGAGTTTGGCGCAACAAGGAACAAGCCTTGGCGGTGAAGCGGGAAAGAGCGCTAAGAACACGGTGATCTCTGCGCAATTAGCGCTTGCGGGAATGACTGAGCGACGCGAAAGCGCCATTTCATTGGACATTGCGGCTTACAACGCCGCTGCAAAGTTTGATGAAGGCGGTTCGTGGAGCAAAGACGCCGCGGCGGCGCAGACCATTCGAAATGCGTCCATGACAAAATCGGTCGAGGTGTTTGAATTGGTTTTAAACGCAATTCCGCAAGGCGGCTCGGATGCTTCTACTGAGAAGTTTCGCAAGAGTATTGAACTAGCCAAAGCGAATTTTTCTGGACTCAAAGCCACCAGTGCCGCCCCGATGGATGCCACGAGCGCGCCGACCGCAAGCGATGCGGATTCGTCCACACCAATTGAAGAGAAAAATAAAAGCGATGATGTTCCCGCGCCAATTGAGTCGCCATCTGATGCTGCAGCGCCGGTTGAGAACGTCGCGCCGGTTGATGCGCCAGTTGAGAATGTCGCGCCTGTTGATGCGCCAGTTGAGAACGTCGCCCCTGTTGATGCGCCAGTTGAAGTTCCGGTTGAGGCCGCAGCGCCAGTTGAAGTTCCGGTTGAAGTTGCAGCGCCAGTTGAAGTTCCAGTTGAAGCCGCAGCGCCAGTTCAAGTTCCGGTTGAAGTCGCAGCGCCAGTTGAAGTTCCGCTTGAAGTTCCAGTTGAAGCCGCAGCGCCAGTTGAAGTTCCGGTTGAGGTTCCAGTCGAGGCGCCGATGGTGGTCAAGATCACTTCAAAATCAGGTGCTAATTCAAAGACAAACTCAAAGGCCTCTGCAAATTCACAAATCAAATCACCAATCAATCCAGTGGCTACTCAAAGCACCTCAACGCCTGCTGAGACTGAGCCTGAAAAAACAAAGACCACCAAAAAGGCAGCAAAAACTGCAATAAATACTACACAGACCTCGGCCCCTACCGCGACCAAGACCACGGCACAGAAAGCGCCTCAAACAGATCCAACTTCTGATCCAACTGGCGCGGCCAATGATGATCCAAACACGGATCCAACTTCTGATCCAACTGGCGCGGCTAATGATGATCCAAACACGGATCCAACTTCTGATCCAACTGGCGCGGCCAATGATGAGCCAAATACAGATCCAACTATTGCGCCGCTGAGTGATCCATTGAGTGATCCAACCGCAACGCCATAATGGCGCTTGTGCAATGCCTTCAACCTTGATCTGAGATGGCGCAGTGCGTGCGTAGTAATTGCGCGGCGAATTCGCGCAACCACGCATCTTCGCCCACATCGGCTTGCAAGTGCGCAAGCGCGGCGACAAGGTGCGGCGACCACGACTGCGCACGCGTGCCCGACACGATCAACAATGCGTTGCGTTTCCACATGGACAACTTGGCACGCAGCAACACTTTGGAAAGTTTCAGCGCGGCCTGACTGGACTCCGTCCAAGCCAGCACATCGGCTAAATCAAAGTCGCTGTGGCGCGCTTCATATTCAGGGTTGGGTTTGACAAGCGCGGAACGCTGAGTTGGTTGCGAATGCGGACACGCCTCCACGCACGCGTCGCAGCCAAAAAGCCAGTCATCCGCGCGCTTTTCAAACCACTTCGCGGGCGCGGATCGATGCTCAATAGTGAGATAGGAAATGCAGCGCTCAGGGTGCAACTTCCAGGGCTCGATGGCTTGCGTGGGACACGCGTCAATGCAGCGCGTGCATGTGCCGCACGGGTCGCTTGTCACCGGCTCGCTTGGCGCCAAATGAAGCGACGTGACAATTTCGCCCAGCACAATCCAACTGCCCACGCTTGCTTCGCCAATCAGAAGCGTGTGCTTTCCAATGCGGCCAAGGCCAGCGCGCTGCGCGTGCTCGCGCTCCAGAATGGGCGCGGTGTCCACGCACACTCGAAAGCGATTTCCTGGAAAGCGTTTGCGCAAGTCATCCGCGATGGGCTCCAAGCGCTCGCGAATGACGCGGTGATAGTCGCGGCCGCGCGCGTAGCGGGCAACGCGGCCACGCGGAGAAACATGGTCATGCAAATGGTCTGGCTCGCCGCTTGCGTAGCGATCGGCCACGCAAATAATGGAGCGCGCCGATGGCACAAGCTC
>Ga0214919_10011437_pt1 | contig 11073 bp, 6 predicted proteins | sample LL1503_MetaG_FD_177994 | JGI IMG/M metagenome (GOLD analysis project Ga0214919, IMG submission 177994) | Freshwater microbial communities from Lake Lanier, Atlanta, Georgia, United States - LL-1503 | ecosystem: Environmental > Aquatic > Freshwater > Lake | place: USA: Georgia | collected 2015-03-15
GTGTTGTACCCGAACCCTTTGCAACGCGAACCCTTCGTGAACCGTGCTTTTCAAGAAGATCGGGGTTAAGCCTTTCTTTTTGAGTCATCGACAAAATGATTGCTTCTTGTTTTGCAAAATCAAGGTTGTTAATAATTTGACCCATTGCCCCAAGTTGACTTGCACCGGGTAAAAATGAAAGAAGTTTGCTAATTCCGCCCATTTTTTTCATTGAACGAATTTGAGTTAGGTAGTCGTCAAATGTCATTTTGCCTTCAACCACGCGGTTTTTGATATCATTGAGTTTATTTTCGCCAACGGCATCGTATGCTTTTTCAACGATGGATTCAATGTCTCCGCGGTCAAGCAGTCTTGAAGCAATTCGTTCAGGATAAAACTCCTCAATGGCATCGCCGTCTTCGCCAGTTCCAATATATTGAATTTGCAAGTTTGTTTCGTGGTGAATGTTGATTGCGGCACCGCCTCGTGAATCGCCCTCTGCTTTTGTTAGAATTACACCCGTGCAAGGAATAATTTTGTTAAAATTCTGTGCAATTGCAATTGATTGCTGACCGATCATTGAATCAAGAACGATGATTGTTGAATTTGCTTTTGAAAGATCGTGAATCTTTTTAAGTTCTAAATATCCCTCATCATTTTCAACGCCGGCTGAATCAAGAATTATCATATTAAACCCTGCCCTTTGTGCGTTCATTATTGCGTTTTGGGTTAAGTCCTTAACTGAAGAACCGCTAATATATTCCATACAGGGAACTTCATTCTTTGCGGCGAAATCGTTCAATTGTTGAGCGGCAGCCGGGCGGGAAATATCAAGCGATGCAACACAAACCTTAATTTGGTGTTTTTTTGCTAAATGTTTTGCAAGTTTAACCGCCGTTGTTGTTTTTCCGGAACCAAATGGGCCAACAAGTAAAACAATTTCAAACGAACCGCTTGGTTTAATTCCCTTGAATGCATCACCTAAAACGAACATAAGCCTTTTGTGAACAATGGATGCAACGGCATCTGATGGAGAAAGATCCTTTGGTAACACTTTCCCGATTAAATCCGATTGAATATCCAAAACAAGTTTATTTGTAACAAGTGGCGAAACATCGGCGCTTAAAAGTGCAATGCGAATTTCTTCAACGGCGTTAAGTAAATCCTTTTCCGTAAGCGTTCTTTTTGAAGAAAGACCTGCGAATATTTTGCCAAAACTGGATGAAATTCCACCAAACATATTGTTATATTTAAGTTATATTCTAATAAAAACTTAAGAAAAACGATTTGTCAAGAAATTGTGGATAAAATATAAATATGCTTCCATAATGGATTTTTGTAACGCATAAGTTTATTGTTTAATATTATAATTTTTTGCTTCTTAAATTTATTTTTAAAAAATCACTTCTGAAATTGTCTGAAAATCATCTGAATTTTCTGAAATTTGTCTGAAAAATGGGTGTTTTGTCTGAAATTTGTCTGAAAATATCTGAATTTTTGTTTTTTGGAAAATGAAAAAGTCAATTCTCATAAGGGTTTTGACGGGTTTTCAGATTTTTCAGATGTCTGAAAACAAAAAAACTTGCTTTTAGAACTTCGTTTTGTATAAAACTTCAAACGAATAATCTAATTATGCTTGGCAAGTTTATTGTAATTGAAGGCTGCGATTTTACAGGAAAAAGCACGCAAATTAAAAAAATTGCCTCCTTTCTTCGTGAACAAGGTGTGAAGCATATAACAACACGCGAACCGGGTGGTACGGTTTTTGGCGAACAAATTCGTGAATTAATTTTTGGCAATGGGAAGAATATTGACCCAATCACAGAAATTTTGTTGTTTATGTCATCAAGAAATGAACATATGTCTTCCAAAATAATGCCAATGCTTGCTTCAGAAATTTCCGTTGTATGCGACAGATACTTCGCTTCAACATTTGTCTATCAAAGCGTTTTGCGTAATATTCCACAAAACATTATTGTTGAATTACAAAGTATGGTTTCAAAAATAACTCCAGATTTAACAATTATTCTTGATATGCAACCACACGAGATTCTTGCAAGAATGGAGTCTGTTTGTTTTAAAGGTTTTAATTCTTACGACAGCAAGGAACTTAGTGAAATTACACAAATTCGCAACGGATTTCTTGAATTTGCAGAAAAATTTGGAACATCGCATAATGTTGTTGTTGTGAATGCAAACCAAAGCTACGAAAGTGTTTCTTTGGAAATATTGACAAAAATTAAGGAAATTTTTAACATAGCTTAATAAATAAAAACAATGAAGGCAGTGTATCCCGGAACATTTGACCCAATAACCCTTGGACACATCGACATAATTACCAAAGCACAAAAAATTTTTGGTGAAGTTGTTGTTGCAGTTGCAAAAAATAACAACAAAGCAAGCATTTTTACCCCACAAGAAAGAATGGCGATGGCACAAAAAGCACTTATGGAATTTAACATTAAGGCTGAAGTTGTGATTTTTGAAGGTTTATTGGTGAATTTTATGGAACAAATTGATTCAAAAATTGTTGTTCGTGGGCTTCGTGCTATTTCAGATTTCGAATACGAATTCCAAATGTCTTGCGTCAATTCAAGGCTGAATAACAATATTGAAACAGTTTTCCTTCCTGCAAAAGACGACATGCACTTCGTATCATCGCGAATGATTAGATCCGTCGCAGAACTTGATGGCGACATTTCCCAATTCGTTCCAAAATGTATTGTTGAAATTATGAGGGAATTCTACGGAAATCCTTAAATTTGCTGAACATCGGTAACTTCCGGAACATAATATTCAAGCATTCGCTTAATTCCTCCGTTTAATGTTGCAGAAGAAGACGGACAGCCATCACACGAACCCTTCATTTTAACATAAACAATACCTGTTTCTTCGTCGAAGCGAACAAATTCAATGTCTCCACCGTCCATTTCAACTGCGGGTTTAACTCTTTCTTCAATTAAATCGACAATCTCTTTTTCAATGCCGGAAAATTCGCGTTTTGCTTCGGGTTCTGCCGTTGAAGTTGTAATTTTTAACCCTGTTGACTGTGCATGTTCAAGTAAAATATGGATAATTTCGGGCTTGATTGTGTTCCAAGTTGTGCCATCTTCAATTGATGCTGTTACAAAGTGTGAGAAAACCGTCACATTCAAAACCGCGGGAATTGAAAGGATATCCTGCACAAAATTTGGTGTGGATTGCATGTCGCCATTTTTCGCAAATGAAGCACAGTAACCATCAGGTGCAATTTCAATGTTGAGCAAAAACTTTAATGAAAGCGGGTTTGGAGTCTCCTCAGTTTGAATAAACATATAATTTCAAGCAGTTGTTATAACTGAATAATAGTTGAGAGAATTTGTCAAGAGAATTTATTGTTGGGGTTTTTGCTTCATTTCAATTGCTTTGCGTTGATAAGCATTCGTTGTTATGAAGTCGAGTTCTCGCGAAAGGATATTTGAAACTTTTATTCCAAACAAGTCGTGTTCCATTGTGTAATGATTAATTTTTGCAACAAGAATGTTGTATGTCATTATTGCAACAACGCTTACGGCAAGACTTATTACAAAGCTGGCAAGTGAAGAATAAATTCCGGAAACGGCATCGTAACTTACGGGTGTTGAAAAATCGTGAATGTTGTGCATAAGTCCATAAAGAGTTCCAAGAAGTCCTATTAGTGGGGCAATCACTGCAACGGCAACAAGAAACGAAATACTACCCTTCATTTCAAGTGCAATTTGGCTTTGTTCGATTGATGTCATTGAAAGCATGCGAACGCGAATGTTTCGCTTGACATCTTCAGCATACATTTCGGAAAAATCAATTGAACGAATGTTGCTTTGGGTAAGCTCTTTCATTCCAACAAAGAAAATTCTTGCCAATGGTGCGTGAATTTTCGTTTTATTGGAAAGCTTATTGAAAATGACATCAAGCATTTCACCGGAATTGAATTCTTTGTCGAAATCTTTGGAGGACTTTTCCTGAAAAGACAGAATTGCAAAGCGTTCAAATGCAATTCCAACTGTGAAAACAACAAGGGTTATTAAGAACAAAATAACCACCTTCACAAAAATCGGTGCATCCATTAAGGCAAAAAGTAGAAGCATATATTTATTTAATTATTAATTTGGATTCATTACCACAACATTAATGCCAACATTTTGAACAGTTTGACTTGTTTCAAAAAATGCCAATTTAAATTGAGTAGAACTTACATCAACTACAAAAATTTGACTTACATCATTATTCAATGTCCAGTTATTCAGCTGTGAATTCCATGTTGCTGTAATTACGGGGTTTGATATAGAGTAAGGTAGTGTAACGGTAATAAATTGATATCCATCGTTTGTGCATCCATCTGTTGATTTCGCCGTTATGCCATTTGATGGAGTCACATTGTAACCATTGGAATATGTAGAACATATATCAAAGGTGCCAATCGTAAACGCAATGATATCTTTTCTTGTCAGAACCCTAAACCAACCTGGATTCACTCCATCTGTTGAATACATTTGCAATGAATTTTTTGCGGTATCGTAATAAACCGTACCTGCTGATGCTGTTGGAAGCGTTGTGCCAAATTTTATTCCACCGGTTGCGGTCAGAAGCCCAGATGATGTTATTGTGCTTGTTGAAATTCCACCGTTTGCGGTCAGAAGTCCTGTTAGCGTTGAAGTTCCTGTTACGGAAAGTGTTCCACTGGTATTCAGACTTGATGGGACTATAGACGATGCCGGTACATTTAGAGTTCCTGTTACGGTTAGGTTGGTTGTGGTAATTCCACCATTTGCGCTCAAAAGCCCTGTTAATGTTGAAGCACCGTTAACAGTAAGCGTGCCAGAGTTAATGATTGATGTAGCAGAAAGAGATGCAAGAGTTGAATAACCAGTTGCAGTAAGAGATGTTAGCGTTGAAGTTCCTGTTACTGATAAGGTTGTGGTAGTAAGACCACCCGCCCCAACACTCATAGAATTTGGGGAAAAAGTTCCATTGAATGTAAGCCCACCATTTACTGTAAGCCCACCAGTTACTGTAAGATTTCCACTTGCATCAATGAACATCTTTTTTCCAGTGTTTACATAGAAGTCTAAAGTATTTGTTAAGCCAGTGCTTCCTGTGATATTGCTATTTGCAATGCCAGTTCCGGTATCACCAACTTGAAGAGCAATTGCCGATGACGATGTTGGCTTTACAAGAATCCCCGCTGAAGAAAGGGACATTAAGTTTGTTGAACCAGTTGGGCTGTATGTTAAAACATTTGAAACTTGTGAAAGACCAGAACTTTGGAATTTTGCACCGGTGGAATCAAACATTGATAGTGAATTTGCTGTACCGTATTGACCACCTGTGAAAATGTTTGTTGCGAATGATGATAAATCGTCTTTCGTGAGTGCAATATTTTTCGCTTTAATTATATAATTTACCGCAATGTTGACTGGGCGGGTTTCAGTACCACCTGCAGGAGATATTGCAAGACTTCCGCTGCTATAAGATGTACTGCCACTAGTGCCAGGATCTAAAACGTTTATAGCACTACCACCTCCTAATTGAATAGATCTTGAATTTATTGTATATGGATGAGTGTGGCTTTTAAAATCATCTAATTGTGTAGAACCTAATGCTCCTGAATAGTATGCGGTGTTCGTACCATTAGCTCCATTACCCCTCAAGAACATACCCCTATAATCCGGCAGTGTACATGTTGCAATTGTGCACCCTAAAGCGTTGGCAAGGTCAGGATATGTCGCCGAAGAATATGTTCCACCATTAAGTAATAACCAACCGTTTGGAATTGTGTTTGAACCCCAAGCAACAATTGTTCCCGTTGGAACTGTTGAAGCGGTTGGTCCTGTAGATGGTGATGTAATAACTGCCCAGCCACTTCCATTCCACATTTGAAGAGCACCGTTATCTTTTGTATAAACAATCATTCCAATGGCAGGCGTTGGAATTGCGTTCATTTCTGTGGTAGTCATTCTTGGTGGCAAAAAACCTTGTGTTGTTGAAGCAAGTTCAAGAACGGCACTTTTTTCGGGAGTTGAAGTTCCAACGCCAACAGAAGTTACCCCGCTTGTTGTTTTTTGGTAAACATTTGTTGAGGCAAACTTGCTGGCGGTTGCATCAAACATTACCAATGAATTTGCGGTTGAATTTGTAACGGCAGACATCATTGTTGAAAGAATGTTGTTAACATCAGTGGGCGTAAGAGTTGTTGATTCTGCCTTCATAATATAATTAACCGCAATGTTCACGGGGCGCGATTCCATACCACCTGAGTTTGCAATTGCATCTAAGCGGGGATTTCCAAAGCCATTTAAATTCATTTGAGTATATTGCCCAAAGTTATTCAAATTTGAGTAACTACCATATTCATGACTTAAGAAGTGTTTATGGCTTATGTTATCAGACAGTTGTGTTGAAAGAAGGGTTCTTGCTGTACCCACTGCCATAGAACCTTGTGCGTTGTTTTTATCAAGTATAAGATTGGAATCCAGCCCCCTTAAGAAATAACCCCTAAAATCAGGAACAGTCTTGGTAATACCACCACACGCAGTGCCATTATTTAAAACTTTACATAATTCAGGGTAATTTGATGAAGATGTAACGGTTTGCCCATCAACCAAAACCCAGCCGGCAGGCGGCGTTGTGCTTGACCAAACTGCAACTGTTCCAACGGGTGTTGCACCTGCAACAGGAACGATGGAATTAACTGCCCCCCAAACAGTTCCATTGTGGTGGTAAAGAACATTATCCGTTGTGTTGAATACAATCATTCCTTTTGCAGGTGCTGCAATTGCATTCATTTGTGTGGTAGTCATTCTTGGCGGAAGGAAGGCTTTGGTTGTGGAACTTAAATCTAAAATTGCACTTGAATTTGGTGTAGCTGTACCAATTCCAACTGAAGTGCCGTTATCGTAAATTGAACTTGGAACAACGCCTGCGTTTTGTGTGTTATACTTTGGAATATAGTGTTGAGATGTAGATGTTGAGCCGAATAGTCCAAATATTTTATTTCCAGAGAATATATCATAAGCTGTTGAGCCGGAATCGTTAAATGATCGACCAGAATCCTTAAATGTTTGTGCATCAGGAGCATATACTGGAATGTTCCCCGCAACACCTGTTGGCGATGCAGTACAAGCAGGGGCCGGGTTGAATGATGCGGCATCCGTTGATAAATTTGGCGAACAAAGTGATTTGGTTGCGTAACCTGCGTTACATGTGTATGATAAATATTGACCAGACTGCACGGCCGTTGATTGAATTGATGCAGCGCCTGAAATTGAGGAAAGCGTTGGCACAGCGCATGTTTTGAGTGAGCACGATGTTGATGTTGTGCTGATTGAATAACCAATAACATTATTTGTGGAATCTTTGACGGGATTGCAAGTTAAAGAGTATGTTCCTGAATAACTTGGGTTGATATCGCGACAGTTGTATTGAACTGTTGCATTTGCGGCAATTACAGGGGCGTTCGCTACAAGTTGCTGTGAAATTTGAACAGATTGTGCAGGGCAGGAATTTGAGGCATCGGTTGTTTGTGGTGTGAATGGAATGAAGATGTTGGCATCACTTTGAACAGAAGCTTTGATGTAGCTACATGCAGTTATTGTGCCAGATTGTACACCCATTCCACACATAACACCGCCACTTGTTGGATTGTTGTCATCGAACTTTTGATCCATAATTTGTGCTTCTTCAACACTAAATCTTGGTGTAGTTACAGATCTTCCGTCGAGTCCTCCTAAAATAAACGAATTGGCACGAACTCCGGACGGTGTGTTGTAAATTACACCAATTGCTATGTCGTCGGAATCTTGTAGTCGTGGAAGATTTACTCCGACTTTTGGACTAACATTTGTTGAGGTATTTTCATATTTACCACCGCTTGGTTTGGATATCATTTTGGAGTAGCTCATATGTGGCCAAAACGCATTTTGTTCTGTTTCTGATGCAATCTTACCATCACCGTTACCGTCAATCATTGTTGAATCAATTCTGCGTGAAGCGGAGGTCATATCACCCGGTAATGCACCGTATACAGAATGAAATGATTCGAAGCCCTTGCGGTAATCTTTCATTTCTATCATTGTTTTTGTAGTTCTTGCACGCTTAATGAAGAAATCATAGGCAACATACGCACCCGAAATTACAATTCCAATTACCAATAAAACAATTCCAAGTTCCAGCAATGTTACACCTTTGGATCTTTTCTTTAATTTAAATTGTGATAACATATCACAAAAACTTATTCGTAAATTGGAAACCTTCATATTTTTTATGTAATCATAAAGAAACTTTGAAACAACTTTTCATATTTCAAATTTAATTGTCAAGGTAAAATTTGTTGCTTCCATAGTAAAATAATTACAACAGATATTAACTATTTAATATTTATGATGCTTTGTAAACAAAATTCTTCTGATGACGATTTTGTAGAATTTAAAAAATTTTTTTTGAAATCGTTTAATATTTTATCACCAACGAGCGATTTTATTCCAAATTGGCATATAGATATTCTGTGTACAATGATGCACAAAGTTTATACCGGTAATATTAAAAGGCTGATTGTTTGCATGCCGCCGCGATATATGAAATCTTTGTGTATTTCAACATCGTTTCCAGCATGGATTTTTTCGCAGAATCCATCGCAAAAAATTATTGTTGCAAGCTATGCAATGCCCCTTGCGGAAAAACTTTCAATTGATACAAAATCCATTATGGAATCAGATTGGTATAAAAAAACCTTTCCTCATATTGCAATTGTTAAAAATGTTAATTCTAAACGAAAATTTGCAACAACAATGGGAGGCTTTCGCTTGGCAACATCAATAAATGGAAGTTTGACCGGTGAAGGCTGTGATATTTTAATTGCAGATGACCCACAAAAACCGGTGAATATTAGCAATAAGAGGTATCGTGAAAAAACATTTGACTGGCTATCAAATACATTTTTTTCTCGATTAAACCAAAAAAAAGAAGGAAAAATTATCATTGTAATGCAGCGTTTACACGCAGATGACATTATTGGAAAACTCACAAATAATAAGCTTGAAGAGAAGTTAATTCAGCAAATTAATAATTGGACGGTGCTAAATCTTCCCGCCATTTCAAAAAATAACGAGCCATATCGTCAAAAAGGCGAAGCTTTGAACGAGAAAATGGAAGATATTTCAACTTTACTTGAAATTGAAAGGCAAATGGGGAAATATCATTTTAATTCACAATATCAACAGTCTCCTAATACTACTGGTGTCGGATTTTTAAAGAAATCGCAAATTCACATTTGGCATGAAGATGTTTCGTTGCAATACGGAGTTTTCATAAGCGTAGATAGTGCATTCAAAGGTGGGGAAGATAATGATTTCACAGCTATTTCGGTTTGGGTAGAGTACGAAGAAAAACTGATTTTAATCGATGTGATTTTAAAAAAACTTGAATTTAGCGAACTTCTTGAATTTCTGCGACACCTTTTCCAGAAATACTTGGTGCATCAAATGTTGATTGAAGACAAAGGCAGTGGAATTAGTTTAATTCAGAATCTTAAACGAGATTACGGTTCAAAAATTGTACCAATAAAAGCAAACTTACCAAAGGAAGTGCGTTTTCTTTCATCAATTTCTTACATTGAATCTGGTGAAGTAGTTTTTGGGAAAAATATTTCACAAGAGGTCTTTAGTCAGCTTTTTGAATTTCCGCATGGAAAGCATGACGATGCAGTAGATTCAATTTCGCAGTTTATTATTTGGTATTTTGCAAAATTAAGAAGCATGGCATCGCCTAAATTATATTCATTTTAGAAAAGGGTTCCTGTTGAAATTTTTGGTTCAGAAAGTGCTTCATCAACAATTGCTTTTTGTTCTTTTAAATGAACGGAAGCAAAACCCGTTGCAGGCGAAGGTGAGGCTTTTCGACCACAGAACTTAACAGGAAGTTTTGTTGCTTCTTGAAGGTAGTCGCGAATAAATGACCAAGCACCCATATTTTTTGGCTCTTCTTGCAACCAAACAACTTCCTGAACATTCTTGAATTGCGAAAGCATTGACTTGAGAAGTTCAACATTAAACGGATAGTATTGTTCAATTCGAATAATTGCAACATCAGATTTACGCAAGTCGCGTTCGGCAAGAAGGTCGTAGTAAACTTTTCCACTTGTGATGACAATTTTTTTCGCGTTTGTGTTTGTTTCTGAAATAATTTCCTGAAAGCTTCCTTGGGTGAAATCTTTACCAGTTGAAACAACGAGTGGGTGTCTTAATAAAGATTTTGGGGACATAATCACCAAAGGTTTCCTGAATGGCATTTTAACCTGACGGCGTAAAATATGGAATAAATTCGCAGGTGTTGTGCAGTTGGCAACAATCATATTGTTTTGTGCACAAAAAGCAAGAAAGCGTTCAAGCCTTGCTGATGAGTGTTCGGGACCTTGACCTTCAAAACCATGTGGAAGCAAATTCACAAGCCCGTTCATACGAAGCCATTTGTCTTCCCCTGATGAAATGAATTGGTCATGAATTGTCACCGCTCCGTTGGCAAAATCTCCGAATTGTGCTTCCCAAATTACAAGGTTTTTTGGGTCGTTCATTGCGTAACCGTATTCATATCCAAGAACTCCGAATTCCGAAAGAATTGAGTTATAGACATAATACTTCGCCTGCCCTTCTTCAATATTATTCAGTGGAGAATATTTTTTTCCGTCTTTTTGGTCAATATAAACCGAGTGCCTGTGTGAAAATGTTCCACGTTCGCAGTCTTCACCTGAAAGACGAACATTATGTCCTTCCAAAACAAGGGAACCGTAAGCAAGTAATTCAGCAGTTCCCCAGTCAATGTCTTTCCCTTCAAGAAGTGCTTTTTGACGACCCTCCAAAAGCTTACGCACTTTGGGATTAATATCAAAGTTTTCAGGAACACTTGAAATTGCTCCGCCAACTTTATCAAAAGTTGTTTGTGAAATTTGCGTTTTTTTGAAGTTGAAAAACTCGCTTTCATCAGTAAGAATCTTTATATCCGACCATTTTCCTTTCAGCCAATCAGCCTCCGTTGGTTTGTATGTTTTTGATTTCTCAAATTCCGATTCAATTTCTGTAATAA
>Ga0214919_10011438_pt1 | contig 11072 bp, 8 predicted proteins | sample LL1503_MetaG_FD_177994 | JGI IMG/M metagenome (GOLD analysis project Ga0214919, IMG submission 177994) | Freshwater microbial communities from Lake Lanier, Atlanta, Georgia, United States - LL-1503 | ecosystem: Environmental > Aquatic > Freshwater > Lake | place: USA: Georgia | collected 2015-03-15
GAAGTTTTAAAATTATTATTCCAATATTTTTAAAACTTCCGTCATAAAAATAGCCCGCTATTTGCAAAGACAGCGCTGAAAAAATCAGCTTCCCGCCTTGAATAACCCCAGAAATTCGACCTTTGGATTCCGGCATAAAATTAATCGCCACAGGATAAAGAAGACTACTTGGGATAATTTGCCCGATCACAAAAATTAATAATCCCAAAGTAATTAATAAGGGCGTGTGGCTATAAAACATAGCAACTAAGCCAATCACTAGAAAGCTCAAACCAAAAATTCCAATATTAATGCTTAAAAACCGTCGTGAATCTGCCTTATGAATCATCAGGCCAAATAGAACAGACCCAAAGGCAAAGACCAAAGCCAAGATCCCCTGGTAATAACCAAAGTGGGCCAGGCTCACACCGCAGTCTTTCATATAGAGCAACGGCGACATGCCGACAAAGACCCAGTAAGGCACACACATCAAGAAAATATGCGCACTCACCAGCATCAAAGGTTTTGATTTGAAAACTTTTAAATAACTTCCTTTTATTTTTTGTTCTTGCTTTTCTTCGCCATTTTCTAGTTCTGATTTTTTAGAGATCGACTGACTGGGAATAAAAACTAAGACCATTCCTAAAATTAAAATGCCTAATAACAAAAGCGCCGTAAAATTCCCCCGCCAGTGAAAATATAAAGTGATATAAGATCCAAGCACTGGAGAGGCGCCTACAGCGACGTTCATAAAGCCATTCAGAATACTCATGAAAAATTGCTGCTGTTTGAGAGAGCACATGTCTGAAATAATTAAAAAACTTAAGATACTCGGCGCGGCGATGCCCACCCCCTGAAGAAACCGGCCAAATATTAAAAACCAATAAGACTCAGCAAATACGCACAAAATACTGCCGAAAATAAAACTTAATAGACCCAGTAAAAGCAGCCGTTTTCGACCATAGCGGTCAGATAAACTCCCGACAAAAAATAGACTTAAACAATAACCAATAAAATTAATGGATAACAAAGCTTCGACCCAAAAGGGGGTTAAATTAAACTGGCTTTGTAACTGGGGAAAGCTTGGAACAAATAAATCAAACTCCATGCCAGTCAGCAGGTCCATTAGGATGACCGTGAGTAAGATTCGGCTTTTAGAAAACATAGTTAATCCCTATTGTCATTAATCCATTTAGTCTAATGCGGCACTTATCCGGAAATTTCGGATAACTGACTTTTCATCGAGCCCCTTATTTCTTCTGATCTTTGACCATCAACTGATATTCCTGCTCTCTTCCCAGCGCATCTTTAGCTTGAATAATTTTATTTTTTTCAAAACCTAAAAAACTAAAAAACTTAATTCCTGCCTGATTTCTCACATCAGGATCAACCACTAGACACTCATAATCCTTTAAATAGTCCTCAGCGAATTTATTAAAAACTAAAGCCCCAATTTTTTTACCTAAAAAAGTCTTTTCACCCATCAAAAAATCAATGCCACAAATTTTATCCCCCTCTCTGTCTTGTAGGGGCAGACCTATGTGTCTGCCCGGGCGGACACGCAGGTCCGCCCCTACAGGATAATCTTGAATCAACCCAATGGGCGTCTGATCTAAATAAACCATCCAAGATCGAATCGAGCTCTTATTGTTTTCTAGAACCCTCTGGGCATATTTATTTTGAATATCTTCCAGCGTCCAAGTTCTCAAACTAAAAAATGCCTGCACATGCGGCTCATTAAAAAATTTTAATAAAACCTCAAAATGCTTGGGCTCTAGAAATTCAAATCTTAATTTTGGCTCGATGGCTTTTAAATTCATCTTTCTAATAAATGCTGTTTTAGCACTGGTATAAGCCTCACGATCTTGTTCAAACTCTGCGGCGAGTTTTAATTTTAAAGTTTCATAGTCTTTTTTAGCGTTTAAATTTTCTTTTAGATAATCCCTAAACAAAGGCCTCACTAACCAGTCATGATGGGTCACTTCCATCACATGAACATGATGCGTTCTTTTAGATCCAAAGGGCGGCATGCCCTTGGCAAAGAAATATTTAGTCGTATCTGGATTCGCGTCCCAATACACATAGCCAAAATCTTTCAAGATGGGAATTAAAACTTTCGCTTCTTCTAAATTCCTTACCCCAATCGCCAGGTCAATAATTGGCTTGGCTGAAAGCTCAGGAATCGCCGTACTACCAATATGCTGAATGCCCATCAAACTAGAAAAATCAGACAATAATTTTTCTAAATTTTTAATTTCTTGCTGAGCTAGAACGGGCCAATGTTCAGAATATTTTTCAATCTGAATCGAATCTTGAGCAAGGAGTTGTTCTTTAGTGATTCGATATAAAACATGCCGGCATAGCCAATGATCTTTATCTAATTTTGGATGATCAAAATCATCTTGTGGGTCATGACTCATGCCTATCTTTTCCATAATTCGCATGGATTTTTTATTAGGCATGGCCGTAAAAGACACCACTTCTTTTAAATTAAATTTTTCAAAAGCTTCATGTAAGACAAATTTTGCCGCTTCTGTGGCATAGCTCTGGTTCCAGTGTTTTTTAGCAATGCGCCAGCCGATCTCAACGGCTGGCATAAAGGCTGCTTCAAAACTTGGAACAGAGAGGCCCACAAAGCCTATAAATTCTTGGGTAGATTTAATCTCGACCGCCCACAAGCCAAAACCATGGATCTCCAGCTGCTGCTTATAAAATTCGACCCGACTTTTAGACTCTTCTGGCCTTAATACACTGGGGAAAAATTCCATGACTTCTGGGTCTTGATTCATCTTGGCAAATTCTGGGATATCCGAGTCTTTCCAAGGTCGAATGATTAATCGGGGTGTTTCTATCCGAAATTCTTGAGACATTTTTTTTACTAACTCTTACAACTTTCTTTTATTAAACAAGCGGCCCCCAAGGCAAAAACAAACGCAATCGGCAAAATCTGTAGTGCCGCCTGATAAGCACCACTCAAAGATCTTGTGTCTGAAAAATAAGTGAGCACATAGCCAAATAAAGGCTCTGAAATCGCACCGCCGAGTAACATTTGCATAGAAATAATGGCCGTCGCGGTCGAAATAATATGTTTAGGATTACTTTCTGCGACGATGGGATAAGCCAAAACTTGCGCACTCGCCGTCACACCGAGCAAGAAAAATAAGACACACCAAAGTATTAAATTATTGAGAGAAACATGAACACAAAGCTCTATTAAAATAATTGAGCAAATAATCCCAAAAATCATGGGCATTTTTCTTCGTTCTAACTTATCCGAAATCATGCCAATCAAAGGCGAGCCCAGCATCGTTCCAAAATATAACATGCCACTGATTAAGCCCGCTTCTGTCTCGGTAAAACCATGAACATGGCTTAAATAGGGCACCCCCCAAAGCGCGCCTAATAAAAATATAGGCAAATTATTTAAGCTTCCGGCTAAGCCTGCAAACCAGTTTTGTGAGTTACTCAAAGCCAATTTTAAATTACCTAATAAAGACCCCAAAGATTTAACAGGCACCGCGCCTTCAATTTTTAAATCTTTCTCTAGATCATTCATATATTTTTTAGGCTGATCTTTGACCCCCAATAAAATCAAAATAAAAATCACTAAGCCTATGCCAGATGCTATTAATAAAGCCTCTCTCCAGCCAAAACCTTTAATCAAAATAATAAAAGGCGACTGGACCATGAACCCGCCAAACATGCCCATAGTCACTATAAAACCTGCAGCACGGGCCATCGAACTTAAAGGGAACCAGTTCACTGCAATACGCATGCAGCCTACAAAGACACAGCCTCCTGCCATGCCCATGAATAATCTAGAGACAATTAAAATCCAAAGATCATGAGACAAAGCAATAGAGACAACCGTCAATATAGAAACCAGTAAAGCCATTAAAATAATTTTCTTGGGAGACATGCGATCACATAAAATCCCCATCGGAATTAAAGACAGCACATTGGCCCAAAAATACATCGACGACACCCAACCGAGACCCATGGGACTTAAATGGTAAGTTAAAGATAAATCTGTCCCCAAGGCATTGAACATATTGTTTAAGCCAAAGCCATAGAAAAAAAACAAACTGGTAAAAAACAAAACACTGATTCTTGACATTTTTACTACCATTTTTACAAATAAAAATTATACAATCGCGGCCTTTTTAAGGGCCCCGCATTAAAGCACAAAGGAATGCGCGTTCAAATGTTTATGACAAGCTCTACGAATCAAACACAAATAAATTTACAACGACCAAAATTATTAATTTTACTTACTTTATATCTCGCCGTTTTTTTAAATTCTTTCGGCTATTTCATTACCATTCCTGTCTTAGTCAATTTAATCGCAGACCCTCATGCTGGAATTTTACCAGCAGGTTTAAGAAGCTCTGTGGGCGATTATATTTTCTCAATCGTCTTAGGCGCCGGGTCTTTATCCCACATTATTTGCGCGCCTCTATTTGGCCGATGGTCTGATTTAATCGGCCGAAAAAAAGTTTTAATTATCTGTACTGTTTTTATGCTCGCTGGTTTTTTACTTCCAGCCATCTCTTTAATTTTAAGCTCACTGACTTTGTTTTTATTAGGCAATGTTCTAAACGGCATCGCGTCTATTAATCAGCCCTTAGCCCAAGCCGCCATCACAGACATCAGCCCTAATAGAAAAAATAAAGCCCTGAGATTTAGCATGGACACCATTGTTATTTGCGTTGCCATGGTCACAGGCCCTGTCATCGGCGATGTTTTATCTAATAAAAACTTAGTCTCTTGGTTTTCTAATACCACGCCCTTCTTTGCCGCAGCGATCTTGGCTAGCTTGGCTTTAATTTTAATTATTACCGTCCTGCCAGAGACTAATAGCCATATTAAAAATAAAACTTCCCCCAATAAAAATATCATCTCCGCTTTTTCAAATACTTTTTTAGATACTTTTAAACTTTCTAATTCTCTCAAACGCTGTCTTTTAGTCTTTTTTCTAGCCCAAACTTCTTGGGCCGAGTTTTATCAATATTTTTATATTTATTTGAAAAATAATTTTAATTTTTCTCAAAATAATCTGGCTATCTATAACGCTTTACTGGGTGTCTACTTAATTTTTGGCTTATTAATTATCTATCCCATCTTAATTCGCTTAGTCAGCTTCAGGCGCTCTGTAACACTCAGCTTATTTTTAGCTTTAATTGGCGCGCTTTCTATTGGCTGGATTCATACCCCATTAAGCCTATGGCTCGGCGCGATTCCTTTATCATTGGGCATTGGGATGTACTTCCCTTCTTTACTCACTTTATTTTCAGATCATTCAAGCTCGCAAGATCAAGGCTGGATCATGGCCGTCAGCATGGCTTTACTAGGCATTGCCTGGTTAATTACTGGATTTACGGCGATATTTTTATCCCATATCACTCCCCATTTACCGATGCAGGTCATGGGGAGCTTATTATTTTTGGCAATGGGACTAATGATTTTTGAAAACTTTAAGTCTGCAAATCATCACACTGGCTAAGAGCATAAACACCGCACTGACTATAAAAGGCACATGCCAGCCGTGAGATAAAGACGGTCCTGTGAACATGCCACTAAAAAACCACGAGATCGAAAACAAAGAACCTACGCCGCCTAAAACTGCCCCCTGCTCTGTGTCTTTTACGGCATTTGAAAATATGGCAACACTGCCCGTGTAAGCCAGGATTTCTATCAATGACGCAAAGAAAACAACCAGCCATTGGACCAATTCACTGGAGCTACTAGCTGAAAGCGTTAATAACAGCCCTGTCAAAAACATGGATAAAAAAACCATCCACTTTAAAGACAAAAATTTTAAACAAACCGGCTGAATAAAAACCGTCCCGATACCAAACCCCAGTCCCAACAAAGCAAACAACAACCCCAGCGTCATGCTGCTATAACCAAACTGCAAGCTCATGACCGCTGTTAATGGCCCAAAGTACATGCCCCAAGAAAACTGGAGAATTAAAAACACAAAGCCTAAATATCTCACCCGACTATCTGAAAAAATAAAACCAATAGATTTAAAACAAGCCATCCAATCAATTTTAAATTCACCCAGGTGCTTATAGCTTTCTTCTAATAGGCAAAAAATCGAGAGCATATTTAATAAAGATAAGACCATGGCCATCCAAAACGGCGTGCTTAAATCAAACCACGACACCAAAGTATGCACCGTCGTAAAGCTGCTGATTAAAGGCCCGATAATAAAACCAAGAGAAGCCGATAAAGTAATCCAGCCCATATTTCTAGCTTTCTTTTCAGGCGGTGAAATATCCGCAATAACAGCCTGGGCAATTTCAAAACTTCCGGCAAAAAATCCAGAGATCAATCTTCCAATAATAAATAACCATAAAGAACCCATCTCAATGGCCAAGCCACACATTGCATAAGTCACAGCGGTCATAAACAAACAAGACAAGATCACTTTTCGACGACCAACCATGTCGGACAAATGCCCCACAGCAGGAGCGCCAAAAAATAAACCTAAAGGCCACACGGCCATCGCTAAACCATAATAAAATTCTTGCCAATGCGAAGAGCTTAAATGGCTGGTTAAAACACTATGCGACCCTAAAAACAAATCAGGTAAAGTCGGAAAAATTAACCCTAAGCCCATGATGTCAATAATAATCGTCAGCATCAGGGTTAAAACTAATAGCACTTGCGGCGTGTGTTTTTTATTATTTTTATGATCTTCACTAAACATTCAAAAATTCTCCAGGGTTTTCAGATCTCATTAAAGCCGTCCCAATTAAAACCCCAGAAAATTTGTTTTTTAAATCTTCTAATTCACTAGGATGCTTAACGCCTGATAAAGACAAGACAGGGATATTGCCCCCTAAGTCTAGTGAATAAATTAAATTTCTTAGTCTTTCTGATCTACTTATATCCAGTTCTAAGCTATTTAAATCTCGATTATTAATCCCAATTAATTTTGCGCCTGCGCTCAGCGCCCTCTCACACTCTTGCTCTGTAAAGACTTCAACTAAAGCGGTCATCTCTAAACTTTCACATAGTTTTATTAATTCTATTAATTTTTCTTGGCTTAAAATTCTGACAATTAATAAACAAGCATCGGCCCCTGAATATTTTGCTTTATAAATTTGCTTCGTATCCAAAATAAATTCTTTACATAAAACAGGGATACTCACAGCGTCAGATATTTTTTTCAAAATTTCATAACTGCCATTAAAAAAATCATGATCTGTCAGAACAGAAAGCGCACTCATTCCAGCTTGCTCATAAGACAAAGCAATTTTGACGGGATCAAAATTATTTTCTGGAACAATAAAACCTTCTGAAGGCGATTTAGATTTAATTTCGCCAATAATAATAAATTTATTTTTAGAAAATTTATTATTTAAAAAAATCTCTAAAAAATTTTTATTATTTTTGCAATTTAAATTTTTTAAATTATTAATCTCAGACTCTGAAAGCCAAGCATTATTTTTTTCTAACTCTAATTTTTTATTCTCAATAATTTTATCTAGCCAGTTCATATTTTATTCAACTTATTATTAATCTTTCGCATTTGGGCTTTCCAACGCCAACTTAAAACACTCACGCTAATTAACATGCCCAATGTTGACCCTGCAGCAATACCGAGCAAGCCAAATTTTAAAATAAAACCAAATAAATAAGACAAAGGCATACCCACCAGCCAGATTAAAATTAAACTTAAAAACATGGGGAATCTTGTATCTAATAAGCCTCTCAGAGCCCCCGTAATGACATTTCTAAATCCATCAAAAAATTGATTAAATGCCATGATAGAAAACAAGGCGATGGTCAAACTTAAAGTCGACTCATAACTTGGACTGCCAGGGTCTAAATATAAATTCGCGAGATTTCTAGGCAGCGCTATAAAAATTAAAGCAATAATTAATACAAAAACTAAAGTCACTGTAAAACCAGTCCGCCCTAATTTTTGCATAGCCAAGCTATCTTCTGCGCCTCGGGCTTGGCCGATTAAAATTCCCATGCTATGAGACAGACCAAAGATGCCAATCACGAGAACAAACCAGCATTGAATGACTATCTGATAGGCCGCTAATTGATTCACACCCAGCCAACCCACCATCACAGCACCCGCCGAAAAGGCTATGAGCTCTCCAGACATCTGAACAAAAATAGGCCAGCCTGTATTTAACATTTGCGTTAATACAGGCCAGTTTTTATAAAATCTCCAGTGAAAAATTCCAAACTTTTTAAAACTTTCTTTAAATTTAAACCAGGCTAATAAAACCAATAAAATAATGCCGTATTGAAATACAGCCGCAATCGCTAAGCCCCTCACACCCATACTGGGAAATCCAAAATCTCCATGAATTAAAATAAAAGAGAGCCCTAATAAAAAAACGGCGCCAAGAATTCCAGACCCCAACACTAATTTAGCCTGCCCCGTTCCATAAAAAACTTGCGCTGAAGACATGGTGAATAAAATAAAAATAATCGCAAAACGATAAATATTAAAAAACTGAGCCACTAATTTTACTAGATCTGGCGCCTCATGCAGGGCGAGCAAAATAGGCCCCATAAAACTACAAATTAAAAATAAAAATAGCCCCATCACCAGTGCAATCAGCCAAGCATGTTGAACATAAATGCCTACTTTTCCATAATCTTTCGCCCCATTGGCATGTCCGACTAAATAAGCCAGTGCCATCAAAAGCGACGTTCCAGTGACCATTAAAGTCGTTTGAATCGAAAAAATTAAAGCACTTGCAGCCAAGACTTCATGACTGACATGAGCCAGCATCAACATGCACAAAAAATTTGAAAAAACACTTAAACTTTGAACAGAGACCATCGGCAAAGCAAGTCCAATAATTTTTCTCAAAGCACTTTGGCCCACCATCTGACTCCCCCCCACCTTCAAAATAACCGGCGACGATACTAAATTACAAATTAAAGTCAACGTTTTTATCGTTTTTATCTAATGAATCTAAGGGCATGCCATGAAACGCAAAGCTCTTTTTTTCTTTATTTTTCTTTATTTTTTGATACTGCGTTTCTAAGTCTTTTTTTAAATCCTCACCTTTGGCTTTTATTTCAAGCATGTTGGATTTCATTAATTCTTCAGCAATTAAACTCAAGTGAATCTCAGTCGATTTAACATGGGGAGAAACTTGGGCATGCTCTGCACGAATTTCCACTTCCCAGTTTTTACTGCATCCTGGCAAAACCAACTCATATTTCACTAATTTTCCAATATTTCCGCCTTTAAATCTTTCGCAAGTCTGCCTGACCTCTATTTTTCCTAAAAGATAAGCCAACTTGCTGATCACATTTTCAACGACGAGTTGCTGAGAATTAAAATGCGCCGTTTGAACAAAAATATTGTCTCTTTCTTGAGCTTGATTGCCCATAAATCGATGCGCCATATTATGACAAAGCTCGAAGCTCATATTTGTTTTGAAAATGATATTTTTTCTTTTGGCATAGTCCGAAGCGCTTTCTTTAAATAAAACTCGATTACTAGGCTTTCTTTCAACACGAGGCTTGAGTACGTCTTCTTTCGTGACGATATAATTATGCGAACTTTCTTGAATATAAGTTACTGGCGTTTGCTTGGATATCTCTAAGTAACTTAAGGGTGTTGGGACTTTATTTTCCCGGTACTCTAAAAAAGCCGCTGTTCCTGTAGGGTGTGGATATAAATTTTCTTTTTCTACGTCCACCTCTCTTGCCGGCGTTGTAATACTCGTAGAAATTCCAGGCTTTAAAAATTGACTTTCAGCATGCTCAAAACGAAAACCTAAACCACCCGTATAGAACGGATCTTTCTTTTGCTTTTGATCCAATGCCTCTTTCACTGCCGTACTGACCGGTCTTGACCGAAAATGATACGCAGAACGCACACCCAAAGGGCTTGTCACAGCCTCATGTTGCTCTCTTCCATCACGTAATTTATCAAATGGATCAGACTTCAACCCCGTGCTCCTGACTGAAAAAAAGAACACATGATAACGCGAATAGCGGATAAGAACTTTAGTTAAAAAATAGATTGCACCTCATTGGAAGCGAAAGTAAAAAGCGTTTACCACAACAACTAATAACAGAGCCCCAATGAAGTGCGCCGAAAATTTACTTGAGCTGTATGTCGATGTCGATGATTTCTTGAAAATCTTTTTACCTGAATTTAAAAAACGACTGATTAGTAACGGTCAAATTAAAAGAGATCGCGCGACTCAAATGTCAGAAAGCGAAATCATGACCCTGCTGATCCAGTTCCATAGATCTAAATACAAAGACTTCAAAGCCTTTTATTTATGCCAAGTTTGCCAGCATTTACATAAAGAATTTCCAAGGCTTTTGAGCTATGAGCGTTTTGTAAAATTAATCCCTAGAGTCTTCGTGCCAATGATGGCCTATCTGCAAAGCCGTCAGGCTGATTTTGATGGCTTGGGATTTATCGATTCCACAAAAATTATTGCGTGTCATCCAAAGAGAACTGGGAGTCATAAAGTATTTAAAAATTTTGCTGCTGTTGGCATGTCATCCATGGGCTGGTTTTACGGATTTAAATTACATCTGATCTGCAATCATCGAGGAGAGCTAGTGGCTTGCAAAATAACGGCTGGCAATGAAAGTGACTTAAATCCAGTACCTGGAATGACAGAGGATCTGACAGGCAAATTGTTTGGAGATAAGGGTTATATTTCTAAAAAATTGTTTGAAGAATTATTTGATCGAGGTCTACAACTGATTACCAGTTTAAAGAAAAATATGAAAACTAAATTGCTGCCTTTATTCGATAAGTTGATGCTCAGAAAAAGAGCTTTAATCGAAAGTGTTAATAACCAAATTAAGAATTTCTTTGAGGTGGAGCATACGCGACATCGAAGCGCTACCAACGGTTTTATCAATATGCTCTCAGCTTTGATTGCTTACACTCATCATAAAAATAAGCCCTCACTTAATTTAACAACTGAGGAGCTGAATCTGCTTCTTGAGCAAAACCCTTAAACGCTATTCGCGTTTTGAAACTCCAGCTCCAGCTCCAGCTCCAGCTCCAGCAAATGCACTTAGCTCACCTGACATAGTGATTATCCTTTTTTTTTATTAATTTTTGTATTTTCTAA
>Ga0214919_10011439_pt1 | contig 11072 bp, 10 predicted proteins | sample LL1503_MetaG_FD_177994 | JGI IMG/M metagenome (GOLD analysis project Ga0214919, IMG submission 177994) | Freshwater microbial communities from Lake Lanier, Atlanta, Georgia, United States - LL-1503 | ecosystem: Environmental > Aquatic > Freshwater > Lake | place: USA: Georgia | collected...
AAAAGAAGTTCCCGCCTCAATATGCGGTACAAAAACGGATTGACTTAAGGGTTTTTTATTCATAGCAGCAAAAGAGGCGGCAGAATTAGGATACTCTCCAGCGCCCGAACGATGCCAATCTTTAGACACTTCAAAACAAGCACGTGCTTGCGCAGCAGAAGACACCGATACGCCCACAATTGGAATTCCCAAACTAAATGCGCGCGCGACATCAACGGTGACTTGCAACTGTCCAGTACCTGCCATCCAGGGATTAGCGGCTAACCTGACCCAACAGGTCAGACCAACAGACTTAGCAGCCATATTAATATGATCCAATTCGCGCCAATCAATTGCTGAGAACATCATATCTGGTCGCACAAAATCAAATCCAGCACGGGCAATGGTAGAGACCCAACTTGGACCACTCTTTAACCACACGCCTAGCGCCATTTCATCGTTTGCCATTTTTTGAAATAATTTAGTCATTATCGTTCCTATTTACATTTCAATTTACATTTTAATTTATATTTTTCACTCATTGCGACGCAGCTTAATCAATTATTATTTTTACAGTACTCGATAGCTTAACCCATTTTTCAACTTCATTAGACATCCATTTCTTAAATTCTGTAGGTCCACCCCCAACAACCTCAGCTCCCTGTGTCACAATCCGTTCATTAATCTCTTTGGTTTTTAATATTTTAAGCAACTCAAGATTGATACGATTCACAATCGATTGCGGGGTATTTGCAGGGGCCAGCAAACCATACCAAGCATCTGAAGAGTAACCGAGCAAGCCCGACTCTGAGATGGTTGGTAAATCAGGAAATAAAGAAGTTCTGCGCAAAGACGATACTGCTAGGGCATTGAGACGCTTTGACTTTACAAATGGACTGGCATTTATCGTATTACTAAACATTAATTGAACATTGCCACCAACCAGGTCAACCAATGCCGCAGAACCGCTGCGATGCGGTACATGAATCATTTTCGTCTTTGCCATAAACTGAAATAATTCAAATGCCAGATGTGTTCCTGAACCATTACCCGCCGAAGCATAAAAGTACTTTTGTGATTGCGCAGACCCTAGACTGACAATATCTTTCACCGATTTAAATGGGGCCACAGGATGAGCGACCAATAGATTCGGAACGGTTGCGATCAAAGTAATTGGCGCAAAGTCTGCAATAGGTTGATATCTTAAGTGTGCTTGTATTCCTGCATTGATAGCGTGACTAATGGTCACTGCGAGCAAGGTATATCCATCAGGACTTGCACGTGCAGTTAATTCTGATGCCAACACAGTTCCTGCACCAGGCCGATTGTCAGCAACAATTATTTGCCCGAGTGATGCACCCAAAGGTGGTGCAATAAGTCGTGAAATTGTATCTACGCCACCACCAGGTCCACCAGGCACAATGAGGCGTATTGGCTTATGCGGATATGTTGGCGCTTGCGCCCATACTGGCACAGAAAGCAGAATACCCACAATAGGCAGTATCCAGATCGCAAGCTTAGATACAAAACTCTTCAAACACTTATAAGGCATACAATATTTCTTTGGCGACTGATCTAAAAGACTCCCTACTTTAACAACCCCATATCATCTAATGTTTTACGATAACTGGCATGCTCACGCTCTAAGAATTGCGGTAACTCTCGATGACCCAGTATGCCAATCGTCCAGCTATTAAATTCAGCATCCTTACGAATTTGCTCACTTTGCATCGCCTGAGTAATGGACTGATCCCACCACGACAGCTCGCTAGGTTTAATCCCTTTAGGTCCGAATATGGTGTAAAACACATTGGCATCGGCAATAATTCCTTGCTCGCGCAAAGTCGGCACAGTAGCTAGCTCACCAGGAAGTCTACGCGGCCCTGCCACTGCAATAAGGCGTAATTTACCACCTTGCGCTAATTGCCATGCACTACCTGGGCTTTGCACACCTACATCTAAGTGCCCGCCAGCTACTTGTGCTGCTGTTGTTGTGCCCGAGGTATACACAACCGCAGTTAGTTTACTTGGAATCGCACCCGCTAACCGGCCTAATGTGGCTATTGAGATATGAATAGGGTTACCAATCGCCGTTGAAAATCCGAAGGACACTGAACCTGCATCTTTTTTTAAACGAGCAATAATATCTTGACCCGTGCGAATTGCGGAGTCTGTACGCACAAAGTAGACTTGATACTCATCCAAAATCTTAATAATGGGGCTTACATCACGATGTGACACCGGTGATTGACCAGCAGCCACAGTGGTTAACCAACTCGAAGACGCTAATCCCAAATAATAAGGACTTCCTGTATGGGTAGCCAAATATGAAAATGCAATTGACTGACCGCCGCCCGGCTTATTCACGACCAACATCGTAGGCACTTGCTTGGAATCTTGCAGCGCTCTTTGTAGGGCGCGTCCAATACGATCATTGGCGCCGCCTGGAGCAGCACCAATTACAAATACCACAGGTCGATCGGGTTTCCATGTGGCATTAATTGATGGCGAAGTTTGAGCCAGCGCCAGGATTGGAGCGATACATACTAGGATTGATAAATATATTTTTCTCATTACTCCTCCATTATCTTATGCGCTAACCAAGGCATTCGTGCTTGATAGCATTGTTCAAATGCTTTGATTTCAGACAGGTGCTCTAGTGTTACACCAACATCGTCTAGGCCAGCCATCAGACGTGCTTTGCGTGTCGGATCAATCTCAAACGCATGATCGTGACCATCAGGTGCGATCACAACTTGCCGCAATAAATCTACGGTCATCTGTGCGCCCGGCTGCGCGTGTAATTGCCGCCATATATCTTGCACCACCGGTAACGGTAACATTGCAGGCACAATACCATTTTGTAGGCAATTACCAACAAATACATCACCAAAACTTGGACCTACTAGGGCACGCACACCATAATCCATCACTGCGTATGCAGCCCCCTCGCGCGAAGAGCCACATCCAAAGTCAGTACCAGTGACTAATATGCCAGCGCCTTGATAATCTGCATGATTGAGCACAAAGTCCGAAAAAGGCTTGCCATTTGGAGCAAAACGCAAATCATGTAAAAATATTTTTGAGTAATCCACGACACCCGGGCGACGTCGAATGCGCAAGAACCGACCTGGCAAGATGACGCCTGTATCTATTTTTGCAATATCTAGCGGGGCAGCCACTGCTGTCCATGTGGTAAATGGCGCCATGATTATGACCTCCCTAATGTACGAACATCTGTTAACCGCCCAAAAATAGCTGCACCAGCAGCCATCGCTGGGCTCATAATGTGAGTCATCGCACCTGGGCCTTGGCGCCCCTCAAAATTTCGATTAGTTGTAGATGCCGAACGCTGACCTCTCTCTAGCATATCGCCATTGGATCCACCGCACATCGAACAACTGGCATCGCGCCATTCAAAACCTGCACTCTTAAAGATATGATCCAAACCCTCAGCTTCAGCTTGCCTTTTCACTCCAGTCGAACCAGGTACAACGATTGCCGGAATCACAGCACGTCGCCCTTCAACCACTTGAGCTGCAGCACGCAAATCTTCTATTCGTCCATTAGTACATGACCCTAGAAATACCTTGTCGATCGCAATCGAAGACAGTGGTGTGCCCGGTTGCAATTGCATGTATTCCAGCGCTCTTTGCACACGCATTCGACGATCTGCGTCTTGAATCAATTGCGGGTCTGGCACCCTGCCATCAATAGGCAATGAATCTTCAGGACTTGTACCCCAACTCACCATGGGTGAAATAGCACCTGCATCCAAACTCAGCTCTTGATCGAACTGCGCATCCTCAGCAGTCTTCAGTGTCTGCCAATAGGCTAGAGCCTGATCCCAATCTGCACCGACTGGCGCAAACAATCGGCCCGACAAATATTCATAAGTGTAATCATCGGATGCAATCATGCCAATACGAGCACCCGCTTCAATCGACATATTACAAATCGTTAACCGCGCCTCTACCGACATCTCTCGAATTACCGAACCACAATACTCAATGGCGTGACCGCTAGCACCACCAATACCTATCTGCGCAATCAGGCACAGAATAATATCTTTAGAAGTTACATGCGGCGACAATCGACCATCAATACGCACACGCATTTGCTTCGGCTTCTTCTGCCATATTGTTTGGGTTGCAAGTACATGGCGTAACTGATTAGACTGCCCAATAGGTATTGCTAAACTTCCCATAGCACCTTGGGTTGCAGTATGCGAATCACAACAAGTAATCAATAACCCGGGTTGAGTCAAACCTAATTCCGGACCGATCACATGAATAATGCCTTGACGAGGATCATCAGGTCCTATGTGAGCAATACCAAACTCCCGAGCATTCTCACCTAACCATTGCACTACATTACGAATCTCTGGGTTAGGAATGGCTCCAACCCCAGCAGCGCGATTCAAACTCGGCAAATAATGATCGGTCACTGCTAAGTTTAATTTTGGTTTTCGAACAGTGCGCTGCTCAGCGCGCAACTGATCAAACGCAAAAAAAGTGCCGCCCTCGTGCAAAAGATTTAAATCGACAAATAATAACTCTTCACCACCAGGTGTTGCGACTATCACATGCTCACGCCATATCTTATCGAGCATGGTCTCTGACGGACTCATAGTTTTCTTTAGTGTCATACTGGCTTCCTTGATCCACATTAAAGTGCGGCAATCTATAATCACTTAAAAAAGCGATCGTAAAATCAGGGTTACGTATCCTCAACTGTTTATCATTATTTTTAGATGTTAGATCATGCCAGAGTTTCAAATCAACGTCCAGAATCAAGGCCGATCAATCATTATATGTGGACCGCTCTCATTTATCACTACCATCAATTTATAAAAAGTTCAATATAGGGACATCAAATCTGCGATAGGGAATATAATTGCTTACTAACAACTGCAAACACTTAAGCACGAATAAAAAACAACACTTGAGTGTATACAAAAATCTATGCTGCAGTGAGTGCATGTCGTAGAATTAAACATACAAAAATTCTGGAGCAGTCAATGGATCAAATCACCCGCACATTAGCGCAATATGTCGCCCAATTAAATATTGCAGCGATCTCTGACAATACCTTACTTCAAACAAAAATTCGGGTGATAGATACGATTGCTTGTGCGATGGGTGGCTACGATAGCGAGCCCGCACATATAGCTAGACGACTATCCGAGGGATATCAGTCAAACTGCAGTGCTGGTCTTTTTGGCACTCGCCAAGAGACGACTATTGAGATGGCCGCATTCACCAATGCAGTCATGACTAGATATTTGGATTACAACGATACCTATATTTCCAAGGGGGCTGGCCACCCTAGCGATATGATTCCAGCTTGTATTGCGGTCGCCGAGGCTTACGGCTGCAATGGCCAGTCTACGCTACTCGCTATCATTGCTGCATACGAGATATTTACTGCTCTAGCTGACGCCGTTGGATTGCGTGATCGCGGCTGGGATCAAGGATTATATGTAGCTATCGGAAGCACAGTCGGTGTCGCCAAATTACTCAACTTAAACGAAATACAAATCGGCAACGCGATCGCCATTGCCTCCACCTGCAACATTGCTAGTCGGCAAACCCGTAGCGGAGAGTTGTCGATGTGGAAAGGCTGCGCTACAGCTCACGCTGCTAGAGCGGGGGTATTTGCTGCCATGCTCGCCAAAGAAGGAATGACTGGACCAACGGCAGCTTTTGAAGGTCGGCATGGTTTATGGGACCAAGTAACTGGGCACTTTAGTCTCAATGCGCTAGGGGATGCTAACACGCCATTTGGCATAGTACGGACCAACTTAAAATTCTTTCCGTCTGAATATCACTCGCAAGCACCATTGTGGATGGCACTACAGTTCAGAACAGAGCTCAGCTTAAATGAGATTGCTGGTATACGGATGCAAACCTATCATACGGCATACAGTGAAATCGGCAGTGAGGTTGAGAAATGGCATCCACGCACTCGGGAAACCGCTGACCATAGCCTGCCCTACTTATTTGCTTTAGCGCTAAGAGATGGCTTTATTGATAAGCATAGTTTTAAAATAGAGAATATCAACGATACGAATATTCATGCATTAATGCAAAAAATTACCATCTCAGAAAATCCACAATGCACCAGTGCTTACCCAGAAAAAATGGTTACGCTAGTAGACATTCAACTCCAAAACGGTAAAACCTATTCTAAAACTGCAGAGTATCCTAGAGGACATGCTTTAAATCCCATGAGTAATCTTGAAGTTGAAACCAAGTTTAATAATTTAACCCGCGAGCATATGAGTATCCCCCAAAGGCAATTATTGCTGAAGCAATTATGGCAGTTTGATCAATTAGAAAATATCCGCCAAGCCACTGAATTAATCAAGATTTAGGCGACTATTTATTCGCCTTTAATTCCTGCAGCTTTAATCACTTTAGCCCACTTTGTGAATTCCGCTTGCATGTACTGCGCATATTGCTCTGAACTCATCTCAGCAGGCTCTGCGCCAGACTTCTTCAGACCTTGCTGAACCTCTGATGACTTTAGCGCACGAGCGGTTTCTTGATACAAGCGATGTAATATATCTGAAGGGGTGCGTGCAGGCGCAGACAATCCAAACCAATTACTGACTGCAAAACCCTTCACTCCACCTTCAGCAACGGTTGGGATCTCAGGTGCAGCAGAAGTTCTCTTTTCTCCCGTGACCGCAACGGCTATCAATTTACCAACCCGAACCTGCTGAATAACGGTTGGTATATTGCCAAAGCTTAAAGAAATCTGACCGCCGACTAAATCGATCAAGGCTGGCGCACCACCTTTGTAAGGAACGTGCACCCATTTAACCCCAGTCATATACTGAAATAACTCGCCGGATAAATGACCTGAGGATCCAACTCCCTGCGAACCATAAGCAATCGAAGCATTATTTTTCTTAGATAAGGCAATCAAACTTTTAATGTCGCGCACTGGAAAGGACGGATGCACAACCAGCATATTTTGTGACTCAGCCACCAATGCGATCGCACTAAAATCTTTGGGAAAATCAAAACTTAATTTCATTAAAGAAGGATTGATCGTATCTCCAGTAGTATTCACCTTGATCGTATAACCATCGGCGGCCGCTCTCGCTAACAAATCGGAGGCTAGCGCGCCATTCGCACCGGGCCGATTATCAACCGTGATCGACTGACCCATATAATCGGTAAATTTAGGTGCCAGAATACGCGCAACAAAGTCTGCTCCTCCTCCCGGCGCCGAACCTACCAAAATTCTAATGGGTCGTGTGGGATATAACTGAGCTGCCGTATCTAATACGACAACCAAGAATCCCACAACACACAAAAACAGCTGAAAACAGATAGATTTATATTTATTCATCTTTGAAGATTACACACATTATACAATTTGAGTGACGTATTATTTAAACCCAAACAAACGAACAGGGTTATCGACAAGAATTTTTTGACGGACACTTGCGCTAGGCTCCCATCCTGCTAACAAATTCAATACCACTGCATCATCAATATCGCGCCATGGCAAAAGATCTGCCATATTATGCCCTGGAGGTCTAGCGGCAGGATGAGGCCAATTAGTACCCCATAAAATACGATCGGGGTTAGCTACGATCAAGGCCTTAGCCATCTCAGCATAACCCGCATAATGCGGCGGATCGGTAAAAAATAAATTCGTTGCAGAAATTTTGACATACGCGCGGCCACTACCCACAAGCTCAAGTAACGCATCAAAACCTTGCTCATTAACACCGTGGGCTGCATTAGCACCCCCAAAGTGATCAAATACAACAGGCAGTGGCAAAGCAGAGAACTCTGACTTCAACGCGCCAATAATCTTGGGTTCAGTATTTAATTGAATATGCCAGCCACGGGCTTTAATCCGATCAACTGTTGTACGTAAAAAACGGCCAGAGGCTGCTGGGTCACTAATACCTGCAGTCGCTAAATTCAGACGCACTCCACACACTCCTGACTTCTGCATCTGGTCTAGTTCCGAATCTGTTGTTTTCTCATCAATCACCACAATCGCACGCGCTGCAGCACCCAAGCTACGTGCCGCATCTAATGTACAACGATTATCCGTTCCATAAAAACTAGGCTGTACAATCACTACACGCTCAATACCTAGCGACTTATGCAATTGGCGCAACTGATCTACAGAAGCCTCTGGTGGGGAGTAGGAACGTTTAGCTGTAAATGAGTATTGACTCAGCGAACCTACAATATGTACATGCGTATCGACAGCACCGCCAGGCATAGCAAACGAAACCCTGACTTTAGGCTGAGACGGTACTATAGTTGGCGGCTCTACAGCCCAACTCCAATCCATTGCTGACAGAGCGGCCCCAGCAGCGGAATATTTTAAAAAGGCTCTTCTTTCGATCATAGACTCCTCCATACGCAGTGTAGAAATAATAATTTCTAATCCATACTATTCACTACAATAATACATGCAATAACTCATACAACAATTCATAAAAAAACTCACAAAACACTTCCCCACCCCACAATCGCTACGCATCTACTCATTATCGAACATCAACAAACATCATTCATAGCGAATGGGATAGTGAATTAATCTTAAACCGGCTCAGGTATCAACAATATTGCACAAGCTTCAGCAACTCCTGACGTTGGCTCTTTCTCACTGACCATTGTTGCAAATCCTGATTTAGTGATTACTGCAGCGCGTGACCAACGGTCCACTTTTTGTAGCTCTTCCATTCTGATCGTTAAATTTTTAGCGGCATTAAACTGCACGCTACAAATTTTTGCCTGACTTGCAATGACTGCTGTTTCAGCTTGCTTCTTGCCTAGCCGCTCTGTGGCGGCACCAGTTTTCCAACCAAAAAATTCAAAACCCATCCAAGCAATTAATAAAACGCCTACAAACACACCGAGAACAAATGGATTGGCATCTTTATGAATCGCGGTTAATTTCAAGTTCATCGTATATTCCTTGTTATGAGCTGCGTCGCAGCTCTTAATGGAGCATACTCTGATCAGTCTGATCGGTCTACGCGCTAACCAGCAAACTAGTCGACTACTTTCCATATGCCATTCGCTTCCTCAACTCGCCCCAAGCACTGCAAACGGATTAAGTGTGCGTGCAATGAGCGCATGGCTGCAGTATGCAAACGCTCTGAAACTTCGGCATATGCGTGACTTACTAATTGCGTCAAATCTACCGGTCCTGTAGCTTGTAAGGATGCGAAAATTTTTGCTTCTCGCGCCAATCGATGCGCGACTAAACGATGCACCTCCTCATACGGCTGCTCAATTACAAAACCGTGACCAGGTGCAAACATCTGTATAGGCAATCCCAATACTTTATCTAAAGAATCAAAGTAAGCTTGCATATTGCCGTCAGGTGGTGAGATCACGACAGTAGAACCTTGCATCACGTGATCACCGGTAAAGAGTATGCCGCGATCTTCCAGGAGATAGCATAAATGATTAGAAGCGTGACCCGGGGTATGGACAGCACGCAGTCGATGATTACCGCACTCAACCATATCACCGTCAGCCAGTGCTCGTTCGGGTACAAAATCTTCATCCTGCCGACCATCACTTGGCACCACGCCAAACCCTAAGACCGGGGCACCTGTTTTAGCTCGAATTTGCACGGCCAAGGGTGAGTGGTCGCGGTGCGTATGCGTGCAGACAATCGATCGCAGACGATCACCAACAGCATTCAAAAGCACATCGCGATGCGCATCCAGATCAGGGCCCGGATCGACCATGATAAGTTCGTCATGGCCAATAATATAGGTATTGGTACCAGGACCCGTCATCATACCGGGGTTGGGCGCTGTAATCCGACGCACACCATCTGCAATCTCGACCACCTGACCGGGAACAATCGGCGTTAGGGCTACCATTTGCCTGCACCTTCAGGCGTACCGGCAGTGTCATAGCCTGGATCACCGGGCAAGAGTCGGGTGCCGTCTTTTGCTATGCGGGGCAACAACTCTCGCACCTCACGTTGCGATGATAATTCGTGACGTAGAGTCGATACCAATTCATACTGTTCAAACTGCTCTAGGGTTTTAACTGTAGGCGTGCGCATCTCAAACTCACCCTTCCGATGCAAGCTCAAGGCTTCACCAGGTCGTATCCAAGTACTGCCTATGGTTTCACATTCATCATGGAATGGCTCCTGCTCTCTTGGGGCTTCTGCCATGAAGAATCTCGTGTTGTAGCGACGTGGTGCACCTACCGGCGTAATCCAATGCGCAAAATACTGTAATTGATCGGTGGCTAGACGCAAATTTTCAGCTTGCAGTATTGCAGCTAAAGTGATGGTGCCTGCGTTCAACTGTTTGCGATAATCGACAAAGCGTGCAGCATATGCCGCATCACTAAAACTCAGTGGCCCACCATGAGCATGGTTTGCCAAAAGCAGACCAGCCTCTTCATAAGCCTCTCTGATGGCAGCGACCCAATAGGCTAAGCCACCATTGGCCATATTGAGCAGACTGCTAGCCGTATTATCGTCAAATCCAGCACACAGACCATTAGTTTCATATGCGGAGTCGGATTCATCCACACCGCCACCGGGAAATACATACATTCCAGGAACAAATCCCGATTTCAAGTTACGGCGCATCATCAATACTTCAAGGCCCTTAGAGGAATCCCTAACAATAGTCACAGTGGCTGCCGGTAATGCACCTTCTGTGGGTCTTGGACGTACATCTTTAGCTGTCGATTTACTGGAATCCAACGTAATACTCCCTACTGTTTGAATTGATTAAAAAACCATTTTGAAGTTCTGTCTTTTTTTATTTTATGTGACAACTGGACAGTTCATCCAATAAAAATAATATCTTCATCTATATCTACATATAAATTTACATCTACTTTTAAATACACTTCTACACAAAAAATACCACTACACATCTGCCACAGAACAACCCGCAGTGGTTGGCTTATCTGGCTCTTGAAATGCGTTTAAACCAGCACCTCGAATGTCCACGCCGTTACGCACCGCAGTCATCTCAGCTAAGATGGCGATTGCAATCTCTGGCGGTGTCTTACTACCAATTTTGAGTCCGACTGGCCCGTGCAGTCGCGCAATGTTTTCTATAGACA
>Ga0214919_10011442_pt1 | contig 11069 bp, 12 predicted proteins | sample LL1503_MetaG_FD_177994 | JGI IMG/M metagenome (GOLD analysis project Ga0214919, IMG submission 177994) | Freshwater microbial communities from Lake Lanier, Atlanta, Georgia, United States - LL-1503 | ecosystem: Environmental > Aquatic > Freshwater > Lake | place: USA: Georgia | collected...
CAGGCTTTCATCGACCAGACGCGTTAGGCCAGAGCTGCAAGAGGTGCCGTGGCGGTCCCCCAGCACAAAATCACTGCCCGCCCGGCCCCAGCCTCCACCCGAGGCCACCGACGGCATAGAGTGCCAGTCGATCAGGACCGCCAGTCCGTGTCGCTGCTGTGCCTGTCCGAGCAATTCACTAAGGGCCGCATGATAGGGTTGGTGGACCCGCTGCAGTCGCGCCTGAGCCTCAAGGGGTGCCAGTCGATCACGATAGATCTCTTGCCCCTCTGCGACGATCTTGGCGATGACGCCAAGGCCTGCAGAGACCCGCGCTGAGGCCCGGACCTGATCTGGCGGCAGGTCGCCGTCAAACATATCGGGGTCAAGTTCGAGCGGGGATCGGTTCACATCCAGATAGGCCCGGCCATAGGTCGCCGCGATCAGGCTCGCCCCTTGGCTCGGTCCCCCAGCGATCAGTTGGTCAACATAGCCGTCCTCTGACTGACGAATCGAAAGGTCATCAAGCCGGGTCGCCTCCATCAGCGATGCGGGATAATGGCGGCCCGAATGGGGCGAGGCAAAGACCAGAGCGCTAGACTTCGCCGCACGCGTCAAAACGAAGGGCGCAGGATCAGGGTCAAGCTCAGGGAAGATTAAGGGGTCGGACGAGGTCATTAACCCCATCATCACGACCTTGGCCTAAGGGGTCAATGCAGGCCGCCCCAGACCATGGGATTTATCTCGGCTTTACACCTGAGGGCTTAAGCTTAGGCCAACAGACGATGGATATGACATGACGCGAATTCTCTTGGCCGAAGATGACGAGTCCCTGCGCGGCTTTTTAGCCCGGGCGCTCGAACGCGCCGGATTTGAGGTCAAGGCCTGCGCCGACGGCGAAGAGGCGGTGGCCGAGCTCGATGATCGCTGGGACCTCCTATTGACCGATATTGTCATGCCCGGCATGGACGGGATCGAGGTTGCCCGCCTCGCCGCCGCGCGTCAGCCCGATATGCGCATCATGTTCATCACCGGCTTTGCCGCCGTCGCCCTGTCCTCGGCCAACCAGACCCCGCAAGGCGCCAAGGTGCTGGCCAAGCCGATCCATCTGCGCGAGATCGTCACCGAAGTTGAAAAGCTGCTGGCGGCATAAGGGCTACCACTTCGAAGCCTTTCACATTTCCCCATCAGAGCCGCTTGCCTTGAGCGCGCCGGGTCTGTATATCCCCGCTTCCCGCTCCTCACCGGAGCCCGGTCGGACGCGTAGCTCAGCGGGAGAGCACCTCGTTGACATCGAGGGGGTCACAGGTTCAATCCCTGTCGCGTCCACCATTTTTTCTTCTGACAATCTGACATTAGCATGTTTAGGTTCCGCGTCATTGCGAGGCGTAGCGCGCCGAAGCAACCTAGGGGAACATCAATTCAGGTTCGGGTCAGACCCCTGGGTTGCTTCGCTGCGCTCGCAATGACGCGGAGAAAACAAGGCCCTCACCCAACCCTCTCCCACAGGGAGAGGGCTAGAGCGGATAAGCCCTCGCCCCCTTGGGGGAGAGGGTGGGGTGAGGGGGTCATCCCCGCTCTCTCAGGCCCTAATCCACCTTCAGATCTGGTCGGCTGGCCAGGAAGGCGGCGCGCTCAGCGGGGGTCATGACCTTGCCGGGTTTGCGGCGGCTGACCTTGGGGGTCGGCGGCAGGAAGGCGGCGGGCTTGACGTCCTTACCCTTGAGGTCGGTCAGGCGGGTCTTGCTAGGCTTGGTCATGGTCTCATCCTGCTGCACCGTTAGGGGGACTATGCAACCGAGCCGCCCCCTTGGCTAGAGCCCGATCTGGGCGAAGGGGACGGTGAGGCCCTGAACCTCAGCCCCCTGTTCATTTCGGATCGACAGGCGCAGGGACTTGCCGCGCCAATCGATCTCCATCAGGCCCGAATTGTTGGGGGCATAGGCGGGGCCGATCTGCTGGCTGCTCATCTCATCATTGGTCGCCCTCATGGAGCGGTTGAGCGCCGAGGCGGTCAGCTCGACCATCGGATAGTCCGCCAACCCCGACTGCCGATAGAGCGCGGCCATGTGCCGGTCGCCTGACAGGATCACCACCCCCTTGGCGTGGCTGGTCTTGATAAGGTCAAACAGATGGGCCCGCTCTCGCGGCAGGGTGTGCCATGCCTCATAGCCGTGCCCATCGGCCAGAACCTGCACCGACGAGACGATCAGGCGCAGGTCGGCGGGCTGTTTCAGCTGCTGCGCCAGCCAAGCCCACTGGACCTCGCCCAGCATGGTCTTGGTGCCATCCTCGTCGGGCACATAACGTTCCTTGCCCTTGGCGCCGCGCTGATCTGTATCTTTCAAGTCACTGCGGAAGGAACGGGTGTCGAGCATGATGATCTGAACCCTTTGGCCCTTGGGGCCAAAGAGGCGCGCGCCATAGACACCTGGATGGTCTTGACCAAGGGCGCTGTCACCCCAAAAGCCGTCAAACAGGGCCTCAGCACCGGTCTTGCCGCCATAGATCGCCCCCGCATCATTGGCCCCAAAATCATGGTCGTCCCATGTCGCTAAGATCGGCACAGTTCGATTAAGGGCGGCAAAATCGGCATTGGTGGCCAGATCGCGATAGGCCTGCGTCAAGATCGGCAAGGCCGGATCATCGGCGGGATCATCGCCATAGAGATTGTCGCCCATGGCCAAGAACAGGTCCGGCCGTGAGGCCAGTACCCCGCGCAGGGCCGGAACGGGCAAGGTCTCTTCCATACAGGAGCCAAAGGCGATGCGGGTTAGGACCGAATCAACGCCGAGCATCTTGGCCGCTGCCGGGCGCTTGACGATCTCTTGCGCCTGCGCGGGATGGGCCAACGACAGAAGGGCCACAAGGCCAAGGGCACGGATCATGGAACACCTCTGGGGACGGACAGGCCTATTGTGCCGATGATCTATGACTGGGCCGTGACGTCAAACCGATTGCGCCAAGAGGCGAGGCAAATCGCGCCCCTTGCCTAGCCCCTCCTCGCCCGCCACTGGTCTTTGGTCTGGCCCCAGATGTCGATGGGTTCGGCTTCATAGGGCGCTGGCATCTGGCCGCAGCCACGATTGACCGAACCCAAACGCGCCGCCACGGCCTGAGAGGCGACATTATCTGGATGAATAGAATGGATCACCTCGGTCCAGCCCAGATGGTCAAAGACCCAGTCGATGGCCGCTGTCGCCGCTTCGGTCGCATAGCCCTTGCCGTGGAAAGCACCGCCAAGGCTCCAAGCCACTTCTGTTCCCGGCCAACCTTCAGGCTTCATTGGACCCACCCGACCGACCCATTGCCCGGTCGCCCGATCCACCACCGCAAAATAAGAAAAGCCCTGAATCACCCATGCCCCAGCCATTGTGAGAAAGCCTCGCCAAGCCACAGAACGCGGTTGCACCCCGCCAATAAATCGCGCGGTACTCTCGTCGGCCAGCAACTGGGCATAGGGGTCAAAATCCTCGGCCACAGGGGGACGAAGGATCAGGCGCTCGGTGACCAAGGTGGGTCCAAGATCGCTGCTGACCATCTGAAGGCTCCGCAAAAGAAAAAGGCCGCCAGATCGCTCTGACGGCCTCTATCATAGGATGATCAAGAGCCCCTAGGCCAGCGAAGGCTCGATCTCTTTACAGGCCGCGATCAGGCCCTGAACCGAAGCCACCGAGGCCGCGAACATGGCCTTTTCTTCGGCATTGGTTTCGAACTCGACAATGCGCTCAGCGCCGTCCTTGCCGATCACCACCGGCACGCCGACATAGAGCCCGTCCAGACCATATTGACCGGTCAGATAGGCGGCGCAGGGCAGGACGCGCTTCTTGTCCTTGAGGTACGAGGTCGCCATGGCGATGGCGCTTTCAGCGGGGGCATAGAAGGCCGAACCGGTCTTGAGCAGGGCGACAATCTCGCCGCCGCCCTTGCGGGTCCGTTCAACAATGGCGTCCAACTCGGCCTGAGTCATCCAGCCCTGCTTGACCAGATCGGGCAGGGGCAGGCCGCCGACGGTGGAGTGACGCACCATCGGCACCATGTCATCGCCATGGCCGCCAAGGGTCCAGGCCTTGATGTCCTGCACCGAGATGCCGGTCTTTTCGGCGAGGAAATAGGCAAAGCGAGCGCTGTCGAGCACGCCAGCCATACCCACCACCTTATTGTGCGGCAGGCCCGAAAATTCGCGCAGGGCCCAGACCATGGCGTCGAGCGGATTGGTGATGCAGATGACGAAGGCGTTGGGGGCATAGGTCTTGATGCCCTCACCGACGGCCTTCATGACCTTGAGATTGATGCCCAGCAGGTCATCGCGGCTCATGCCCGCCTTGCGCGGCACACCGGCGGTGACGATGCAGACATCAGCGCCCGCAATATCGGCATAGTCGTTAGCGCCCTTAAGGATACTGTCCTTGCCGAACACGGCAGAGGCTTCAGCAATATCCAAGGACTTGCCCTGAGGCGTGCCTTCAGCAATGTCAAACAGGATGACGTCGCCCAGCTCTTCGCGGGCTGCGATATGAGCAAGGGTGCCACCGATCATACCGGCGCCAATAAGGGCGATCTTCGCGCGAGCCATCAAGCGTCTCCAAGGTCTAAGGGGAAATGAAAAGGTCCCGCGCGGAATAGACCCGGATGAACGACACTGCAAGACCATCAAAGCGCCAAACAGAATAGACGCCCGACGATCTGACGCTTAAAAGCTGTCCGAACATTTGAGAGGCACCCCATGTCCAAGACCAACCCCGGCCGCTATTTCGAAGATTTCCGTTTGGGTGAGGTTCTGGCCCACGCCACGCCGCGCACGATCACGGCGGGGGATGTCGCGCTCTATACCGCCCTCTATGGCCCGCGCTTTGCCCTATTCAGCGCCGATAGCTTTGCCCAGAGCTGTGGCCTTAGCCAAAGCCCTGCCGATCCTCTGGTGGTCTTCCACATGGTGTTCGGCAAGACCGTGCCCGATGTGTCGCTCAATGCGGTGGCCAATCTGGGCTATGCCGATGGCCGGTTCCTGGCCCCCGTCCATGCGGGCGATACGGTCTCGTCCAGCTCTGAGGTCATTGGCCTGAAAGAGAACTCCAACCGCAAGACCGGCGTGGTCTATGTGCGCACCACCGGCGTCAATCAGCATGGCACAGCGGTCTTGACCTATGTGCGCTGGGTGATGGTTCGCAAGCGCGACGAGGCCGCCCCCATCGCGCAAGAAGCGGTCCCCGCCCTGCCCGCTTCAGTCGCCGCCGCCGATCTGGTGATCCCGGCGGGCCTGTCCTTTGCCCAGTATGATTTTGCCTTGGCAGGGTCGGCCCACGCCTTTGAAGACTATGAGATCGGCGAGAAGATCGACCATGTTGACGGCATGGCCGTTGAAGAGGCCGAGCACCAGATGGCGACCCGGCTCTATCAGAACACGGCCAAGGTCCATTTCAATCAGTATGAGCGCGCCAAGGACCCGACGGGCCGGCGCCTCGTCTATGGCGGCGTGGTCATCTCAACGGCCAAGGCCCTGTCCTTCAATGGTCTAGAAAATGCCGGTCTGATCCTTGGCATCAATGGCGGACGACACGTGAACCCCTATTTTGCCGGGGCCACCGTCTTTGCCTGGAGCGAGGTGCTCGACCGGGCTGAGATCTCCGGCCGAACCGATATTGGGGCCCTTCGCCTGCGTCTGGTCGCCACGAAGGACCGGCCATGCAGCGATTTCCCGGATAAGGACAGCGAGGGAAAATATCCCTCTGAAGTCATTCTAGATTTCGATTATTGGGCAGCGGTGCCGCGCAAACGCTAATTCCTTTAGGCACGGATAAATTTCGACTTAAAGCGATTGCGAAGTCGGCGGCGATCCGAGATAGGTTTGCCGCGCCCTAAGAGAGATTCAGATGACCTTCGTGCTTGCTCCGGCCTTTGACGAGACCTCTGAGTTTCTGTGCGACCTGACCCTTTGCGAAGCACGCCTGCAGTTGGATGCGCGTTATGGCTGGATCGTGCTGATCCCGCGCCGCGCAGACATGCGCGAGCTTGAAGACCTGTCGATGGCCGAGCGTCTGGTCCTGATGGAGGAGATTGTCTTGGCCAGCCAAGCCGTCCGCGCCATCAGCGACGCCCTCGGTGTACCGACTGAGAAACTTAATGTCGGGGCCTTGGGCAATGTCACCGCCCAACTCCATGTCCATATTGTCAGCCGCCGCAGCGATGATGCGGCCTGGCCGGATCCCGTTTGGGGCCACAGCACCGCGGCGCCCTATAGCCCCGACCTGCTTGAAAAGGCCCGCGCCGCAGCCCTGACTGTTTTTGAAGAGGCTGGCTTTTTTAGCGCTTCATAGTCACGGGCATCTTGCGATTATCGTCCCAGAGATTGCCTGACCATTGGGCTGGACCTGACGGCGTCAGAACGATTTCGGTCGCCGCCTCGCCATCACGTTCATAGAAACTCATCCGCAAGCTATCGTCGTCGCGATAGATCTCGGCGATGAACCCAGAGCCGCCGAGCGCCGATTGACGGCGAAGATCGCGCCACGCCCCCTCAACGCCGCCCTTGGGCAGGTCCGCCAACTGAAAGCCAAACAGGGGCTGGCCATCAGCCGCCAATAGCCGCCAAGCCCCTTCGAGCGGACCCTGCATCTGATCCACCACCGAATAGGACTGGCGCACCTGCTGGTCAAAGGCCTCCTCCTGGGGGGTCAAGGGTCCGCCGGGAGTCTTGGCCACCTGATCGATGGTGACGGGTGCTGGATCGGGTTCAGTGGCGACGGTTTGGGCGCAAAGGACCACAGGCATGGCGAGTAGCGCCAAACCCGTTAGGACTGTTGCCGCCCACCGACGCATCATGGCTAGGCGGCCGCCGCTTCTGCAATCGCTGCGGCCACGGCGACAAGGCTTTCGGCCTGAACCAGATGCAGCAGTTCGGCCATACGGCCCTCGACGCGGATTACGCCCTTGCCCTGATTTTCCGGCAGATCGAACGCGGCGATGACGGCCTTGGCCCAGGCGACCTCGGCCTCAGAGGGTGAGAAGACGCGGTTACAGATCTCAACCTGCTTGGGATGGATCAGGGTCTTGCCGTCAAAGCCAAAATCAACGCCCTGCTCGCAGATGGCGCTCAGACCCTCTTCATTGTCGATATCATTATAAACCCCGTCCAAGATGGTCAGGCCATAGAGGCGCGCAGCCGCAACCGATAGGGATAGGGCCGCATGGAAAGGCGCGCGGTCGGGCGTCTGACGGGCGCGCATCTCCTTGGCCAGATCATTGGTGCCCATCACCCAGGTGGTCATGCGGCTGGAGGTGCTGGCCTCCGCAATCTGGGGGAGGTTAAAAAGGCACCGGCAGGTCTCGATCATGGCCCAGAGCTGGGTCGAGGCGGGGGCCGCCGCGATGGCCGCATTATAGGCCGCGACATCAGCGGCATCATTGACCTTCGGAACCAGAATAGCATCCGGCCCCGCTGCCGCTGCCGCCGCCAGATCCTCAGCCCCCCAAGGCGTATCCAAGCCATTACAGCGAATGACCAGCTCGCGCCGACCAAAGCCGCCCGCCTTAACCGCTGCCACAGCCTGTTCGCGGGCCATAGCCTTAGAGTCGGGGGCCACCGCATCTTCGAGATCCAAAATCACCACATCGCAAGGCAGATTGCGGGCCTTGTCGATGGCCTTAGCATTGGAGGCGGGCATATAGAGGGCGCTACGGCGCGGCTTGGCGGTCTTGGTCACGGATCAGGTTCCCTTAAGTCGAATAACGGCACGATCAGGCATTTGTCAGACGCCTCTTAGCCTCTAAGATAGGGCCATGACCACCCGTTATGACGAGACTGCATTGAACGTTTTGGGGCAAGAGCTTTTGCCTTGTTCCAACGCGCCCCTGACCGGATTTTTCCGCAATGGCTGTTGCGAGACCGGACCCGATGATCTCGGGCTTCACACGGTCTGCGCCGTCATGACCGCTGAATTTCTGGCCTTCAGTCGGCGGGCGGGCAATGACCTGTCAACGCCGCGTCCCGACCTGCATTTTCCCGGCCTAAAGCCCGGCGACCGCTGGTGCCTCTGTGCCCCGCGCTGGAAAGAGGCGCTCGATGCTGGGGCTGCTCCGGGCGTGGTCCTCGAGGCTACCCACGAAGAGACCTTGGCCATTGTCACCTTGGATGTGCTCAAGGCCTATGCGGTGTCGGCCTAACTGCGCGAACGCAGCTAGGCCCTTTCCCATCAGGCGATGGTCGCGCCACCATCAACGACGATGTTCTGACCCGTCATGAAAGAGCCTGCCGCCGACGCTAGGAACACGGCGGCACCGGCGATCTCATTGGGCTCACCAATGCGGCGCAAGGGACTGCCGCTAGTGGCGCGCTTCAGGGTCTCCGGATTTTCCCACAGAGCCTTAGCGAAGTCAGTGCGGATCAGGCCCGGCGCGATGCAATTGACCCGGATATTGTCGGGGCCATATTCGCAGGCCAGATTGCGGGCGAGCTGGAAGTCCGCGGCCTTAGAGATATTGTAGGCTCCGATCACGGTCGAACCGCGCAGGCCGCCAATGGACGAGATGATGGTGATCGAGCCATCCTTGCGCTCGGTCATTTCCGGAACAACCATCTGGATCAGCCAGTGATTGGCGATGACGTTATTTTCCAAGATCTTGCGGAACTGATCGTCGGCAATCCCGGCCATCGGGCCATAATAGGGGTTCGAGGCTGCGTTGCAGACCAGAATATCGATCTTGCCAAAGGCCTTGCGGGTCTCGTCGACTAGGCGCTGAAGATCTTCCTTCGACGAGATATTGGCGGGCACGGCAATGGCGGCGCCGGGATGGGCGGCATTGATCTCAGCGGCCACCTCTTCGCAAGGACCGGCCTTGCGCGAGGAGATCACCACCTTAGCCCCGTGGTCAGCCATACGTTCTGCCACCGCCCGGCCAATGCCGCGCGAAGAGCCGGTGATGATGGCGACCTTACCGGTCAGATCGAAGAGGTTCATGGCGTTTCCCTAATGCGTTTTTTGGGTTCTAACGGTTGTTGGCGCCAGCTTGGCGGCAGGCTGGCGACAGGTCAAGCGTCTGGGGTCAGGCGGGCCTCCACAGCCGCAAGAGCCGTGCGGGCCACGTCGCCCATCATCGGCGTGATCTTAAAGTCCTTAGGCGTATAGACCCGGCGAACGCCCATCTGCTTGAGCATCATGGCGTCCTGCGGCGGGATAATGCCGCCGACGATCACCGGCACATGGTCCATGCCCTCAAGCCGCATGAGGCGCACAACCTCTTGCACCAGATCCAGATGCGAGCCCGACAGGATCGACAATCCGATCACATGGGCGCGCGTATCCTTGGCCCTTTGCACGATCTCGGCAGGGGTTGAGCGGATGCCGTCATAAAAGACCTCCATGCCCACGGCGCGGGCACGGGTGGCGATCTGTTCGGCGCCGTTGGAGTGGCCATCAAGGCCTGGCTTGCCGACGAGGAAGCGCAGGGTCTCGCCCAAGGCTTCGCTAACGCGCGCCACTTCCTTTTGCACCTCTTCCTCATCCGGATCGGTGCCCGACGACACCACCACCGCCACGCCGGTCGGGCCACGATATTCCCCGAATACATTGCGCAGAGCATCGGCCCATTCGCCGGTCGTCACCCCAGCCTTGGCCGCCGCCAACGAGGCGGGCATCAGGTTGCGCCCTTCCTTTGCGGCGCTGTCCAGATCGGCGAGGGCAGAGATCACGGCTGCCCCGTTGCGATCGGCCTTCCACTGTTTCAAGCGGCCAATCACCTCAGCCTCTAGGCGCGGATCAACCGTCTCGATTGAGCCTTCGCCCGCCGACAGGGGCGAGACCTCGGTTTCAGGATAGCGATTGACGCCAATGACCGTCATGCCCCCGGTCTCGACGCCGCGCACGCGTGCGGCGTTGGAGGCGACCAGTTGGCCCTTCATATAGTCGATGGCCGCAGCGGCCCCGCCCATGGCGTCGATCTTGGCCAACTCATCAATGGCTTGGGTCTTGAGCTGCGCGACCTTGGCCGCGACGACGTGAGAGCCGTCAAACAGGTCTTCATATTCCAGAAGGTCGGTCTCAAAGGCCAAGACCTGTTGCATGCGCAAGGACCATTGCTGATCCCAAGGGCGCGGCAGGCCAAGGGCTTCGTTCCAAGCGGGCAGTTGCAGAGCGCGGCAGCGTGCATCCTTGGACAGGGTCACGGCCAAGGCCTCGATCAGGATGCGATAGACGTTATTTTCCGGCTGCTGCTCGGTCAGGCCCAGCGAATTGACCTGAACGCCATAGCGGAACCGGCGGGCCTTATCGTCGGTAATGCCATAGCGCTGTTGCAAGAGCTCATCCCAAAGCTCGGTAAAGGCGCGCATCTTGCAAAGCTCGGTCACGAACCGGATCCCGGCATTGACGAAGAAGCTGATGCGAGAGACCACGACGGTAAAGTCTGCCTCCGGGACCTGACCTCCAGCCTTGACCGCATCCAGCACCGCCATCGCCGTGGCCAGGGCATAGGCCAGTTCCTGCTCAGGCGTCGCACCGGCCTCTTGCAGATGGTAGGAGCAGATGTTGGTCGGGTTCCATTTGGGCGTCTCGACATAGGCCCAGGCGACCATATCGCTGATCACCCTCATCGAAGGGGCGGGCGGATAGATATAGGTCCCGCGCGATAGATATTCCTTCATCAGGTCGTTCTGGGTCGTGCCCTGCAAGGCCTTGGGTGACACGCCCTGTTCCTGCGCCAGCCCGACATAGAGCGACAATAGCCAAGCCGCTGTCGCATTGATCGTCATGGAGGTGTTCATCTGATCCAGCGGGATCTGGTCGAACAGGGCGCGCATATCGCCCATATGGCTGACCGGCACCCCGACCTTGCCGACCTCACCGCGCGCCAAAATATGGTCCGGATCATAGCCGGTCTGGGTGGGCAGATCGAATGCCACCGACAGGCCCGTCTGACCCTTGGCAAGATTGGACCGGTAGAGGGCGTTGGACTTGTCCGCCGTGGAGTGGCCAGCATAGGTGCGGATGATCCACGGGGCGTCTGGCGCATGTTGGAACGGCTTGGCGGACATGTTCGATCATCCTAGGCGGTGGGCTGCAGAGCAATTGTCCGGACTTTATCATTCACCGAGG
>Ga0214919_10011443_pt1 | contig 11068 bp, 20 predicted proteins | sample LL1503_MetaG_FD_177994 | JGI IMG/M metagenome (GOLD analysis project Ga0214919, IMG submission 177994) | Freshwater microbial communities from Lake Lanier, Atlanta, Georgia, United States - LL-1503 | ecosystem: Environmental > Aquatic > Freshwater > Lake | place: USA: Georgia | collected...
ATGCTAGATAAAATGCTGCTGTTAGTCCCAATCCTACAAATGCCGCTAAAATTGCCGCTGTGATGAGAAATGCTTTAATGTGTCTTTTCATGTTATTTGTTTTTAACTGTTTCTATTAGTTTTTCTAAACAAGCTTGTTCTGCTTCTTCATATGTTTTAACTATACCTGATGCTTTAGCTTCATCATTCCATGTTATAGACCAATGATATTCTCCAGGTTTTACAATACTATAACTTATAAAGTTAAATACTAGGTTATGTTCATCTCTAAACCATCTAAATGCTTGTTGGTATAGTGGTGCTAATGCTGTCCAAGAAAATTCATGCTGTTGTAGACAATATTCATCATCTGAAGGTGCACTAATTGACAACTCAGTTGGTTCTATCCATCTACCAAAACAAGGTTCATCAAACCCTAACTCTTTAAGAGCCATTGCTTGTTCATATGTTATAAATTCTTTATCCATGTTATCGATTTGTTTTGTTGTAAGCTGCTCCTCCAATTGTTAAAGTCAGACCAATTCCAATACACGCAACACGAGCTGGATTTTTATAAAACGGTTTGACTATGCGTTGAGAGTTATATCCATTTGCAAACGTCCATTCTGAACCATCAGGCAGTAAAAAGCCAATGCTCATTGCAATGCACCCTACTGCTATTAAACCGGTGCCTGGCTTATCTGAACGATCACGTTTTTTATACTGTGCGTTTGAGTTCAGTGAATATACAACCAACAGTGTTAAGAGTATTTTTTTCATGTTACTTTTGTTTTTCTAATGCTAGTAAACGTTCAGTCATTATCACATTCACAATCCAAAATGAACAACATGTCCAAGCAATTGCTGCTGATGTGTTTCCTGTTATAAAATGCATTATTGCTCCACTAATTGAAGATACTAGTGCTACAATGTTTACTACTTTGTTGATTTTTAGTTAATGTTTTGGTAATTTTTTCCATGTTGTTTATTTTTAATTTAAAGTTGAATGTAACGCGCTAAAACATATTACGTCTTCACATTTGATGACTTCTACTGATGCTACAAAGTCATATTCAGCAATGTCATATGAGTTTTCTAGTGCCTCTTCTTCTGAGTAAAAGTACTTTTTAGACACAAAATAATTTCCTTGAACGTCTTGAATTATAAATGTATACATAACCTTTATTTTTTTATTTGATTAAATATATGTAAGGGAGTTTGGGAAGCAAAGTAAAAGTGTAGATTCTTTAACTGATTAATTTATGACTTAAGTAATTGTTTTTTTGCTTCTAATTTGTCTATTCGTGAGTCGATGTACGATCGAGTTTCATCTATTTGACGTATTGAGTAATCTTGATGTTGACTTATTCGTTGGTGAAGTTCATCACTCATGCGAATTTGATTTTGCCACACTCGTTCTATTTCACTTGAAATTGAGTTGATTTGTTGTTGTTGTTTTACTACCCTCACAATACCTAAAACAATAGTTGCCACAAAAATGACAGCTACTACAGAAAGTATTCCAAGAGTAAACGATAATGTTTCCATATGTTTTTCTCCTTTTTTTTTTTATATGTCAAAGAACCTACACTTAGTAGTAGGGGCAGGAATCGAACCTGCATCATAAGCTTTTTACACTTGCATTTAACCTTCGATGTTGATATCAACATGCGCTTTCGCCACCCTACCATTAAACATACTCTTAAGCATTCTACTCCCAGCTCCGAGGAATTGTATCTAACTTAGCCCATCTCACCACTGTGTGGGTACTTAAGTTTATATGTTTGTAGTCAGAACAGGATTCGAACCTGCATATTTAGAGCAACGCCCTTTGTGTTTACCGTTTCACCACCTGACTAACATCTTTTTCTGTTTGTTGTTGAGTTACAAAAGATAAACGTCGCCCAATCTCAACCTCCTTATAAATCCTTCCTGTGCACAGAACAAGAAACTGGGGAGGTGTTGTTTCTACTTTTCCGGTTCTACCGGCTTTACTTCAATTTGTTTAGGCAATGGTTCTCCATACAACTTGACTAACTTGTTGTATGTGTCGTCTCCTTTAAAACATTCTACCCACTGTCCATTTTCTTGTCCGTTGAACACAAGTGGAATGATGATGGGCTTCTTTTTAAAAATGTTGAACAAGTTCATATGTTGAATTTTCTGTTTTAAACTTAATGTATTTGTCTTCTTGTTGTACTATTTCAACTATTTTAGTTGTCATCCAGGTAAAGTTTGTGCCTGGATCAAGTATTAATGATCTGTTCAATTGAATGTCACTTCCAACTGAATCTGCTGTTCTGTCTTCTTTCCACTTAATGTACTGTACAGTATGTCCTATATGAATTAAGCCATCGTCTAGTCTTTTAAGAGTGTACTTTACTTTAAGCATCTCTTTTAAGGTGACGTTATGTGCACTGTATTTCTTGTGTTTTTCACAAAACAATTCATCAGTAAACCCTGTGGTGATGATGACACTACACTTATGACATAGTGTAGCTCCTCTTCCACCGTTTAATTTATGTATTGGCTTTTTCATTTGCTTATAATTTTTTTAATTCGGTTGAATAGTTCTTGTAAGTCGTCTGCTGATTCAATTGCCCATTGTTCTGTTTTTAAAATGAAAAAACATGAGCCATCTCTGTCTATGCCTAAAGACGAGTCACAACGTATTTCTAAGAATTCATCTCCTCCGTCTACACAGTTGCCATCTTGACTAAACTTGAACGTAACTTCTTCTAACATTGGTTTATTTTCTTCTTCCATAATCTAAATATATGTTAAGGGATTTTGTAAGCCAAACTTACACTTAGTCTTGTTTAAATGTTTCGTTGTAGTAATATTCTGCTGATTGTTTACATTCATATCCTTCAGGCATATTTTCTTTCCAGCATTCTACAAAGGCATCTACAATATGTTGCTTCTCCATTGCTTTGGCTTGTTCAAAAATTTGAATTTCTGATAGCTCACAAGTCCCATTAACAATTTTAATTATTTGGTCTTGAAACCATTCTACTGCTGTTTGTTTCATTTGTCTTGTTTGAATGTTTCGTTGTAATAATTTTCAAATTCATGTATAGCACCATCTTCATCTCCTGCATACCAAGCGTCTTCCATCTGTTCCTTCTCCATTGCTTTGGCTTGTTCAAGTTTTACTTTCCAATAAGGATCTGCCCAATCTATTACAGGCATCTCATTTACTAACCATTCTACTGCTGTTTGTTTCATTTGTCTTGTTTGTTTAGTGAGTTGATATATTTATCAAGTTCATCAATTCTTTTTGATAATCTTCTTTCACTTTGACAACCTGCCATAAATGCTTTTTTAATATCTTCCTCTGTGTATTTCTTATCAGCCATATCTTCTTGGCATTGAGTGTAGCCTATAACATAAGCATCTTCATTGTAAGGTTGTTTATCCCAATACTGCTCAGCTAACTGTTCTATTTCTTCTTTGCTTTTCATATTAGTCTTGTTTGTTTAGTTGTTGCATTTTTACAAGTTCAAGAGTAGCTTTTTCATACTTTGCCTTTGCATTTCTAAATTTTTCTACTTCTTTGTCAAGTTGCTCTTGGTTAAGCCAAAAAGCCTTATTAGATAGTACACCTCCAACAATAATACTTGGAACTATACAAAAGAATAAACCTAATATAAGCACCCAAATTGCATACTCTCTATGCCAACTACCCCAAACTGCTATCCACATAAAAGGAAACCACCCTATTATAAGGGTAAATAGTGCTATAATTTGTAACTTTTTCATATTAGTCTTGTTTGTTTAGTGACAACATTCTCCAGTTAACATATTCTTCAACTTCATCTCTTTCCAATCCAGCTTCCATCATTTGAGCATTTCCTTGACCGTGTATAAATGCTCTGTGAATTTCTACTCTTAAAAGTTCAATTATGTCTTGTTGACATTGGATGTAGCCATTGAGGTAAGCATCTCTACCTCTATAAAAATAATGAGCATGATCTCTAGTAGTGAATTCATCAGCTAACTGTTGTACTTCTTCTTTACTTTTCATATGTTTAAATATACGTTTTAAAATTTAGGAAGCCTAGTCCCACCACCAATTTATTCTTTCACTTAATATTCTAAACAACAGTACTTGACATTTATTTTGATTTTCATGTGCTACAGCCATTGCCAAACGTTTTCTGTCAAAAAGTAAGTTTCTGTCTTTTTTCAAGCATTTTTTTACTGTTGAACGGTATTTTTTAAAGTAGTCGTTTGCTATGTTTGAAATTTCATCAATCACTAACTGTTTACTATTTTCATCAAAGTCTTCCCATGTGTAGTTACTAGTAAAGTAGTCTAAGTATTCCATTCCATAATGTTCCTCCTGAATTCGTTCAATCAAGTTTAAACATATAGTTATGTCTCTATTGGTTTGAGGAATTGATGTGTGTCGATTTGCTGACACCAATTCTTTACGTTGTAAAATGAGTTTGTGTTTTAGCACTTCAAAAATGAAGTGGTCGTCCCAATGTCTGTCTTTCCAAATGACTGACTTCCATTCCCATAAACTTATCAGTCCATTTTTAATGTTGTAGTATGGTTTGAAAATGTACTTGTCCATGTTTCTGTCTAAGAAACTGTGAGGCCACTTATTGTAAATGGCTTGTCTGAGTATAACAATTGGGTTGTGTGACTTTCTGTCCCAAGCACTGTCACTTGGAAGTGTTAGTTGTTTATGTACTTTCATCTTATCTATTAATTTCAACTGTGTATCCTAAATGTTCTAACACTGATTGAAGTATACTTTGTATACTGTCATCATTATGTTTTAATTTTACTCCGTTTACCTTAATGTCAACACCCCAAGTGTAACAACATCCGTCGCCACAGGTGTGGTCCCAATCTTCTAACTCAATGATTAATTTGTCTTTCATATTAGTCTTCTAAGTTTAAATTATATTCAGACAGTATGTCTCTGATCATTTCTCTATACTTTTCTGCAATGTCTTGTTCAAATTCAGGCGCTTCTGATTGAGTATGAATTACACTTTTGCCATACTTAGTGGTGTCTCTTAACTTTTGGTCTAATTCCCACATAGCATTTTTCCATTTATGACCGTCCAATGCTACTCTTGCGTCTTGTGACTCTTCAACAGAGTCAAATTCTAATATAATTTTTCCCATTTTACTTTATTGTTGCGTGGCCTTTACACTTAGTGTCTCCACAGTTAATTTTCATTTTACCTTTAATTTGTCCCTCCATTTGTTTTAAAAATGTAGGAGGTACTATTCGTTTGTGACATTTGTTACAAAATAGTGCTTTATTCATATGTCCATCTGTCTACTTCAATTACTTTTGGAAATCTAAGTGAACCATCAGGCGTGTATCCGAAAAATCTCACTGTTGCTTCTTTGCCTATCAATTCATTTCTTCTAGTCCATAAATCGGCTAAAAAATCATATGTTCCATTAACGGCGCTTTCTAATTCTACTCCACTTTTCGTTTTAATAGTCACTTTACCCACTTTATTTGCCAATTTACCTTGACCCTCTTTAACGCCTAATATTGTAAATTCATCAGTGTCCATTTCCTTATCTTTTAGTAAGAATTTAGAGCGTTTGTTTTCATAAACATCGTTTACTCTAAGCATTTGTCCTTCATAACCTGCTTCAATGTACTCAGTAAATGTATCTTTAACTTCTTGTTCACTGTGAAGAGCATATGTGTTAACTATTTTACAACATTTAGGTAATTTTATTTGTTTAAGTTCATCATTTCTGAAGTAAAAAATAGCCTCATGACTTGGCAAGTCATAAATATGGTATTCAATCCACTCAGCTGATTCTGCTAAGTCTGAAGCGTCTGGTTTTGTTTTTTTAACACATGATATAATTTTGTTAAAGTCATTTGCCAACTTGTCTGTGTACAACTCCCCGTCAAATATCAAAAATGGATCGTTGTCAAACAGTGGCTTTAACGCTTCATAGATGTGAGGCGCACTAATGATTTTCTTACCATTTCTTGACCACATACCATCACTTTTAACAATGCATCTAACACCGTCTAATTTAGGCTGAGAGAAAATAGGATACTTAATCTTACTTTTACGATCACCCCACTTGTCAGCCAACATAGGTTTGAAGTGAACTTCTTTGTCTATGTCTTTGATGTCTTCAAACGCTCCCAATTCTTTCTTTTTCTTGTGTAAAGATTGTGCTTGTTTAAGCGCTTGTTCATTTGATGAGTTGTATGACTTACCTTCACATACTGTCCAGTCAGAGGTAATTTTTAGTCCATCAGTAAAACCTGATATGGTGCGAAATTTGTTTGCTTCAACTTCAATAGACCATTCAGATACTTTTCCTGTTGTTGATCGTTTATACAGTGTTTTCATAACCTTTATTTTTTTATTTGATTAAATATATGAAAGTATGTTTGGGAAGCCTAGTTTTTTACTCTCTTTTCTATAGAGTCATCATCGTAAAACATAAAAAAAACACCTTTAAACTCACTTAAATCGTTTATTTGTTGACCCAAAATGTTTACCATCATAGTCACATTTCGTTTTTTAAACGGTTTATTTACACTTTTAATTGGAAATATTTCATACTGGCCATTGTAGTCTACTTGTTTTAAACGATAGTAGCTGTAGCCATATGGAGCGTTTAGGTCTACTGTGTTGTAAAAATGGATGGTTGACGTTGTTCCATTTCCATTTACTTGAGCTACTTCTTTCCAATCAATTCCATTAGTTGATCTTTCAACTGAAAAGTAGTCACAGTTAGTTTCTGTTGCAGTAGACCATTTAACATTCACTGTTGTGTCAACCATGTAAACGTCAAACGACAGCAGTTCAATAGGTAAAACACTACACGCCACTCCTGCTGTTGACACATTCAACACAAAATTTCCAGTGCCAACTCCTGAAGCATAGTATCCTACTGAAATGTAATACGTGATTCCAAACTCTGCACACCAAGATACTGTTGACTGTAAACCACTTGAAGCACAAACTGCATCGTCATCGTTACATGTCACTTCAATCATACTATTGAGAGCTCCACATGTTCCTGTGTATACCCTTACTTCAGTGTCAAAGTTTGTAGACGCGTTGCACGTAGTGGCAGTGTATGTTGTGTTGTTGCCTACTACTGTGTACCATAAGTTAGAGCCTTGACTTCCACAACCAGAAGTACTTGTAGGAACATCATCAGTTGAGCCAACGTTTGAAGTGACTGCACTTGTGTAAGGCAAACTAGCAATTGCAGTTGCGTTAGCACAAGCATCGTTTAACGCAGGACATGACTTGACATAAGACATAGACGTAGCACTAGTAAGCGCTACACAAGAAAAGTTAGTCAGCAAAATAGAGTATGTTGACGTTGTTGGGCAGGTCCAAGTGATTTGGGATTGCAAGCTACAATAATCGTCACTAGTAGCAAGTACTGTTCCACCTGTAGACGTTGAGTACAGTCTTAAATAGGTGTCTGCTGTACTTCTTCCACAAACAGAAAATGTATATGTACATCCTGCTGTGGCTGGAAAGTTAAAGGCTCGCTTGCCTGTAGAGTAAGAAGCCGTAAATTGAACTGTTGTTGTAGGTGTGATGGCTACGTTTGTAGTTGCTGGACTACAGTACTGTGCTTTTACAAGTAGAGGAAGTGCTAGTAAAAGTAAAAAAAGTATTTTTTTCATTGTTTTAGTGTTATAGTTGTGAAAAAGGCGAAACGTTTCCGTTTCACCTTGAAGATGTTTTACACATCTAATTTTTAAGCTGTTTGACTTACTCGTCTGCGGCTAATGTAATACATAGCGTTTGCAAGCTCATTTGTAATACGTCTACGACCAGCTTTTACATTTGAAATGTGAGACTCAGAGTATCCTGTTTCATCAGATAAACGAGCGTTGTCACCACGTAATTCACGTTTTTTATAAAACGCTAAAATTGCTGTTTTGTTCATTCGCTTTTTAAGCGACACTGTTTTTTTCTTGTTGTTTTTCATAACTTTATTTTTGTTTATTTATTTATTTATACGCTTAATATATGTTAAAAAACTTTGTAAGCCAAACTAGAGATGAGGTCCTTTTACTCTTATTGAAATTCTTGGATTAGTAGGACTTCTATAAGTAAACCAATAGTAGTTTTTTCCTTCAAAGTCTGGATAAATCACTTTAACGCCTAATACTATAGACGCGTTTACTACTTCTTCAGAGTTTTCTGAGTAAATGGTACTTTTGTGTTTTCCTTTAAAAGGTGCTTCAACTAGTATTTTTTCTAAAAGACGAATGTTTTCTAACGTTTGGTTCATATATTAGTTTTTTTAAGCGAATGAACTTGATCTCCATGCTCCATTCATCCACATATATAAACGGTATACTCCTCCTACTGTTGCAGGTACTATTTCTCCGTCTACTCCTGTCCATGCTGGAGCGATACTTTGTGTTGTTGGCATAACGATTGAGCCTGACATTCTTACTTTGAAAGCATCTTTTCTGTTTACATCACCATTTCCTGTTCCATTTCCTACTATAAATAGTGAAGTATCGTCTCCTCGTTTGTTGTACTTTCCTGATACGTGTTGGTAAGAGCCTGAAGCGATTGTACCTAATCCTTCAGCGTGTGAACCTGTTCCTATTGCGATTGTACTTGCTCCTTCAGCATGTGAGCCTTCTCCTTTTGCTTGAGTAGATGATCCTTCAGCGTGTGAGTAGTCGCCTGATGCGGATGTTCTATATCCTTCAACATGTGATGCTTCTCCTTCAGCTATATTGTATGTGTAAGTGCCTAATTTTTCATTTCCTGATCCTTCAGCGTGTGAGTATAAACCAATTGCTTTAGTGTAAAGTCCCTCTGCGTGTGAATAGTCACCTGATGCTGTTGTGATTTGTCCTTCAGTGTGTGAGAATAAACCTGATGCTATTGTGTATTTACCTTCAGAGTGTGAACCATCTCCCAATGCATATGTTGCAGCTCCTTCAGCGTGTGAGCCTTCTCCTAATGCTTGAGTACCTGCTCCTTCAGCGTGTGAATAGTCACCTTCTGTATATGTAGTGTCACCTTCTGCATGTGAACCTATACCTACTGTGTATGTATTGTCACCTTCTGCATGTGAAAAGTATCCTTCAGCATATGTTGCGTTTCCTTCAGCATGTGAAGCTGGTCCCATTGCGTGAGTGTCTACTCCTTCAGAATGACTTGCGTCACCAAAAGCAGACGTTGAGTCTCCTTCAGCATGACTGTTTTTTCCGCTTGCTATAGTAGCAGTTCCTTCAGCATGAGAGTTTATAGAACTAGCTAAAGTATTTTGTCCTTCAGCGTGACTTCCTCCTCCAATAGCACTAGAAGTATTTCCTTCAGCATGACCACCTACTAAATTGTATATGTTTGGAACTAAAGTAGCAGTAGACTCGTTAAGATAACTAACATCAGCAACATACAATCCACTACCAATTGATGTGTCGTCTAATTGAACAGTAAAATTTGGGGCTGAATAGTTAATGGAATTGTAAGTGAGTCTGTAGGTGTGTGATCCGTCAAGATCTAAGTATAAGTATCCAGAAGTGAATACACTAGTTAAGTCTCCCAAACCTGAAACTGTGACTAGTCCAGCCACAACTGAGACTACTGTAAATCCTTTCCATCCTACTACAGTACCTTCTCCTTCAGCGTGTGAATAGTCTCCTATTGCTTGAGTTAATTCACCTTCGGCGTGTGAGTAGTTTCCTATTGCTGCCGTAGTTGCTCCTTCAGCGTGTGAATAACTTCCTGATGCTTGAGTAACGGTGCCTTCAGCGTGTGATCCTTCTCCTATTGCTTGACTACCATTTCCTTCAGCGTGTGAATATACTCCGGTTGTTTGAGTACTTGTTCCTTCAGCATGTGAATAGTCGCCTGTTGATGTATTAGCTAGGCCTTCAGCGTGTGAATAGTCGCCTGTTGCTGTACTACCAAAGCCTTCAGCGTGTGAAGAGGCTCCTATTGCTTGAGTACTTTTTCCTTCAGCATGTGAAGCGTCTCCTATTGCTTGAGTACCTCCTCCTTCAGCGTGTGAGCCTTCTCCTATTGCTTGACTACCATTTCCTTCAGCGTGTGAATATCTATTAAATGTTTGAGTATTTACTCCTTCAGCATGTGAATATACTGCTATATCTGCATCTGCACCTGCAGCAAATGGACTTCCGGGAATTGCGATTATGCCAATAAGTGATGAATTTATTCCGGAGTCTGATAGTGTAATTTCTGTTGCTCCTGCTGTAAAAGTGGATGCTGCGACTGATTGTACTCCATATACATCTGTTCCTACAAACATAATGTTTGTGCCAAAAGTGAAAACAGACGTAGCGTCTCCATAAGATGGATCAAGAGAAAATACTCCTGCTATAATAGTTGAGTTACAGTAATATCCTAATGTTCCTGCTATACTACTATTTCCTTCAGCATGTGATGCTTCACTTGCTGCTATAGTACTTTCTCCTTCAGCATGTGAAGCATATCCTACTGCTGATGTTGTTCCGTCACCTTGTTGCATTTGACCTACTAGTGAAATACTTCCACTAACGGAAATGTCATAGTCAGTTGCTGCGGTGAATGCGTCTACTGATTGAGACACGTGCCATGATTCGATAATGTATGTTTGTGCGACTTCATCCACTCCGGGATCGAAAATATTCTGTAGTACTTTTGCCATTTGTGTTTTTGTTATAAATATTTACAGAATATGGGAAAATACTTTACTCCTCAAATATACTTTTGAGTTTTTCCTTTTTAATAATGTCCTTTAACTTACTTACATAAGTAGAATCTTCAGCGTATCTTGCTCCTAACTTTGTAAAATACTCGTCTTCATTAGTTACGTTACACAACACTGAACTTTGATACATACAATAGTCATACACACAGTCAACCCAGTCCCTATAGAAGGCATATGTGTTTTTTTCACTTTGGGCTGATGTAATTCTTTGTCTTGCTTTTCTCATTCCAAACATGTTGTTGTTTTGTTTGAATATTTTACTTTTAAAGTTGCCTGACTCAAGTTTTGCTTGGGCAAGTACAATGTGTGGATATTTGACATTGCATTCTTTAAACAAGATAATTAAAGCGTCTTCACTAAATCTTTCTCCGTGAAT
>Ga0214919_10011444_pt1 | contig 11067 bp, 9 predicted proteins | sample LL1503_MetaG_FD_177994 | JGI IMG/M metagenome (GOLD analysis project Ga0214919, IMG submission 177994) | Freshwater microbial communities from Lake Lanier, Atlanta, Georgia, United States - LL-1503 | ecosystem: Environmental > Aquatic > Freshwater > Lake | place: USA: Georgia | collected 2015-03-15
GCAGATGCGGTGCGGCCAGCTTTACCAATTACTCGACCCATGTCTTCTGGATTCACTTGAACTTCCAGTGTTGTGCCGCGACCTTGACGCTCGCGGACAACAACATCGTCTGGATGATCGACAATCCCGCGAACGAGATGTTCTAATGCATCGTCAAGCATGAATTAAGCCTCTTCGGCAGGTGCTTCTTCAGCTGCAGGTGCTTCTTCAGCAACTGGAGCCTCTTCGGCAGGTGCTTCCTCTGCTGGTGCAGCTTCAGCAACTGGAGCCTCTTCGGCAGCAGTCTCAACTGCTGGAGCCTCTTCAGTGACTGCAACTTCAGCAACATCTGCTTCTACAGCTGGAGCTTCTTCAGTAGCTTCTACTGCGGCAACTTCTGCTTCAGTTACTTCAACCTTTGGCTCAGCCTTTGGCTTGATGGTTGGTGTGCGTGGCTCGTCAGCTACTGCCAATACAGTTGCAGCAAAGTTGTCTAGTTTGCTGGTCTTTGATTCAGCAACACGAAGTGTGCCTTCAGCACCAGGTAGACCCTTGAACTTCTGCCAGTCACCAGTAATTTTAAGTAGAACAAGAACTGGTTCAGTCGGCTGTGCGCCAACACCTAACCAGTACTGAACGCGCTCTGAGTTAATTTGAATCAGGCTTGGCTCTTCTTTTGGATGGTACAAACCGATTTCTTCAATAGCACGGCCATCGCGTGCGGTGCGTGAGTCAGCAATGACAACGCGGTACTGCGGATTACGAATCTTGCCTAGACGCTTGAGCTTGATCTTTACAGCCACGAAATTTATTTCTCCTGAGTATGGGGTGAATCTTTTTGCAGTTCATGTGGGGCAAGAACTGCGCAACTATTCTGATGAATCCGCCTAAAGTCACTGGTAGAGGGCCGGTGGCTTCGACGGGATTACTCCCGATAGTCTGCCAGATTTCCTGGAAACCGCGAAATCAGGGGTTGAGTTCGCTAAAAACTAACTTGGGCCTAATAAATCTTTGAAAGCACTGGGTAATTCAGTCAGACTCCCGCTGGGAAGCGCTTCTGAGGTTCCCGATGCCTGCGCCGCGCGTTTTGCTGGGTTACCGGAGCGCTTTGCGCCCTTGCCTGTCTTGCCCTTTTTCCCGGCTGAAGGTCGGCCACCGAGTCCAGGCATCGCTGGCATAGCGGGCATCCCCGGAACACTGCCGCCCTTTGCCATCTGCTTCATCATCTTCTGCGCCTGACTAAAGCGATCGATTAGACCATTAACATCGCTCACCTGCATGCCAGAGCCACGAGCAATCCGGGCCCGCCTCGACCCATTCAGAATCTTTGGATCATCGCGCTCGGCTGGGGTCATGGACGAAATTATCGCGGTGACTCGATCAATTTCGCGATCGTCAATGTTCTCAATCTGCTTTTTCATTTCGCCCATGCCAGGCATCATGCCCATAATTTTTGACATCGAGCCAAGTTTTTTCATTTGCTGCATCTGATCCATGAAATCACTAAGCGTGAAGTTATCTCCGGACTTTAGCTTGGCCGCCATTTTCGCAGTTTGATCTTCATCAAAAGTTGCCTCGGCTTGCTCAATCAGAGAGAGAACATCACCCATGTCCAAAATGCGCGATGCCATGCGATCTGGATGGAAGATTTCAAAATCAGTTAACTTCTCACCCGTTGAGGCGTACATGATCGGTCGCCCAGTAACCGTAGCCACTGACAGCGCAGCGCCACCGCGAGCATCGCCATCAAGTTTTGTTAAGACAACTGCATCGATACCAATTTGCTCAGCAAAAGTCTGCGCAGTATTAACTGCATCTTGACCAGTCATTGCATCAATGACCAGAAGAGTTTCTGTTGGCTGCGCTTCATCACGAACTTTAGCGAGCTGAGTCATCAGTTCGGTATCGATACTCAAGCGACCTGCAGTATCAACAATTACGACATCGTGAAGTTTCTGCTTTGCAAATGCGATGCCTTCACGCGTAACAAGTACAGGGTCACCAACACCATTGCCAGGTTCAGGGGCAAAGACAACTGTGTTAGCTTGCTGTCCAACAATCTTCAACTGATCAACAGCATTAGGGCGCTGTAAGTCGGCAGCAATTAACATCGGCTGATGGCCTTGACTGCGTAAATGCATGGCCAACTTGCCAGCCAATGTGGTTTTACCAGCGCCTTGCAAACCTGCGAGCAAAATTACAGTAGGTGCTGTTTTAGCTAAGCGCAGGCGACGGGTTTGCCCGCCAAGAATCTCAACGAGTTCTTCATTAACAATTTTTACAATTTGTTGCGCGGGGTTAAGCGCACCAGAAACTTCAGCACCTAGTGCTCGCTCTTTAACTTTGGCACAGAATGGACGAACAACTGCCAATGCAACGTCGGCATCTAGAAGTGCAATTCGGATTTCGCGAACTGTTTCGTCGATGTCGGCTTCAGTTAAACGGCCCTTGCCACGAATCTGCTTAAACGTCGCGGCTAAGCGGTCAGACAAGGAGGCGAACATGAGTTAAGTCTATCTAGCGCTCTGTCGATGTGACTTCAGCTGTTAATTATTCCGTTGCGTTATTTAGATCAAGAGCCTGCAAAATTGTGGCGCTCACCTGAGCCGTTCGCTCTGGCGATAAGTGCGCACCGCCTGCTGATTTATCGATCACGTAAAAGACGTCAACTGCCTCTGAACCAAGCGTGGCAACGCGAGCCGCAATGATGTCAACATCTACTGCTGAGATTGCCTGCGCCACAACGCGAAGTAAACCTGGGAAATCATGGGCGCGTAGCTCGAGTACAGTTGCTCGAACTGACGCATCTTCAAGCACGAGAACCTTCGCTGATGGGTAAGTAAATCCCACTCCAAACATGTCTTCACGACGGCGCACAAGTCTGGCAGAAATATCTAGCTGGCCCGACAGAATTAAACTCAAGTCGCGCGCAATTTCTTGGGTATCAGGCATATCGCCATACTGCGGAGTTACGCCCCAAACACTTACCGCACGCTCGCCAACTGTTTGTGTGGTTGCTGTGCGAACACTTAAGCGATGCAGCGCCAAAACTCCAGCACAAGCAGCCAGTAGACCAGTGGCATCTGGCGCTGAAATGGTAATTGTTGGCAAACTTGAAATCGGATCAAGTACAACTTCAATATCCCCGTCAGCCCCAACTTCAAGCTGCTTAGAATCAAGTTCGGGAAGCGGCGGCACTTCATCGCCGCGCAAGACAGCATGAACCCGTGAAACTAAATCTGACACAAGTGATAAACGCCACTCTGACGAAACTGCCGGACCAGTTGCTCGTGAGTCAGCTTCTGAAAGTGCGTGAAGCATCTCTAAGAAATCGTGATCTTGCACAATGTCAGCAACAAAGTTAACGGTGGCTTCATCTTCCGGATCACGCTTAGTTGCAACATCCGGTAACAGTAAATGATGCTGCACCATTTTCACTAGAATCTCTGTGTCTTTTTCATTGAAACCTAACCGCTGCGCAATTGCTGGCATTAACTCAACACCTACTTCGGTGTGATCACGGTCGTAACACTTACCGATGTCGTGAAACAGTGCGCCAACCAAAAGTAAGTCTGGGCGAGCCACCCGGCGAGTCATGGTCGATACATTTATTGCGGTCTCGACCAGATGTCGGTCGACGGTAAAAGTGTGAAGCGGATTGTGTTGTGGCGCGGCACGAACCACTGCCCATTCAGGAACTAACTTGCTAAAGATTTCAAACTGATCCAAAGCTTCCCAAACCGGCAATGCGAGTCGTCCAGCTCCAATTAGCGAAACAAATGCTTCGCGAGCTTCACGCGGCCAAGGTTCGGGCATTGTCATTGATTGCGCCGCCAATGTTTTCACAGTGTCTGGGTGAAGTCGTAAGCCGTGCTGTGCAGCGGCCGCAGCGGCACGTAATACTAAAACTGGATCTGTACTTGGCCCCGCAGATTCCGAAAGCACTACTTCCCCGTCGCGAACGATAACGCCAGAAGCCAAAGGCGTGTCATCAGAAATCAAAGACCCGATAACTTTTCTGCGCAGAATTCCCTTTCGCGCAGTAACCCCCTGATGTTTAACCCGGTGCCAAGTTAACTCTGAAATGTAACTTATGGTTCGGCCAGCACTAGAAACCGCTCTTAGCAATGCGTCGTCGGATTCAATGCCCAGCAGCTGCGCAACCGCCTGCTGCTCTTGCAAAGCCAGACGGTCACTATGCCGATGAGTCACTAGATGCAAAGCATCCCGAACATCGAGTAAGAAATTTTGCGCTGCTGCTAAACCAGTCTGGTCAACTTCAGCAATTCCTGTGGCTGAAACTCCGCGCAAGATTCCAATATCACGAAGACCGCCAAATGATTCCTTTAAATCTGGTTCTAGCAAATGTGCCAGTTCGCCATTTCGAGTAACCCGATCTTGCACATAACTACGTAGTTCAGGTAGCCGCTTTTCGCCCATGGCACGCCAGTCAGCCAAAACCTGTAACTTCAATTTTTCGCGCAACGAATCATCGCCGAAAACTGTACGAGCATCTAATAAACCCAGTGCAACCTTTAGATCGTCAGCAGCCATACTGCGCGCCTGTGCAACCGTGCGAACTGAATGATCTAACTTGATTCCTTCATCCCAGATCGGGTACCACAACTTGTCGGCAACTACCGGAATTAGTTCTGAGTTAGCTGAAGGTGGGACAAGTAGCAGTAAATCTAAGTCACTACCCGGTGCGAGTTCGCCACGACCGTAACCACCAACTGCAACTAATGCGCCATTGATCTGCTCGACTCCGGCGGCTCGTGCGAGTTCTATTACCCAGTCATCGGTCAGAGCCAGTAATTCAGCACGACAGGCTGCACTTGGCCGGGTGATTTGCGCTAAAAATGCATTTCGAGCTTTTGAGAACTCGCCCATACTGGCTCCTTCCGAAACATTTAGACAATAGAACAGGTGGCACTCGTAACATCTGCTGTCTCGAGTGCCACCTGTAATTACTTAAAGAGCTTCGCTACCTTTTTCGCCGGTACGAACACGGACAACAGAATCAACTGGAACAACCCAGACTTTTCCATCACCAATGCGACCAGTGTTTGCAGCGTCGACGATCGTTGTTACCACTGAATCTGCATCAGCATCATCAACAAGAACTTCAATCCGAACCTTGGGCACAAGATCCACGGTGTATTCAGCACCACGGTACACCTCAGTGTGACCACGTTGGCGGCCATATCCTGAAGCTTCTGAAACAGTCATGCCATGTAGGCCACGGCCCTCAAGTGCAACTTTGATGTCTTCTAACTTAAATGGCTTAACAATCGCGGTAATTAGCTTCATGCTTATGCCCCTTCCTTTGCTGAGCCTGACAATACTGAACCGAAGCCACCTGCACCACGGTTTTCAAATTCATAACCTGATTCGGCGTGCTCAGTTAAGTCGATGCCCTCAATTTCTGCATCGCGAGCAATGCGGAATCCGATGGTCTTCTCAATCGCGAAGCCAAGAATCAAAGCGACAGTGAATGAGTACAAGAACACTGTTCCAGCACTAATTGCCTGTGAGCGTAGACCGGCGAATCCACCACCGTAGAAAACACCTTCCCAAGCAAGTGAGTTAACACCTGATGTGCTGAAGAAGCCGATGAACAAGCAGCCAACGATGCCGCCGACCAAGTGAACGCCAACAACATCCAAACTGTCGTCGAAGCCAAACTTGTACTTCAAGCCAACCGCAAGCGCACAGATTACACCGGCAATGAGGCCCAGGATCACTGAAGCCCAAGGAGTGATGAATGCACATGCTGGGGTGATAGCTACAAGACCAGCAACTGCGCCAGAGGCAGCACCAAGACTTGTTGGATGTCCATCACGAATCTTTTCAACAATTAACCAACCAAGAAGTGCTGCTGAAGTAGCAACCTGAGTGTTCATGAATGCAAGACCAGCGATGCCGTTAGCACCAAGAGAAGAGCCCGCATTAAACCCGAACCAACCGAACCAAAGCAGACCTGCACCAATTAATACCAATGGCAGATTGTGTGGACGCATTGGATCTTTGCGCCAACCAACGCGCTTACCGAGCACGATTGCTAGCGCGAGAGCGGCGGCACCGGCGTTGATGTGGACAGCAGTTCCACCAGCGAAGTCCTCAACACCCTTGCCGTTAAGAATGCCCGCACCCGAAGCTAACCAACCAGCACCAATGATGCTGTCGTCCTTTAGCTTGGTGCCGAAATCAAATACCCAGTGCGCAACTGGGAAGTAAACAACGCTTACCCAAATTGTTACAAAGATTGCCCAAGAAATGAACTTCGTTCGGTCAGCGATTGATCCACTAATAAGTGCAGGCGTGATAACCGCGAACATCAACTGGAAGGCTGCAAAAACCAAAACTGGAATTGTGTAGGCGCCGCCATTATTAACAACTTCGTTGATGCCACTGCTCAGACGCGAAAGATCGAAAGCGCCGAAAAATTGGCTGGTACTGGTGTCATTGCCGAATGCCAATGCGAAACCGTAAATGACCCAAAGGACGCTTACAATTCCGATTGTCACGAATGACATCATCATCATGTTCAGTGTGCTCTTGGCCCGTGTCATGCCGCCGTAGAAGAACGCCAACCCCGGCGTCATCAACAGTACGAGGGCGGTCGACGCGAGCACCCAAGCGGTATCTCCAGTGTTCATTAGTCCTCCACTAATGTGCTTAGCGCTCTCCCACTTGTGGCTAGAGCGCTAATAAACGAATACAACTACGACATCTGTGTCGATACCCCTATCTTCATTGGGGCATGTTGCGTGGAGTAACCAGTAATGTTTCTCGTTTGTTACAAAGTATTACGGCTTGTTAATTTGTTTCACATTGCACGCTGGTGGGTCCAAGAAACGAACCCTTCTGGAACTAGATGGCTTCTGAACCAGTTTGGCCGGTACGGACTCGGGTGACTGATTCAATTGGGATAACCCAAACTTTTCCATCGCCGATTTTTCCAGTATTAGCAGCGTTAACAATCGTCCTTACGACTTCTTCTACTCGGTCATCATCGGCCAATACTTCTAGGCGAACTTTAGGAACTAGGTCAACCGTGTACTCGGCACCGCGATACACCTCTACGTGACCACGCTGCCTTCCATATCCCGATGCTTCGGAAACGGTCATTCCAAGAACTTCAATTGCGTTAAGAGCTTCCTTGACTTCTTCAAGCTTGAACGGCTTAATAATTGCGGTTACTAGTTTCATTTTCATACTCCCTTATGAGTGTCCCGAGAAGGTAGAGCCGACGGCCCCACCGCCACCACGTCCGTCAAATTCATAACCTGTTTCTGCGTGTTCAGTTAAGTCAACGCCTTCAACTTCATCATCTCGCGAAATGCGCATCCCGATTGTCATATCCAAAAACTTGCCAATGGCAAAAGTCACAACGAAGGAATAAGCGATAACTGCAACAACTGCTAATGCTTGAATGCTTAAAAGTTGCGTGCCACCGCCATAGAACAGTCCATCTTTGCCAGCGGAATTAACGGCCTTGGTGCCAAAGAATCCAATAGCCAGAGTTCCTATAATTCCACCCACACCATGTAGACCAACAACATCAAGACTGTCGTCATAACCCAAACGATATTTAAGTCCAATAGCAAGTGAACAAATTACGCCAGCTAGTAGGCCGATAATGACCGCACCTATTGGCGAGACAAAAGCACACGATGGCGTGATTGCCACAAGTCCTGCTACCGCACCCGATGCCGCACCCAAACTTGTTGGATGTCCGTCGCGGAACTTTTCAACAACCAACCAACCCATCAACGCAACTGCTCCAGCAATCTGAGTATTCATAAATGCAAGTGCGGCGAGATGATTAGCGCCTAGTGCTGAACCCGCATTGAAACCAAACCAGCCAAACCACAAAAGTCCTGCGCCAATTAACACCAATGGCACATTGTGTGGACGCATCGGGTCTTTGCGCCAGCCAACCCGTTTGCCTAGCACCACAGCCATAGCCAAACCAGCAATACCGGAATTAATCTCGACAACGGTTCCGCCCGCAAAATCTTGAAGGCCTCTAGCCGCTAACCAACCGGCGCCAGCTCCATTCACATCGCCAAAATCAAACGACCAGTGCGCAATCGGAAAATAAACAAGTGTCGCCCACAATCCAGCGAATAGACACCAAGAGATGAATTTCGTTCGATCAGCAATAGATCCACTAATAAGTGCAGTAGTAATAATTGCGAAAGTTAATTGGAAAGCAGCAAATGCAAGAACTGGAATTGCATACACCGAAGTTCCATTTACCAGTGGCAATGCACTTTCATTTGCACCCAAATCTGAGAAGGAAATCGGACCAATAAAACTGCCGCCATGACCAAATGAAATTGAATAACCAAAAATTACCCAAAGCAGAGTGACTATGCCCATCGTGGCAAATGACATCATCATCATGTTGAGCGTGCTCTTGGCTCGGGTCATGCCGCCATACAGGAATGCCAAACCTGGCGTCATTAGCAAAACCATGGCGGCTGCAACTAGAACCCAAGCTGTATCCCCAGCACTAATTTGGTTGGTCATAAACCCGGCCTTTCGAACTTTTCAGATCAATTAACAAAGGAATTGCGAGCCTTAGGCTCGCATTATCTGATCTAACTTTAGCGGATGTTGCAAATGTGTCGGCGCGAATATCTACTATTGAGTAAGGCAAAAACCAAACCCGTTTTGGACCCAGATTAAGGACTGATATGGCTACAAGTGTTAGCGCACCACTGCAGGAACCATTCCTATTTAAGCCGACAGGTCGGGCATTACTAATGGTGCTGGCGATTTTGTCTGGAGGATATTTTTTAGCACCGTTTGTCGGTAGCGCAAGAAGGGCTGCCAAAACTGGACAATACCTATTTACCTTGATTTTTGGCCTCTGGATAATCTGGCATTTTCACATGGGAATGCAAGGTGCGTTGACATTTGCGATCGTCCTGACTTTGATGGCGCTATTCACACAGAAACTGGTGCCGCCGGCCATCGAGACTTCAGTTGCTCATCAGCTGCAGACGGGGGTTGATCCAACTTCCACTTTCACATTGCCCGAAGCTGACGCCAGCGGAAATGCAATTACCTACTTTTTCAAAGCAAAGGCACAAGTTGAAGTATTACAAAAAGCTCAGGTTGCTCGCCGAAATGGACTGTCTGCATTTTATTCAGACATGCAAGCGTTCCAAGCGAAGTTTCCGGCGCTGGCGCTCGGTGACGACCCAGATGCGGAAATAACCGTCTTTAATGCCGAAAACTGCGACCTCTTTGAACCGCGAAAAGGCCCAACCGTGACAAATCGCGAAACAACTTCTGGAGCACGACCATTTGTGGGCACAAAAGTCGGGCCAATATTTGTTGGTGGTTCCGGCCGCTCAACAAGCCATTCCACTTCAGTCAGCACCCCAGCCGAAGATATCGTTCAAGTAGTGGATTCGGGCAATTTGGTAATAACTTCTCGCAGTGCTTCATTTGTCGGCAGCAAATACACACGGCACAGCGACTTTAAAACTCTGATTGCCGTAAATGGCGAAGATGCACACATGACTTTTGCCGATAGCAAGAAGACTTCGATTTGGGGAATTTCATTTAGCAATCGTGTTGACATGTGGATCGTCAACGCGATTGTTGGCGCTGCTGACGACTTAAGTGATCGTCGTCTTGATACTTCAGGCAAAGCTACTGACGTGGAAATTGCACACGCTTTGACTAAGGCATGCGAAGAAACGAACAAGATGTTGCGAGAGTTTTACTTAGCTGCGAACGCGCAATTTGATGCAGTCAATGCTCAGTTAGGCGAATATCATCGCGTTTTCCCGAATCAGGTTAGTGATCCTAGGGCCAATCAAAAAGCGGCCACACTTGATGAATTAACTTCAACTAACGATCCGAATGCTTAAGCGAGTAAACCCGAAACAAATTCGGACGGATTAAAGACTGCCAGGTCATCGGCACCTTCACCAAGTCCAACTAGTTTCACTGGAACACCTAGTTCTTGCTGCACGGCTACCACGATGCCACCTTTTGCAGTGCCATCGAGTTTGGAAAGAACCACACCAGTTACTGGAACAACCTCGCTAAATACTTTTGCCTGATTCAAACCATTCTGGCCAGTTGTGGCATCAATGACCAACAACACTTCATCAATTGGCCCGCGCTTGCTAGCCACTCGGAAAACTTTGCCAAGTTCATCCATCAGACCTTGCTTAGTGTGCAATCGACCCGCAGTATCGATTAAAACTACATCGACTTCTTGGTCGTAACCTGCAGCAACTGCTTCAAAAGCCACTGCTGCTGGATCGCCACCTTCAGTACCGCGGATAACGACTGCCCCAACTCGATCGCCCCAAGTAACTAACTGATCAGCAGCTGCCGCACGAAATGTATCGGCAGCGCCAAGTAAAACTTCTTTATCTTCGCCAACAAGTAGTTTTGCAATCTTGCCTGTAGTTGTCGTTTTACCAGTTCCATTTACGCCAACAGTTAACACAACCGCTGGACGGTCTGCATGACGAGTGGTCTTGAGCGTGCGATCTAATCCCCCATCAACAATTGAAGTTAGTTCAGTTCGAGCTAGTTCAAATAATGCATCTGCATCTGTAACTGATTGGCTACGTACTTTACTTTTTAGCGTGGCAACAATTTCACCAGCCGCGCGGACTCCCATGTCGGCCATAATCAAAGTGTCTTCAAGGTCTTGCCACGCATCATCGTCTAACTGCTCTCGGGAAAAGAGTGAGCGAAATGCACTTGTAAGCGAGCCCTGTGATTTTCCAAAACTTTTTGCTTCCGCCGTAACTGCTGTTTTTACAATTGGGGTTTGTGGCTGCCCGATTGCAGGAATTGGAGATTCTGGTTGACCTGAGGTCGTATCAAGTTTGCTCGATACAGACTTAGAGCTTTTGCGCACCAAAACAAGCAGTATTAGTGAAACAAAGAGTACTGCACCGAAAATACTTGCAATTGTGGTGAATTTCATCGTCCGCGCCCTTACTCAGGAGATTAGGTAATTTAAGACTAAGACTGAGCAACTAAATCTGAATCGTCAGGCTGTTCATCGCGAGTAATTCGCTGGCTGATCACATGGGTGACACC
>Ga0214919_10011445_pt1 | contig 11066 bp, 5 predicted proteins | sample LL1503_MetaG_FD_177994 | JGI IMG/M metagenome (GOLD analysis project Ga0214919, IMG submission 177994) | Freshwater microbial communities from Lake Lanier, Atlanta, Georgia, United States - LL-1503 | ecosystem: Environmental > Aquatic > Freshwater > Lake | place: USA: Georgia | collected 2015-03-15
CTTTGAAACGTAAAAAAAGAAACACCTACTGGAAGAATAATTTTTTCAACAAAAGTGCCATCACCTGCAAATCCATTTGCCCAAACAGATAGTTGGTTTACCACTTCAAATTTAGTTTGAAACATTTTGTTAAAAGACTCTGTAAAAAAGTAGGCATACTTAAAATATGCTAGAGTCAAGATATTGAACAAAATTGCGAACGTAAGTTGTATCTTTTTTGAAATACTATTCTTAGTGTTTGCAATTCCATTTCCAAAGAAGTAATTTACAAACAAACTTACGATTAATAAAATTATATAAATCCCAGATGTTTTAAAGTAAAAGAAAACGCTAACAACTGTCAAAAATATACTGCGTGTTAAAAGTTTTTTGTGCAGGAAAGAAAATACTAGCATTACTAGAATAAAAAACAACCAAAAATCTAATTGGGTAAAGATTAAAGGCTTTAGTTCATTAAACGAGAAAACTTTATAAAGCCTATCCATTACTTACGTTTTATATTTTTATTCATATTTTCAAATTGAGCTAAATACTTTAGAAAAGCATCAATCAATAAGGAACCTTTTATGTGATAGCCTGCAGCTGTAAAATGAACATAATCAGCTTGCATTAATCCATTTTCTTTCCAACTTTTCGAAGAACCTAATTCACCCATAATGCCATAAAAATCCCAGACAGCTTGTTCGTATTTTTCAGCTAATTGATAAATCACTTCGCGTTGTCGCTCTGTATTTTTGTTAATGTATTTTTTATTATATAAGCAATCATTAGGCACAGTTAGTAAAATAGCGCATTTAGGATTAACATCTAACACTAATTTTATCATTTCTTCCAAATTTTCTTTGTATTTCAAAGGGTTGAAATTCTCATAAGATGTATAAGCATCGTTTGTTCCAAGAGAAAAAGCAAAAAAATCAGGTGGATGAATTTTCAAGTCACGTAAAAAATGCTCATTTCCTAAATAAGTATAAAGTCCAGCACCATTTATACCAATTGCATTATAAGTTATTCCTGGCAGGTTATTCAAAAATTCAAAACCAAAAATTTCTAAAGAAGATGAATCGATTGAAGTTCGAATAAACTGAATATCAAGTGAATCCATTTTGTCGGAAAAACGAATTTCAGAATAACCTAAATCTGCATTGTGATGTGTTTCAATAACAAATAATTCTTGTTCTCCGAAGTTCATGTCAAAGTGAAATTCACCAGTATTGTGATAAATTCGCAAGCGATCAAAAGGGGGCTTAACAAGAGAACGCATGTGTTTAAAATTTACAACAATTAATGAATCACTGCATTTTATTGCTGCGCCAGTCAAGCCGTATTGTATATCTTCAGGTCTATTAGTTACACTGCGAAAGCCTGCCCATTTATTTGGTGATGAAAAATTATAATTTGAAGGATTATTGGTACTAGCCAATCCAAAAGGAAAGACTAATCCTCTTTCGCCATTTAATCCAGGCCAGTTAGATTGCAAAAAAGTTCTGAAATCGTGTGTATAAATATCAGCCTGAATATGTGAGCCTCCGATATGATAAAAATTTAACTTCCGGTCTTTCTTGCTGATCATTTTTTGCATTTCGGCATATAAATAGAGCCAATTATTACTTTTCTCAGAGAAAAAAGCAAGCTGATTACAGTCAAAATTGATTAGGGATTTTTTTTCGCGTATTCCAGAATCCAATTGTGCAAATTCAGGATGCTTATAATTCCTTAAATCGTTTACTGATTGGGACCAATTTAAAGGTGTTTTTAAGAAAAAAAACAGAAAAATAAAAAGTAGTTTAGCCATAATTATTTTACTCTACTTGATTTTTAAGCTCCCACTTTGCATAGGCAGAAATAAAAGCATCATAAAATAATTGGGATGCAATACTTGTCCCTTTTGAGGTAAAATGTATGTAATCTGAACCTGCTAAACCTTGATCAACCCATGTAGGCATTGAATTTTTGCCCCCCATAGCTTTGAATAAATCCCAATAGGCCGCCCCACACTCAAGGCTCGCCTTTTTCATTTGATTCGTTAAGTAAGGAATTAATCGATACGATTCAAAAATACCATCATTTAGTTGTGACATGTCGCTAGGCCCAATTACAATTATTGCTGCCCCTGGAACTTGTGATTGGATCAATTGGATTTGTCTTTTAAATGATTTTGCATAATAGCGTACAGATGAACTATCTTTTAGGCCTGGGATTGTATTTCCCCCATATTGAAGAATAAACAATTTAGTATTTAATTCTGAATGCATATCTCGAAAAAGACGTTGGTCCATTGAACTGAAATTCGTTCCTGATGAGCCTCGCATGGCAACATTTGAAACTTGCACACCAATATCTCCCTCTAAGCTAAAGCCACTTATAACCGGACTTTTTGTAGATGAGAGTAAATACTTTAATTTTCCTGGCGACCCAGGAAAATCGAGGGTAATTGAATGCGCATTTCCATCTGTAATAAGACTATCTTCATGGATTAATTGTCCATTTTGGAATACTTTCAGTAAACAGGGTTTAACACAACTATTATAATAAAACCGCACGTGATTATATTCTCGGGCTCTTCCATAGGCATTTTTTGATGCATCAATTTCTATCCAAGCGGTAGTTTCTTGTCCAATAAATGCTTGACTACTGTCAATTTTAAAAACACCAACGGAACCCATGGCCCCATATTTGCGAGAATTCAGTTTCCTTCCCCAAAAAGCAGTTAATCTTTCAAAATTACCAGAAAAAGTTTGTTTAAATGTTTGCGTATTATAGACATTCAAAGCAGCAATCATTCCGGGGCCATTTCCCCCAAATTGTGCTTGAATTCTTTGCCGAAAAAATCCAGTCATTCGATCTCCTTCTATTTGAGAATCGCCATAATGAAAAATAGAAATCTTATTTTTCAGTGCAGTTACATTTTTTAATTTTTCGAAAAAGCTACCTAAACTGGCATTTGTTTGCTCATTCATTTCAAGATCACAGGAAGCATTAGTAGACAAATCACCTCCAATTGCCGTCCCTAATTCTCCAGAACTTTTCCCATTGTGTTTTATTAATGGTTTATCAAGATTGGTAGTGTCAACCTTTTCTATAATTGCATCAATGTTCTTTTTCTTATCTTTCTTGGGGTGAAATAAAGCTTCTGAGCTTAAAAATTTCCAGTTTACACCTAAAAGAGAAATTCCTCCCTTTGGCATGCTAAAAACGATTAACAATAGAAAGGAAAAAACAAGTAAAGTAAATAGAAGAACTGATTTTGGTTGAAACTCTTTCACAAAAATATTTTTCTTAAACAAATATACTTTTTCTTTGTCATAGAATCGAGAACAAAGCTGTAGTATTTATGAATAAACTCGCCAAAGAAAGTTCGCTTTATCTTTTACAACACGCAAATAATCCTGTGAATTGGAATGCTTGGTCTGATGCTATTTTTCAAATAGCAAAATCTGAAAACAAACTTGTATTAATAAGCATTGGATATTCTGCTTGTCATTGGTGCCATGTTATGGAAAAAGAGTGCTTTGAAGATGAGGAATTAGCAGCATTTATGAATGATAATTTTATTTGCATAAAAGTAGACCGCGAAGAACGACCAGATATTGATCAAGTTTACATGAGCGCCTTACAATTAATGACACAAAAGGGCGGTTGGCCACTAAATTGTTTTACGCTTCCTGATGGTCGACCAATCTATGGGGGAACTTATTTTCCAAAAGAGCAGTGGCTACATATTTTAAAATCTTTAGTGCATTCTTATCAAAATGAGCTTACTAAAGTTATGGAATATGCTGAAAAATTAAATGATGCAATTTCACAAAGTGAATTAATTGATTTCCCTCAGCAGCTTGAAAAGTGGGATGAAAAGAAATTACATGAAATCGTTGATCGTTGGAGTCCAAATTTTGACAATAGAGATGGCGGCTCAACAAAAGCTCCAAAATTTCCACTGCCTAATAATTATTTATTTTTAATGGAATTCGCATTGTTTTTTAAGGATAAAAAAGTGGAGAGCCATGTTTTAGTGACGCTAGATAAAATGTTAGCAGGTGGAATTTATGATCAAATTGGTGGCGGATTTTCCCGCTATTCAGTTGATATGCTTTGGAAAGTCCCCCATTTTGAAAAGATGCTTTATGATAATGCCCAGCTTTTAGAACTCTATAGTAATGCTTATAAGTACTACAAAAAAGCTGAATACAGGGAAATGATCTACCAAACTGTGGATTGGCTGGAACGAGAAATGAAAGATACATCGAATGCATTTTATAGCGCGCTAGATGCGGATACCGATAATGAAGAAGGTAAATTTTATTGTTGGAATAAGAAAGAATTAAAAACTATTTTAGGTGAAGATTTCGCTTGGTTTTCTAGCTATTATTCGATAAATAAACATGGCTTTTGGGAAGACGACAAGTTTATTTTACTCACAACAGAAACAGCTAAAACCTTTGCTAAAAGTCAAAATTGGACCTTGTCAGCATTTCGAAAAAAACGCAATATAGCAAGTGAAAAATTGCGTATACATAGAAACAAGCGAACACAACCTGGCTGTGACACGAAATGTTTAACATCCTGGAATGCCATGACAATATCTGGGCTTTGTGCTGCTTACAGTGCCTTTGGTGATATCAGATTTTTAAACTTAGCTAAGAAAACAGCTTTCTGGATTGAAAATTCTCAGTTGAAAAATCAAGATAGTTTATTTCACAATTATGCTAATAATCAAGCGTGTATAGATGGCTTTCTTGAAGATTATGCTTTTGTGATTGAAGCATTTATTCGCTTATACCAAGTCTCAGCTGAATTAAAATGGTTGGACATCGCTCAAAACTTAGCAAAAAAAGTTGAACGGGATTTCATGCACCTGGAAAGTAAAATGTGTTATTTCTCCGATTATACCTCAACATTGATTGCTCGAAAAATGGATATTCACGACAATGTTATTCCAGCAAGTAATTCAGTTATGGCGCATAATTTTTACTTATTGGGACACTATTATAAAAACCAAAATTGGCAAGGAATAGCGGATCAAATGTTAGCAAATGTATATGATGGTATGGAGCAATATGGCTCTGGTTATTCAAATTGGAGCTTGTTGCTTTTACGCATGCTAAAAGGATTAACAGAAATAAACAGTATTGGTACTAACAACATAAATTCAGAATCAATTTCCACTATTTTAAACCATTATACGCTTGTTTCCTACCACCAAGAACTTCCAATTTCTGCAGAATACAAGAAAGATGGGGTTTTTGTTTGTTCCAAAGGAATCTGCCACCCACAAATTACTGAATTTAGTAAATTGGAAGAGTTACTCAGCGAAAATTTATGTTGAACTTATAATTTCTTGCTATCTTCATAAAAATTTTGGTGAGTGGCACGAATAATTTGCTTTTTCCTTTTTCTACAATTTGCAAATCAAACCTTTGGTCAAGTTTATGATGGAACGTATAAAATAAAAACAAAGCCACCTAAAGCTGCCGGATGCACACCTCCAACTAGCACAACTTATTTAGAATTGAACAATGTTAGGGCGATGATTCATACTGCCGGAAATTTATGGCAGATCCCCAATCAAAATTATTCCCAATATGAGATTCCAAAGAATTCTGGGATTATGGCGTTATTTACTGCAGCTCTTTGGTTGGGAGGAACAGATGTGAATAATCAATTAAAATTAGCCGCTCTTCGTTACCGAAATGGGCAGGATTATTGGACAGGCCCGCTTACGAATATTACTGCAGAAACCAATTATGAAAACTGCAGCAAGTACGATAAGCATTTCGTTACCACACAAGATATGGTTCGTGAATTTAATCTTTGGTTTGAAGCTGGTATTTTTGATTCTCAAAATGGAACAACTACTCAGTCAGATAAATTCCCAAACTATAAAGTTCCTGATAACATCAAAAATTGGCCCGCTCATGGCGATGTTTCGCAAGGTCAAGATTATTATTTAGCTCCTTTTTATGATTTTAATAGTGATGGTCATTACAATTGGCAAGATGGCGATTTCCCTTGGTACGATGTTAAAAAAGATAAGGAATGTAGTATTGACAGAAAAGTCTCACTTTATGGAGACATGAATTATTGGTGGGTCATGAACGACAAAGGAAATATTCATACAGAAACTGGCGCTGATCCCATCGGAATGGAAATTCGGGCTCAAGCATTTGCCTTTTCTTCCAATGATGAGGTAAACAACATGACATTTTATAATTATGAACTCATAAATCGTGGAACTCAAACTTTATATAATACATATTTTGGTTTTTTTACGGATGGCGCTTTGGGTGATCCTTATGATGATTATGTTGGCTGCGATGTAAATCGTGGGCTTGCGTATTACTATAATGGCGATAATTTTGATGGCGATAATTCTGGTTACAAAGGATATGGATATTCACCTCCAGCAGTTGGAGTTGATTTCTTTGAAGGGCCTTATCAAGATAATGATGGAATTGATAATGCTTTTGGTATTGGCATGAATGAAGCTTTGAATGGCATTGGCTATGGTGATGGCCTAATTGATAATGAACGTTTTGGGATGCGTAGATTTTTATATTATTCAAACACTACAAATGGTGCTAATCCAAATCAAACAGATCCAATTTCTGCATCTGATTACTACAATTATTTAAGGGGATTTTGGAAAGATGGAACAAAATTTGTTTACGGAGGAAGTGGTCATATTTCTGATCCTGAAGCAAATCCATTAATGCCTTGTGACTTTATGTTTCCTGGTGATACAGATCCATTGGGCTGGGGAACAGCAGGGAATCCACAAGCGACTTGGACGGAACAAACTGCAAATAACACCCCTAACGACCGCCGTTTTGTTGAGTCAGCTGGTCCATTTGTTTTGAAACCCGGAGCAGTAAATAATATTACAGTTGGCGTTGTTTATGCTCGTTCATCTGGAGGCGACCCATTTCAATCTGTAGAAGTTTTAAGAAGAGCAGATGATAAAGCCCAAGCTTTGTTTGAAAACTGCTTTAAGGTTTTAGATGCTCCCCACGCTCCAAACTTAGATTTCCAGGAATTGAATAATGAAATTATATTACTGCTTTCAAATTCCCCAAATTCAAATAATTATAATGAAAGTTACCAGGAATTTGATCCCTTTATTGTTTCCTCTATTGTTAATGCGGATAAAAATTATCGTTTTCAAGGATATCAGATTTTTCAGCTAAAAAACAAAAGCGTGTCTTCTTCTGAATTATCAGACCCTACAAAATCAAGACTTGTAGCTCAAGTAGACATAAAAGATAATATAAGTAAAATAATCAATTTTGAATTCAGCGAGGACCTAAATGCAAGTATTCCTGTTTTGAGAGTAGATGGTGAGAATACAGGTATACGTCATAGTTTTAGCGTAAAGAAAGATTTATTTTCACAAGGAAATCCGACGCTTGTAAATTTTAAAAGTTATTATTTTATGGCAATTGCATATGCCCATAATAATTATAAAACATATTCTCCAACCGATCCCTTATCATTGGATGGCCAAAAATTACGTTATATCGCTAGTCGAAAAGCAGCACTAGGCGAAGTAAAAGCGGTTGAAGTTATACCTCACAACTCTATGCCAGAAGCTGGTGGGACCTTGCATTATTTAGAATACGCACAAACGCCACAAATAACACGCATGGATGGTTATGGCAATGGCAATCGCAGTATAGAATTCACAAGCAGCACCTTGAACACAATTTTAAGTGAGGGCTATATGGAAAATCCAACCTACGATTATGGCAAAGGCCCGATCAACATTAAAGTTGTAGATCCTTTGAATTTGGCACCAGGATATTTTGAATGCAAGTTTAATAAGTACACTGCAGCATCTTCTGGAAATGGAGCAGATACAGCAAGTTGGACAATTTACCGTTATGCTAAAGGCGATGCAAACCCTGTTGATTCTATGCCATCTGAGTCAGCAATTTCCAAAGACAATGAACAAATTATTCCTGGGTGGGGTATTTCCGTTCAGATATACCAGGAGAAATATTACTTTCCAGCTGGCTCAAATAGCAATCAGTACAAAACAACAGATATGATAGACGCCTCTCTTTCATTTTCAGATTCTTCGAAACGATGGTTAACGGGTGTTTCTGACGATGATGGATTTTATCCAACTAATTGGATTCGATCTGGAGATTTCGACGATACAACATCAAATCCACCTTCTCCAAATGGAGATCCTACTCTAGATTATTTGGATCCTCCAAATTACTGGGATGAGTTGGCTGCCGATCCAGCACAAAAGTATGAGTCGGTTTTAGGCGGCACAATCGCCCCTCATCGTTTGGTAGGCTATCAGGCCTCATATATGCCATTAGCATATATTGGAGCGTATAGTCCAACGTTCAAAACAAATGCTTCAATAAGTTTTCTACCAAGTGTGAACATTGTTTTTACGAATGATAAGTCAAAATGGACAAGATGCCCAGTGATAGAACTATGTAGAAATACAACTTTAAGTGTGGGAGCTACCAAAGCTGGATACATGCGCAAAAGTCCAAGTGTTAACAAAGAGGGAGAAGTAGATGGAAGTGGAACAGGTATGGGTTGGTTTCCGGGTTATGCAGTGGACTTAGAATCTGGCGCTCGTTTGTACATGGCTTTTGGAGAGAACTCATTTTTAGGAGGAGAAAACGGAGCAGACATGCTTTGGAATCCTACAGATCGTTTGGTAAGTAATTCGGGTGCTCCTTTAATGGGTGGAGTACATCCAATCTATATCTTTAGCTACAATCAAAAGTCAATAAATGGTTTTAGTACAGGATTTGATTTCCCGGCCTATATTCCAAGTGAAGCAGAGGCAGGCAGTAATTTTCTACAAAACAAATGGATAGAAGTTGAGGCAAATGCTTCATCTCTACCACTTAAACGCGAGTTGTATGGTAGTTTAACATGGGTAGCCTATCCAATGCTTGAGAAAGATCAAACCTTACTTTCAACAGATGCAGAGGTTAAATTACGGATCAACAAGGAGTATAAGAACTTTGTTGCTTCAGGAGAAAACAACGGAAGACCAATGTATTCTTGGTCGATGGAGAATTTAAGTACTAAAACTAATAATCTATCAGCAGAAAAAGAAGCATTAAAATTGATAAATATCGTTCCGAATCCATATTATGCTTTTTCAGAATATGAGCAAAGTAGATTAGACAGTAGAATTAAGATTACAAATCTTCCGGAACAATGTATTATTTCAATTTATTCTTCGAATGGAAAATTAATCAAGCGCTTTAAAAAAGATAGCCCAATTACATATCAAGATTGGACCTTGACCAACCACCAAAATATTCCAGTAGCATCAGGTGTATATTTAATTCATGTGGAAGTACCAGAAGTTGGTGAGCGCGTTTTAAAAGCATTCATTGCAATGCGCTTAGTTGATTTACAGAATATGTAAGCACCTTTTTTCGCTATTTGTTTTATGAATTTAATGTAATTTTGCTAAAAAATTATTCCACATGAAATTCTTTATATCCTTATTGTTCTTATTTCCTTCACTCAGATCTTTTTCTCAAGGACATTTTTTACCAGCTCTTAAATATGCTTATAATGCTTATGAGCCTTGGATTGACGCTCAAACTATGGAAATTCATCATGCAAAACATCATCAAGCGTATGTTACTAATTTAAATAAAGCACTTGCGGGCACAAAAATGGAGTCGCTTTCCATGAATGATTTATTGATGTATGCAAGTTTCAGATCTGATATCGTGAGAAATAATTCCGGGGGACATTTTAACCACTCCTTGTTTTGGGAAATTTTAGTCCCAACAGCATCGCAAAGTCCTATCAGTTCTGAGTTAGCTGCAGCAATTAATTTGCAATTTAAATCCATGGATAGTTTACGAATAAAAATCAATCAAGGAGCAACAACTCGCTTTGGCTCAGGTTGGGTTTGGCTTAGTGTAACGCCAGATAAAAAACTCATGGTTTCGTCAACAGCAAATCAAGACAATCCTATTATGGACATTACAAAAGAACGAGGTATCCCCATATTTTGTATTGATGTATGGGAACATGCCTATTACTTGAAATACCAAAATAAACGTGGTGATTACCTCGGGGCTATTTGGAATTTAGTAGATTGGGGTATTGTCTCACAAAAATATGCTGCGGCTTTGAACGACCCATTATTAGTAGAAATTGAAAAAGACAATTGGATGGAATTAAAAGAATTTCATAAGGTCATGGCTCAAACCTTTCATCCTGCTGAAACAGACAATCTTGAACCTTTGAAGAAAAGAAGTACAGAGTTGATGGCAAAAAGTAGTTTACTAGCGGCATCAGTTTCGCCAAAATCCTTGGATAAGCCCGCAATTAAAATAGCATTAAACCAACTTGAAAAGCAATGTATTGAAATCAATAGATTGAACAATAAGAAAGCTAGCAATTCTCTTTTAAAAAAGAAAATTACTGCTGCACATGATACATTTCATGAAGTTCAAGAACTATGTCATGATTAACACTTCTCCTTAATAAGGAATAAAGTCTATTCAATTCCCTATCTTTGCGCAAATATTAAACCGTGCGCTTCGAACTAACCAAAGATTTTCTTGATATTCTTCGCCAAAAAATAGCGGAGCAGGAGATTCTTTGGATACAAGAAAATGTACTTGTCCTGCATTTTGCAGATGTCGCTGAGATTTTGGATAAATTAAGCAATGAAGAGGCAAAATTTATTTATTTTCTAGTAGACGAAGATACACAAGCAGATATTTTAATGGAATTGGATGAGGATGTAAGGGATCGTTTTCTTGCCTCTCTTACAATTAAAGAAATAGCTGATCAATTAGAAAACCTAGATTCCAACGATGCTGCAGATATTTTAGGGGAGCTTTCTGAAGATAAAATTCAGGAGGTTATCTCACAAATGGATGACGATGAAGCAGCAGAAGATATTGTTGACCTCTTAAATTATGATGAGGATACTGCTGGTGGATTAATGCAGAAAGAATTTTTGCAAGCACACATAGATTGGCCTGTTAATCGAACGATTGTTGAATTGAGAAAACAAGCAGAAGATGTAGAAAAAGTGTACAATATTTTTGTTGTAGACGATT
>Ga0214919_10011446_pt1 | contig 11066 bp, 7 predicted proteins | sample LL1503_MetaG_FD_177994 | JGI IMG/M metagenome (GOLD analysis project Ga0214919, IMG submission 177994) | Freshwater microbial communities from Lake Lanier, Atlanta, Georgia, United States - LL-1503 | ecosystem: Environmental > Aquatic > Freshwater > Lake | place: USA: Georgia | collected 2015-03-15
GGCGGTGCGCTCGGGATCGGCCAGTTCGGCGCGGGTGAGTCCGAAAAGCGCGAGCAAGCGGTCGATGTCTATCCAGCACGTGTTGGTATTGTAATAAGTCAGATTGAATTCGTCGGACTCACGCGGAAGCGCGAGGCCCTCGACGAGGCGCACGCGGCCGTCGACGCGCGCGAGCCCGCCGCCGTGATCTTCGACGCGACGCGGGATGACTTCCCAGCCGAGGGTGGCTTCGCTGGCTTGGAACCAGCCGACGAGGGCGGGATCGAGCGTGGCGCCGAGCGTGTCGATGTTGTGCACGAGCAGCGTGCGGAGTTGCGGACGCGCGGCGAGCAGGCGGGCGAGTGTGCCGTTTTTGAGGAGATTGGGGATTTCAAACCAATGGCCCACGGGATGGAGGCATTGGCCGGGAAGATTATCGGTGTAATCAGCGCCTTCGCCGATGGTCTGCGCCCACTGCGTGAGCGCGGCGCGGACGCTCTCGCGCATTTTTTCTTTTTGTTCGTCGAGTTTTTGTTGGGCTGTTTCTTCCCAAGCAAAAACGAGGTCGCGCACGGCGGGCACGAGACGCAGGCCGATCGAACGGCCGGACGAAATGAATACGCTGCGATCGAGTGCGTCGGCGTGATGGGCGCGAAAATAATCGGCGATGGGCGCGTGCGTGAGATTACTCGTCGTAAACACGTGCGGGACCTCGGCGCCGTAACGCGCGGCCGTGTGGCGGGATTTCGCGAGATGGACCTCGGCGAAACTGCGGTGTTGGCCGGCGAATTTGGCGAACGGGTGAAGGGCTTTGACCACGCCGGCGCCTTGGGTCCAACGCGAGCCGACGCCAGCGGCGTAGGTGACGACGGCGCATTCGCCGCGACGGAGAGCGGCTTCACCGGCGGCCCGCAAGACGGCGGGCGAGGCGGATAAGTTAAAGAGCGCGTCGGTGGGGACGTCTTCGATTTTGGTCGAAGGTGCGAGACGGTTCATCGCGAGGCCGATGCGGCCGGCGCGGAGATCGGCGCGGATGGTTTCGTGTTGGGCGCGGTCGAAGCCGTTGGCCGCGAGCAGGGCGTCGAGGTTGTGGCTCGTGCGCGCGGCTTCCGAGGACGCGGGTAGGAGTCGATCGAGCAGCGTGGGCAACGCAGCCGTGAACGCGGGCGCGGTGCGGGTGGCGCGGGTGAATTGGGCGACGTCGGTGCGCTCGCGCGGCGTGAGCTCGCGGGCATCGCAACGCAACAGCGCGGGCACGGTGAGTTGGTAAAACTCGACGGGGAGCAGGGCCTCGACTCCGGTGAGCAGCGCGGCGACGGAACCGTTTTCGTTGATCGCGAAATCGTACACGACCGGATCCATCGCGAAGGGGAGCGAGGATTGCAGTTCTCGTTTCGTGGCCAGCATAATCTCCGCGAGCCGGGCTTGGGCTTCGGCGCGACGGTGCGGGGCAAAAATAAAACCCATGCCGCCGCCGGCCATGCCGCCGAGCATCCAGAATCCCCAGAAATCGTCACCGAAGGCGGCGCGGGTGCGCTCGATGAGTTGCTCGGTGTAGCGATTGCTCACCCATGGAATCATTGTTTGCAACGGGCCGAAGAAATTTTCGGTGAGCGCTCGGCCGAGGCCGCGAATGTCGCCGGCGGACAGCAGCGCGAGGATGTCGTCGAGTGTGGCGACGGCCCGGCGACGGGCGCTAAGTTCGGGCTCGCTGCGGAGGAGATATTTTTCCGTGGCCATCTCGAGGATCGGACCGACGTTTTGGGCCATGCCACCGTGGACGAGCACGAGCGAATCTTGGAGTTTTTTTCGCGCCGCGGCGGAAATGCGATCGAGGCCGAGAAGGGTGTGGCGCGGCAGCAGACAACCGCGGCTGATGCCGTGTTCGGGGTCGCCGGGTTGCGCGCGGGCGCCCTCGATGAGTTTGATGCCCGGCCAGAGGCCGCCTGAATCCTGCCAACCGCCGCCGGAACCGCCGATCCATTCGCCGAGGATGGCGCGGGCTGCGACGATGCGACGCTCGGTTTCGTCGCTCGGACCGTTGAGGGCGCGGATCTGGCCGGTCGCGCGCATGCAAACGCCGATGAGCGCGCCGAGGAGATTGGTAGAAACGGCGAGCCGCGAGCCTTTCGGGATGCGGTTGACGTTGCTGACGAGTTCGAAGCCACGACCGGGGCCGAAAATCGTAGCGAGCAGCGCGGCGAGGCTCGCGCCGGAGCGCTCGATGCCGGGCGGAACGAGTCCGGCGGCGATGACGGCCGCTTTTAAGAGCCCGAGATAGTCGCGGCCGAAATCAAAAACATCGTCGAGCGTCGTGAGGGTTGCGGTGGTCTCTAGGTCGACGCTGGCGAGCCGGATGACGGGCTCATCGATCACGCGGAAATACGCTTCGACGGGCGGGCGCGGGGCGGCGTCGCGGGCGTGGACGCCGAGATCAACGGAGATGTTGAGCACGCGCGCGCCCTCGGGGAAATCCATGCCGAGAAAAAAGATATCGCTCCAGCCGCAGTGGGTGAGGTCCATGCGCACGGGTGTGAGTTCGCGCAGGAGCGGGTAGGGGGCGGTGGTGTTTTCGCGGGCGAGGAGCTCGGGGCGGACGCGGAGCGGTTGGTCGAGCGGATGGCCGAGGCGGAACATCCAGGCGTTGCCGCGGGTGGAACGGACGGTGCGGCGGACTTGGTCGGCGAGTGTTTGAAACGCGAGGGCGTGATGGGCGGAGGCGAGGGCGCTGGAGAGCGTCTCGCTCGGGCCGTGGGTGGCTTGGGCAGCGGCGAAGACCGCAATGGCCTCTTCAAAGCGGCGCTCGAGCAAGTGGCGAAATCCCTCGTACGGCACGCGGCCGAGGCGCGGGAGGTCGGGGCGCGCCGGCAGGTGATAACGGTGGATCGCGGTGATGAAAAACAGGGCGCGAACGCGTTGATAGAGGTTGGTTTCGCGGCGGCGGAAGGAGTCGAGTTCGGCGCAGTCGGCGAGGAGTTGTGCGACGGAGCGGCCTTGGCACCACGCGTCGATGGCTTGGTCGCGCGTCGCGGCGTCGGTGGCGGCGATGAGATCGGTGACGCGGGCGCTCATGGTTTATCGTGGCGGATGGCGAGGAGCTCGACGAGCTGCGTTAGAACGCGATCGCGGTCGCGGCCGGAAAGGGAGAGCGCGAGTTGCGCGAGCAACAGGCCATAGGGTGCCCCGATGTCGTAGCGACGTCCCGCGATAGAAAACGCCAGATAACGCCGGCGGGCAGCGAGCGTGTGCAGCGCGGGGGAGAGGCCGAGCGAGTGGTCGGGTGCGGCAGCGTGTTGCTCGTCGAGTATGTTAAAAAGATCCGGTCCGAGCACGTGCAGACCAAAAAAGCAGAGGTAAAAACCGGCGCGTTGGCCGGGAACGATCAGCTGTTGCTCGGCGACGGTGGGCGTGGGTTTTTCAAGGACGGTATCGATCTGGTAAATCGGACGATCGCCGCCGATCAGTTTGCCGCCGATGGCTCCATACGACGTGAGCTGGCTCTCGCGCGTGGGTTGCACGGCGGAGACGGAGGCATTTTCGGCGACGGCGATGTCGATCAACTGGCGGGCGCAACTGGTGGTGCCGTGCGCGACGTGGAGGTGATCGCCGACGAGGTGGAGAAATGGTTGTTCGCCCACGAATTCGCGTCCGCAGAGAATGGCGTGGCCGTAGCCGCGCGGGGTGGGTTGCGCGATGAAACGCACGCGCGCGCGCAGCGCGCCGCAGGCCTCGGCGTAGGCCGTCTCGTCGCCCGGGCAGACGACGACGCAAAATTCCTCGATCCCGGCGCCCGCGGCTTCCTCGCGGACGATCTGGAGGGCGGACTTGGATTCGCCCTGCTGGTCGATGAGGGTTTGCAGCGGAAGCGTGCGTTGGCGGGGGTTGGCTGCGGTGATGAGGGCTTTGCGGATGGGCATGGGCGCGAGGAGGAAAACGTCGATTCAGCGTGGCCTCGGCCGACGATTCAACCGGAAAGGACGAGCCTGCGGTCCGACCGTGGCGGTTGACGGAGAGGGCTTTTGTGCTATCTACTCCACTTCCATGCCCAAGAAATCTGTCGCCAAAAAATCCGCGTCACGCTCCGTGTCGGCCGCTGCGCCGCGGGTGTTGCCTGGGGTGGTATCGATCACGCGGCAGGTGCATTTCAACTCGGCGCATCGACTTTATAATCCAACTAAGAGTCAAAAATGGAATGTTGAGCACTACGGCTTGTGCACCAATCCGCACTGGCACGGACATAATTACGTCCTCGAGGTCACGGTGCGGGGTGCGCCCGATCCTGATACGGGTTACATCATGGATCTCGGCGAGTTGAAGCGTATTTTGCACACCGCCGTGGTGGACAAATGCGATCACCGCAACCTTAACGACGAAGTCGATTTCCTGCGCGGGGTGATTCCTTCGACGGAGAATCTCGTGATCGCTTTTTGGAACGAAATCGCCCCGTACATCACGGCCGGCCGGCTGCACTGCGTGCGGCTCTACGAGACGCCTCGCAACTTTGCCGAATATCACGGCCCCGACGTCAAATAAACTCTCCGCGCCAGTTCCCCCGTTTTTAACGGGGCCAAGGTTATCGTCCCCACCACTGGCATCGCCCGACTGAACCACTAAAAACGAGATGAAGAAGAAACCGATGTATCTGCATCACACCGCTGGTGGCGTCGCCCCGCTGGTGAATCGCACCTTTGACGCGACGTTCAAAACCGACGTCGCTTACCAGAAATCCCTGCCCGATATGATGGAAGCGGTGAATGCCGCCGATGGCGCCCGCGTGCCCATCCAGCAAGTCGGCTGCGCCAATTTTCGCCTGCCGCTAAAATTTCGAGCGGCTAACAGGAAGGTTCACACGCTCGAAACGAGTGTGACCGGCACTGTTTCCCTTCAAGCCGGTCTCAAAGGTATTAACATGGGGCGCATCATGCGGTCCTTCTACGAGCACGAAGACGAAGTTTTTACCTTCGACGTGTTGCGCCGGCTCCTCGCGAAATATCTGCGTAAAATCGAAACCTTCGACGCACGGATCAAACTCTCGTTCTCTTTTCCGATTCGCCAAAAAAGCCTACGCAGCGGGCTCTCCGGCTGGCAGTACTATCGCGTTGCCTTCGAAGGAACGATGGATCGCTCCGGGAAATATCGGCGCTTCATCGACTTTGATTTCGTATACTCCTCCACTTGCCCGTGCAGCGCGGAGCTCGCAGAGCACGCCCGCAACACTCGTGGTGTTTTCGCCACGCCGCACGCCCAGCGTTCCAAGGCCCGCGTGCGCGTCGAGCTCGCTGCCGGCCGTTCGATCACGATCGAAGATCTCCAGTTGCACTGCCTCAACGCGCTCAAAACCGAGACTCAAGTCATGGTGAAACGCGAGGACGAGCAGGCCTTCGCCGAACTCAACGGCGCGCACATCAAATTTGTCGAAGATGCGGCACGATTGCTCTACCGTGAATTTGGGGCCGACAAACGTATCGTGGATTTTCAAGCCGCTTGTGCACATCTCGAGTCGTTGCATTCGCACGACGCGGTGAGCGTCATCTGCAAGGGTGTGAAGGGCGGATTCTCGGCTGATTTTGCCGATTTCCAATCTTTGATCTGCTGATCGTCGCGTCTGCTCGGTCACGTCATGAAGCCTAAGCCGCGAAAGATAAGTTTCGCGTTCTGCGTCTGGTTTCGGCGCCAATGCCAACGATGAAAGCTCCTGTCGTGCTGATCACCGGCGCCTCCCAAGGCATTGGTGCGGCCTTAGCCCGTGTTTTTGCCGCGCACCTTAATAACGTCAGGCTAGTGCTTGTGGCCCGCTCGGAAAAAAATCTACGCTCCGTGGCGCGGAGTTGCGCGCGGATGCTCACCGGCGATACGGCGGCGGTTGAAATCTTTCCTTGCGACGTGAGCGACGAGACCGCGGTGGCTGCGCTCCAACGCGCTGTTTTAAAACGTTTTGGCGTCGTCGATGTGCTGATCAATAACGCCGGAAAATTCGAGGCGAGTGCGTTAACGGCGACGACTGTGTCGCAATTTGATCGAATGTATGCGGCCAATCTGCGTAGCGCGTTTTTAATGACGCGCGCCTTTGTGCCGGCGATGACGCGGCGACGGCGGGGCGATGTGTTTTTCATGAGTTCGATTGCGGGTCTCACGGCTTATCCGGGCGGTGCGGGTTATTGCGCGGCAAAATTCGGTGTGACGGGTCTGGCGAAGGTGCTGCGTGCAGAAACGAAGTCGACCGGCGTCCGCGTGTGCTGCGTGTATCCGGGAGCGACATGGTCGCCGTCGTGGCGCGATAGCGGGATCGGCGCGGAACGAATGATGCCGGCCGAGGATGTCGCGCGGGCGTTCCTGGAGGTTTATCGCCTTTCGCGCAAAACGGTCGTCGAGGATATTGTGCTGCGCCCTCAGGCGGGTGATCTTGGTTGAGGCGTGGTCGAGCTGTGGCGGTGGGAGTGATGTAAGTGTGACGGGTGCTTGCTTTGCGGTGCGCGGGCACGCATGAATTTTCGCGATCCCCCTTACCCCTATGAATCCTGCAGAATTGAAGAAAACGATGTCGGCTGGGTTGTTGTCTTTTCCCATTACTGATTTTGATGCGGCCGGCGATTTCTGCGCCGCTACGTATGTTAATCGGCTCGAGTGGCTTATGCCCTACGGCGCCACGGTCTTATTTGCGGCGGGCGGTACGGGGGAATTTTTTTCGCTAACGGCGCAAGACTACAGCGCGGTTATTCGAACCGCGGTCACGACGTGTCGCGATGGCGTGCCGATCATCGCTGGTGCTGGTGGCCCGACGAGGCAGGCGATCGCATTTGCGCAGGAAGCCGAGCGCCTCGGCGCACAGGGGATTTTGTTGCTCCCTCATTATTTGACGGAGGCGGGGCAGGAGGGGCTCGCGGCTCATGTCGAAGCGTTGTGTCGGTCGGTGAAACTGGGCGTCATCATTTACAACCGCGGGGCGTGTCGTTTGCAGGCGGATACGTTGGTCAAACTGGCGGAACGTTGTCCCAACCTCATCGGCTTCAAAGACGGCATTGGCGAGATTGAGTTGATGGTTACGATCCGGCGTAAACTCGGGGATCGTTTTGCGTATTTAGGCGGTTTACCGACGGCGGAAGTTTATGCAGCAGCTTATAAGGCGCTCGGCGTACCAGTGTATTCTTCCGCGGTGTTTAATTTTATCCCGAAGACGGCGATGGAGTTTTACCACGCCGTCGCGAAGGATGATCACGCCACGATGGGGCGGCTGCTAGACACGTTTTTCCTGCCTTATTTAGAAATCCGTAACCGGAAGCCTGGTTACGCGGTGAGTATCATCAAGGCCGGGGCGCGTATCGTCGGCCGCGATGCGGGACCGGTGCGACCGCCGCTAGTGGATCTGAATGCCGAAGAATCGGCGCGGCTCGCGGCGCTCATTAATGTGGTCGGTCCACAATAATCGCGCGCCATGAACGCTGCCCCCACATCGACCCAAGCACCACGGACGCGGGTGCGGTACGTGATCGTGTTTATTTTGTTTCTGCTGACATCGCTTAACTACGCGGATCGCGCGACGCTCTCGATTGTCGGTACGATGGTTTCGAAGGACCTGAAGTTGGACTCGGTGACGATGGGATATTTGTTCTCGGCTTTTGCGTGGGCTTATGTGCTCGCTCAGATTCCTGGAGGTTGGCTGCTCGACCGGATGGGTTCGCGACGGATCTATGGCTGGAGTATCGCGCTCTGGTCGCTGTTTACGCTTTTGCAAGGTTGCGTGGGTGGCTTCGATGGTCGCGTGGCGGTGATGGTATTGTTTGGACTACGGTTTTTGCTTGGGGCAGCCGAGGCCCCTTCTTTTCCCGCCAACGCACGAATTGTGGCGGCTTGGTTTCCGACGGCTGAGCGCGGACAGGCTTCGGCGATTTTTAACTCGGCGCAGTATTTCGCCACGGTGCTCTTCGCGCCGATTATGGGTTGGATCGCTCACGCTTGGGGTTGGGAATATGTTTTCTGGTTCATGGGCGCGCTCGGACTCGTATTCGCTGTGGCTTGGCCAAAGTTGATTTACAACCCGCGCGAGCATCCTGCGGCGAATGCGGCGGAGCTCGAGCACATCGAGCGCGGCGGCGGCTTAATTGACTTGGAAACCAGCGGAAAGCCCGGGGCCAAGGGCGGTGTGCGTTGGGCGGTCATCGGTGAGCTGCTCGGCAATCGGATGCTGGTAGGCATTTATCTAGGGCAATACTGCATCACGACGCTTACTTGGTTTTTTCTCACATGGTTTCCGATCTACCTCGTGAAGGAGCGTGGAATGTCGATCTTGCAGGTGGGTTTTGTGGCGGCGTTGCCGGCGCTGTGTGGCTTTGGCGGTGGAATTTTGGGCGGTTGGTTTTCCGATTGGTTGGTGCGTCGAGGAAAGTCTCTGACCTTTGCACGCAAGACGCCAATCGTAGCAGGAATGTTGCTCTCGGTTAGCATGGTGGCGTGCAACTACGTGAGTGCGCAATGGGCGGTGATTACGTTGATGAGCCTCGCGTTTTTCGGCAAAGGCGTGGGCGCGCTCGGTTGGGCGGTGATTTCTGACACATCGCCGAAATCAGTCACGGGCCTGTGCGGTGGATTGTTCAACACCTTCGGTAATACTGCCGGCATCATTACTCCGATCGCGATCGGTTACATCTTGAAGGCGACAGGCTCGTTTAACTGGGCGCTCGTTTATGTGAGTGCGCACGCGGCGCTAGCCATCGCGAGCTACCTTTTAATCGTCGGCGAAATCAAGCGTGTGGAACTCAAGGCGAGCTGAACGCGATAACATTAAATTTATACCCTCCCCTTTTTTATGCATGCTCCGCTCGATCGAGATTTGCCCAGCGTGGTAACGATGCGCGTGGTTCCCGTCGCGGGCCACGATGGCATGTTGCTCAATCTTAGTGGTGCACACGGGCCATATTTCACGCGCAACATCGTCTTGCTCACGGATAATTCTGGCCGCACGGGCGTTGGTGAAGTGCCGGGCGGCGAGAAGATCCGCCAAACGCTAGAGGACGCGCGCGAGCTCGTCATCGGCCAGCCTATCGGGGCTAGTGCGGTGGTTATTGAGACTGTACGTGAGCGTTTCGGTGACCGCGATGCGGGCGGGCGCGGGCAGCAAACGTTTGATCTCCGTACGACGATCCACGCGATGACGGCCATCGAGGCCGCAATGCTTGATTTACACGGGCAACACCTGAACGTGCCGGTGGCGGCGTTGCTCGGCGTCGGCCAACAGCGCAAGTCGGTCGAGGTACTCGGTTATCTTTTCTACGTCGGTGATCGGGCGAAAACGGATCTAGCCTACTGCAGCGAACCCGAGGCGCGGGATGATTGGCTAAGGCTGCGTCACGATGTCGCTTTGACTACGCCCGAGATCGTGCGCCTGGCTGAGGCAGCGCAAGAGCGCTACGGTTTCAGTGATTTCAAACTTAAGGGCGGAGTTTGTCGGGGCGAAGAAGAAATCGAGGCGGTCACGGCGCTCGCGCAGCGGTTTCCGCATTCGCGCATCACGCTCGATCCCAATGGGGCTTGGTCGCTCGACGAAGCGGTGCGCCTCTGTCGCAGCAAAAACGAGGTGCTGGCCTACGCGGAAGACCCATGTGGCGCGGAGAAAGGATTTTCCGGCCGCGAGATCATGGCGGAGTTTCGCCGCGCGACGGGTTTGCCCACGGCTACAAATATGGTTGCCACGGATTGGCGTGAATTGGGCCACGCGCTGGCGTTGCAGGCGGTTGATATTCCGCTGGCCGATCCGCATTTTTGGACGATGCAAGGCTCGGTGCGTGTCGCCCAGGTGTGCGAGGAACGGGGGCTGATGTGGGGTTCGCACTCGAATAATCACTTCGATGTTTCCCTCGCGATGTTTACGCACGTCGCGGCAGCGGCTCCGGGGCGCGTGACGGCGATCGATACGCATTGGATCTGGCAAGACGGCCAACGCCTTACGCGCGAGCCGTTGGTAATCACGGAAGGTAAACTCACCGTGCCGGCGCGGCCGGGACTCGGGATCGAGATCGATCCGGTGCAACTGGACCAGGCGCACGAACTTTACCGGCGCGTCGGCGGCGGCGCGCGCGACGACACCGTGGCGATGCAGTATTTGATCCCTGATTGGAAATTTGAACCCAAGCGGCCGTGCTTGGTGCGGTAAAACGTTTCGGGATCTGCGTGCTCGTCGTCCAGAGGTCGAGAGAATGCTCCGGAGAAAGGCAGTAGCCCTGACCGTAGCGTTGATGTAAATAGGCCGAGACGAAGGCCCAAAAATGGAGATGCCAAAACGTGCTGTCGCCCGGCCGTGCCTGCGGGGTGGTCAGGGTATACCAACCCTTGATGATCTCGACGAGAAAGCCTCGTTGATGCACTGTTATCAGTGGCGTTGTCAGTTGGGCATTTTTTGGCCAACAAAAAACCCGTTAACCAATTAAGGCTAACGGGTTTTAAAACTGGCGGGATGGACGGGACTCGAACGGAAATCGCCCATCGAAGCTAAATCACGCGTTATCGCAGACTTAGTTGATTGTTAGTGTTTTAGAACAGGCAAATAGTCGCACTTACGTTTTCAGAAGTGAAGTCAAAAACACCATTTCTGGCAACCTTGTGGCAACCTAAAATCAGCGATCCGATCAAGCGGCTGATTCTGCCTCGCACGTGCCAATTCCGCAGGCGTGCCGGAGTGAGCTCAGCAGCGTTGTAGTGGGTTTCACCGCGAAGAAATCGTTCGCCGCACCTATGTCGCATCAGGAGCTCGAACCCGTTTGACGACGAAAGGGCTTGAGCTTGGCCGAGGCTTTCATCTCTCCCGCCACGAATTTGGTAAAGTCGGCAATCTCGCCTTGGACCGACGCTTTTTCCAAGGCCGCCATGTATTCGCTTCGCCGCTCCACCCGGATCACAGTCCAACTATGACCGCCGGATGCCAGCATGAGGTTCATGAGGAAACGGCCGATCCGTCCGTTGCCGTCAGAATAGGGGTGGATGAACACAAAGACGAAGTGACCGAGCACCGCGCGCACCGCTGCGGAGGGCTCTTTGGCGAGGGCGTCAAAGAGCGCTTCCATTGAGGCCGGGACGGCTTCAATAGCAGGTGGGAC
>Ga0214919_10011448_pt1 | contig 11065 bp, 12 predicted proteins | sample LL1503_MetaG_FD_177994 | JGI IMG/M metagenome (GOLD analysis project Ga0214919, IMG submission 177994) | Freshwater microbial communities from Lake Lanier, Atlanta, Georgia, United States - LL-1503 | ecosystem: Environmental > Aquatic > Freshwater > Lake | place: USA: Georgia | collected...
TTTTGCATTGTAGGCATTTTCTATATTATATATTATTAAATATATTTATTTACATGTGACGACGACTTTTTGTTCTTCGTTTATTTGTTCGTCTTCTTCTATTTGTTTTCTTTCTTCTATTTGTTCTTCGTCTAATAGAACCCCCTTTTACAGCATTTCCGTCAAATTGTGAATTTGACTGTTGTTGAGCGCTAACTTTGGTTAAATCTGTATTTAGTCCTTGTATTCCATTATTTGGATATGAAGCGTGAATTGGTTGAACTACAGTTTCACCTCCACCGTTATACACAGGTCTTCTTTTTTTAGCATTTCTATTTGTTCCTGTTCTCCTTCTTTTTCCTCCAATTGTATTATTCATTTGATTTTGTTTTAATGCAGCATTTTGCCCCATTGCGAATCCATTTGAATAAATGCTGCCATTTCCAGAAGTAGAAGACGAAGGATTAGACATTATATAATAAAATAATATAATATAAAATCGCGAGTTGTATAATATATTATTTAAAATTACAACTTAAAGAAAGTGTAATAATTAACAATATATGGACGAAAATCAGAGACTACACCTGCAAAAGATGATTTCTGCAAACAATGTGGAAGACCAAACCGGTTTAATTCGCGAACTAGGACACAGTCATATTCTACGAGACAATATAAACAACCTGATAATGTTGAAGGCTAGAATCCCGGATGACGCAGCAGCACTAAATTTAGAGGCAATGAATGAATGCAATTTTTTATTCACTTATTACACAGATATATACAATAAGATCAGAAAGGACGAGATTGATTTGAAAATATTGTTTCAATTCTTGGATGTATTGCAAAAGATTGAAGACGGAAAGGTAGATCAACACGAAGGGTCATTTGAAGTCGGATTATTGCTAAAGAAAATATATGTGGACAGTGCACTAAAGAAGGCAGAAAAGTTGAATGCAGTCTCGGATGCTGCAGCGCCTGAATATAAAGGTCCTCAAGTGGATATCAGTTGGAAACAGTTTAAGACGCAATCAAAAAAGAAATGAAACAGAATAAAATAAAATATAATGACAATAAAACAACTTAAAGAATAAGTATTATATTAAATATATTTTCCTAAACAATAAAACAAATGCTACAAATAACTACAAATAGTCCAAAACAAATGTTATCAGAAAATGATAACGCCATAATGAAGGCAATAGATAAAATGCTTATATCAAGAAGATACAGTTTTTCTATTGCCCGAGTATTATTAGAACATGTCTTTGTTGATTGGAATTCTGATAAGTCACATGATATTTGTAGTAATCAATATTCACAAAATAATTATTTTGAAACAAGACAAGTGCGGCGTTTTTTAGTCTTAGATTTTTATCAATTATTATGCATAAAACATGATAAATATACACACGATATAACGGATTTCAGTAAAAATGCGGACTATCATTATGATTTGCAACAAAAAATGAAGAAGATTAATGAAATAACATTACTATTAGAGAAGCCTGAATTTCATAGTGAAATAATTTATTATATGAATATTTTATCTTGAAAATAAAAATTGATTATAAAAACTATTATAAAGAGATTTTTATAAATATAATTAAACTAAACTTAATAAGATAAATGAACAAAATAAATATAACCCCACATTGCTTAATAGGAATATGGCCTTTATTCGGTTTCAAACGCGGAATGGATTCATATGATTATCATCATTTAAAAAATGTGTATATAAGATCAGAATCTTCTCCTTTATTTATTGATAAGATTGGCTGGGGTATATGTTCGACTATTGCTTATATAAATCCTTTTACAATCCCCTTCATATTATACAAAGAAGTATATAGATTAGAAGTAAATTTACGGGGTCTTGAAGAGGAGAAAAAAACGGATTATTACAATAGGGTACTTTAACATTTTTAAAATTTAAAATTTAAAAATATAAATAAAAATAGATCTTGAATAAAAAAGAGTTAAATATATATTACGATATTCATATTATAATATATATTTTTTATTATGAAAAAGAGAACAATTAAAGTAAAGGCAGAAACGGTAACAAAAGACCATGTATCCAATGGAATAAATAAATTAGTCATTGTAGAATCCCCTGCCAAGTGTAAAAAGATTGAATCCTATTTGGGTCCCGGATACAAAGTAGTTGCTAGTTTTGGTCATCTCAGACACATACCTGGTCTAAAATCTATCGATACTGAAAATGAATATAAAATATCTTTTGCAACTATTGACGAACCCATTAAACAGAGACAAATTGAATACTTAAGAAAAGAAATTGCGATAGCAGATGAGGTTATATTAGCAACCGATAGTGACCGAGAAGGCGAAGCCATTGCCTGGCATATTTGCGACCTTTTTGAGTTAAATGTCTCTTTTGTAAAGAGAATTGTCTTCAATGAAATAACTGAACACGCAATACAATCAGCGATCAAAACCCCTACTAAAATAAATATGAATCTGGTTAATGCACAGAAAACACGTCAAATAATAGATATGCTAGTGGGTTTCAATATTAGTCCTTTTTTATGGAAACATATTTCAAGCAACAAGACAAATAGTCTCTCTGCGGGGCGATGTCAAACCCCAGCACTGCGACTGGTATACGATAATTACAAAGAAATCCAAGAAAGCCCAGGAAAATTGGTATATAACACAACTGGTTGCTTCACAAATATGAATCTAATTTTTGATCTAAATGTTTTGTTCACGACGGCAAAACAAGTAACCGATTTTCTCAAGTGGTGCAACAACAATAGTAACAATACTAAATTTTTATGTAATGTGAGCGCACCTAAAAAATCAATTAGAAAGGCACCTGAACCACTTACCACATCCAGTTTGCAGCAATTGGCAAGTAATGAACTGCATTTGTCGCCAAAGGATACGATGAAATATGCTCAGCAATTATATGAGGCAGGTTACATTACTTATATGAGAACCGATTGTAAAAAATATAGCAGCGCATTTGTAGAACAAGTCAAACAATATATTGAAAAAATACACGATAAAACATATATAAGCCAAAATATTGATTCATTGATCATTTTAGAAAAACAAGATAAACTTATTGAAACAAATCCAGGGGTTCAAGAAGCCCACGAAGCAATTAGACCTGTAAATATAAATATTTTAGTAACTGAAGACAAAGAAATAGAGACAAAAGCAATCAAGTTATATAATTTAATTTGGAAACGAACTCTGGAAAGTTGTATGCCATCGGCACAATATAATGCGATAACCGCGAAAATACAATTAGAACCGGAATACATAGATCCAGTAACAAAAAAGGCATGCGAATTCAGTTACAAAGCAGAACAAATCGGATTCCCTGGGTTTCAAATAGTGGAACGCAACTATGAACTATTAGCAAAAGATTTCCAATACTTTTCCAGTTTAAAACAAAACACATATTTAGTACCGAAGAAGATAGATTCAAAATCTGTACTACACGAGTTAGTAGGTCACTATACGGAAGCCCATTTGGTGAAATTATTGGAAGATAAGGGGATAGGAAGACCTTCCACTTTTGCCTCATTAATAGATAAAATTCAAGAAAGGGGATATATTGTGAAACAGGATATAAAGGGTCAGAAAAGAGAATGTATTGATTTTTCTCTCTTTAACAACGAAATAAGAGAGATAAAGGAGGAAAAAGAATTTGGTAATGAAAAAGGGAAACTAGTTATACAACCTATTGGAATAATTGTGATAGAAACCTTAATTAAGCATTTTGATGATTTTTTCAATTATGAATATACGAAAACAATGGAAACAGATTTGGATCTAATTGCTTTGAATAAAAAGCCTTGGCTTAAAGTATGCGACGATTGCAACAAGGCGATAATTAATATTTCTACTGCATTAAAAGGCGAACCAAAGTTCTCTCATTATATTGATGAATCCCATGAAATAATAATAGGTAAATTTGGTCCGGTTGTAAAACGAACAATTCAATCAAAAACAGAATCAGGAGGAAAAGGAAAAGAAGAGATCACATTTATCCCAGTAAAAAAAGACTTAGATTTGAAACAATTGCAATACATTCCTGATTTGAAATTAGAAGACGTTATTGACACGCCATCTGATGGCATAATAGGTCAGCCTTTAGGTAAATACAAAGGCGAAGATTTATACATTAAAAAGGGAAAATATGGACTGTATGTGAAATGGGGCTCAGAAACAAGGAATATGAAAGAATTAGGTAACAGACCTATAGAAAATGTAAATTATATGGAAGTACTCCTTATTTTAGAAAAGGATTTATTGGATCCAGACAAGCCGATAGGAATGGTAAGAGAATTATCGTCCACAATTAGCATCAGATCAGGCAAATATGGCGATTATATTTTGTATAAAAAGCCAAGAGCGAAGAATCCACAATTCTTGAAACTGAAGGATTTTGATGGAGACTATAAGAAATGCAATAAGGACTTAATTTTGGGTTGGATAAAGCAGACTTATAAAATAGAATAAAGGACATTTGACTTTGACTTTGTTTCAAATTATTTTAGATATTATAATAAAAAATTATAATATATAAATAGATTTACAATAATGCCAAAATACAACATAACTAATTATACGCGTAAACAGGCAAAAAAAATGGGAGTAACTATAAAACATTCGCACAAATCAGATAAGAAGATAGATGTATTTAAGAAAGGTAAATTGATCGCCAGTGTGGGAGCCAATGGAATGAATGATTTTCCTACATATATAAAGAAACGCGGACTGAAATATGCAAAGACAAGACGGCGTCTCTACAAGATGCGCCACGAAAAAGATAGGCATGAAAGGTGGACAAATGGATGGCTAGCAGATAAGTTGCTTTGGTAAGAGTCTTTGACTCAACCTTTGGTAAGAGTCTTTGACTCAACCTTTGGTAACCAATATTTTCTACAAATATTTTTAAGCAAACGACTGCAATTGTCCTAAATTATAAGAATCCTTAATACTATAGCGTCTCTCTTGTTGATTTTTAATCAAGTTAAATTCAAGCATAAAAGAAAACGGAAAAATACCAAAATTAATCAGCGAATTGTTATGATATCTGAATTTAATTTTGAGTTTCCTAATTCTCTCTGCAGGAGGATTAAAATGTTTATAAGGCTCCATATTTGTATCAAACCACTGTGAAAGTGGTGTAGACGAAATTGGTATTTTAGCAAAAAACGAATTAACAATTCCATTTGGTTGATTCGGTGTTATTATTGGTGTTGTGGTTGTTTGTGTTTTTGGTGTTTCCGATACACTAAATGGGGTAGTTTCATCAATACAATTGAGACCTGCTATTTCCATGTAAATATAATCGGGTCCCATAAAATTAATTTTATATGCTGGTTGAATGAAATAAACAATTGCACCTGGTAACAACGGATTAGGTAAACACCAAAAGCCCTCATCCCCCCCAGTCAAAATATCTCCATAATAAAATCTCGGATAAGGATAATAACCGACAAAATTTTGTGCCATTTCGCCGCCAATTTTAGCATATTCGGCAACAGAAAAGGCAGTTGTATCGTTCCTAGTTAAGCCGATGAATCCAGGGAGTCCAATATCACTATAATTGGGTAGCAATGCCTTGTTTGTACAAGCATAAGAGGCAGTTTGCTTAACTTGATATGGAGAACTATTAGTTAAAACAAACCGATCCGCATTATTACCGAACCATATTTTTTGTCCTACTGAATTGTAAACAATAGAAAAACGGAAATATCCTTTGAATGAAGGAAGTAAGGCTGGGTAAAAATTAGTTAAATATGTTCGCAAAAACTTAGTGACAGATTCATTCATTTTAGTTGTCAATTCATTCGCCATTTGAATGGGATTATAAAATCCATTTTCAATAAAAATGGCATAATTATTTTCTTTGTTTGCATACAGACCTGCAAAAATGGCATTAATCAAAGGATCTGAAACAGGAGGATTGTTGCCAGGAGGGGCACCAGGATTATATGCCTCTGTAATCTTAAAACTCATATACACATTTTGCAAATCAATAGAAAAAACATTATAATTGGCAGGAAAAGACCAAGAATAGAGTTTAACTGACTGAACATTTACATAATCCTGTGGCAACTCAATTTCAAATTCGGATGAATTTGGATACTTAGTCAAGTCTCTATCTTCGGAATTGATGGAGACAAATTTCCTTTCAAATAAATATTGATTAGAATTAGGAATAAGTGGATGGTTATTGTTTAGTTCAAGCCGACTCATGTAATATATTATATAGAATATAAAGAATTTATTTTTATATTGTATTTTTGATATAATAATACTTATGATATAATAATACTTATGATATAAAAATATATTTTTATAATATAACAATAAATAATGTTAACAAATGCAAATTACAGTGGGAGACAACATAGTAATACAACAATGGTAAAGGAGTTTTATTTTGGTTCAATAAATACATTATGGACAACCAGTTTGTATACAAATTTGGGCGTTACAACATCAGTAATTACTCCAGCGACTCCTTCCATAAGTAGTTTGTGGATTCCTGGTAATTTATATGTGGATGGAACTATTATAAATCCTTCTGATGTATATTTAAAAGATGATATAAGAGAGATAAGCATTGAAAAAACACAGAGCCTAATGAATATAGTTCCCAAACAGTATACACTAAAATCGGATCCATTAAAACAAATACATTATGGTTTTATAGCGCAAGAAATGAAGGAAATATTGCCAGAGATGGTGACAACAAAACCAGATAAAACGATGAACAATATAAATGCAATTAATTATTTAGAGTTGATTCCATTATTGGTACATAAGACGCAACTAATGCAAAAGGAAATAGATGCATTAACTCTTAGACTAAACAGTCTTTAATTTAAAACTCCTATTCCTATGTAAATTTATAAAACTTAAAAATCAGATAAAATATACATAGTATATATATTAATATGCCAATAAGTGAAGATGCATACAGAACTTTAATAGGGGTTCCATATTCTTTGGGATTAGCCTCCATAATAATAATTTTGTTTACAACAGGTGCAACAAATTCAAATGAAGTATATGCCTTATTATATTCATACATTATTTTGTCATGTTCAATACTGTTTTTATTTGGTATCTTATGGAACAAAATAGATAGAGAAGGGGTCAATACATTTACAAAATTAATGACATTGTTTCCATTTATAATGATAATGGTAATCACAATTGGTATACCCCTTTTAATATATTTTCATTTTGATAGAATTACAAAAGGGGTCTCTAATTATTACACCTTATTTTTAAATATTTCAACTATGATCACTATTGTGCAAATATGGATGTTTTTTAAGGCAATCAATGATAAGTATTTTCAGAGTAATAATGCATTAAATCCAAAGACCTTTTCGATTTTATCTTTGTTAGGAACATTGAATTTGATTGTTTGTATAACTTTAGGAGTAGTAGTAAGGTATTATGCAACAGATTGTTAGATAACTTTTCTCTCTTGTAAAGAATAAGAATAGAAAAATAATATGTGAAATATATAATATACGTTTTATAAGGTATATTATATAGAATCAAATTCTCTTCTAACAAAATCTTATAAAATAAGCATTCATATAATCTTGTTTGTAATCATATAATCTTGTTTGTAATCATATAATCTTGTAACCTTATATTTTAATAAGTTTAAAAGTTAATCCATAATGAAAATCAGTCTCCCATACTCCGGAAATTTTCAATAAAAATGTATTATTAGTAATAAAGGTAATATGTTCACTCAATTCGCTAAGTTCATAAAATATTTTTAATTGGCCTGACCTAAATTGGTCATAAATATTTCGTTGAGCCATTTTATCTTTAATATCTATTTTATTTAATAAACCATCTTCAATGATTCGCAGTTGTTCAATGAGATGTTTATAATCATTTAAATCAAACCTGCATTTAAATTTGTTATAATATTTTTCAATTGTCATTTTATCAATATGAACTGATAAATAAATACCGTTTAACATAAAAAGGGAATTGGAATAAATGATTCGTATAAAATTGCCCTCATTCATAATTGTATTTTTAATTGGTTCACAAAAATAGACACAATCTTCATTATATTGATCAAACGTTTTAATTAAATTCATTTCTTTAAATTTGTAATTGTAAATTAAATTTACTTATATGTATACAGTTAAATTGTTTTTAAGTGTATACGTTAAATATCAAATAAACAATTAATAAACCAAAAACAAATAAATACGGTATATTCCTTATTAAAGAATATAAAAGGTATATAACAAACAATAAAAATAAAATAAAATGAAATTTCAAGAAACTCATTTTGAAGAATATATAAATGCTGTATCAAAGAATAATTTGCATTCCAAATTAGATAAGTATTACAAATACTTCCCAGATTCAATAAAAAACTTGGGTAATATGATATTTTATGGACCAAGTGGTGTCGGCAAATACAGTCAAATGTTATATTCAATTAAAAAATACAGCGATTTTGATTTAAAATATGAAAAAAAACTTAGTATTGTATTCAATAAAGATATATTTTACTTCAAGATCAGTGACATTCATTACGAGATTGATATGTCTCTCTTAGGTTGTAATTCAAAACTATTATGGCATGAAATATACCAACAAATTGTGGATGTTATCTCGGCTAAATCAGAAAAATCTGGAATCATTGTCTGCAAAGAATTCCACAATATTCACAGCGAATTATTAGATAATTTTTACAGTTACATACAGGACAACAATATGTGTAATATAAATATTAAATTTATTTTATTAACAGAAGAAATAAGTTTTATACCAGACAATATATTAAATTGCTGCGAAGTAATTAACTTATCCAGACCGACAAAAATATCATACAGTAAATGCTGTAAACAAAAAACAATGGCGACGCCTTTACAAGATTTAAAGTTAGAAAACATTCAAAATATAAAAGGATTAAATGCAGACATAACAGAACTCATGAATCCACATAAAATAATTTGCGATAAAATATTGAAAGACATGATTGCAGTTGATGCATTAAAATTCCTCAAATTTCGCGACTATTTATATGACATTTTTATTTACAATCTAGATATTTCAGAATGCATTTGGTATATATTAGAGACACTAATAAGGCAAAAACATATAAAAAAGAAGGATATGTCGGCTATTTTATTGAAAACATATAGTTTTTTAAAATATTATAATAATAACTATAGACCAATTTATCACTTAGAAAGTTATTTATTTTATTTAATAAGTATTGTTCATGGATTTTCAAAAGGCAATAAAAAGTCTTGAAATAGATTTAAATAAGATAAATAAAAGTGAATTAACAGCGGAATATATAAAAAGAAAATTTCATAAATTGGCTTTATTAAATCATCCAGATAAAAAGGGAGATACAAAACGGTTTCAAGAAATTAACGAAGCATATTCCTTTTTATTGAAAGAATTAGATATTATTAATGATGAATCAAATACTTACCCTTTTGCTTTCTCTCCTTCTTCTACTTTTGAAAGTGAATTTAATCCATCAAAAATGTATATGCATTTATTAACTACCTTTATAGAAGGTATTATAAATTCTTCTTTTTATAGAGACAGCCCAGAAACAAGTAATTCAACAAATTATAAATCTTTAATAATAGACATAATTAAGAAAATCATTTTATCAGAGGCATCTTTAGAGAAGATTTTTGAAAACTTAGATAAAAGTACAGCACAAGAAATATACAATTTTATTTCCAAATATAAAGACATTTTACATATTGATAGCAAATTAGTTGAAAAAATAGGAGTGATCATTAAAAATATGGAATTAAAATCACAAGACAAATCAGATAAAAAAGAAGAAGAAACAGAAGAAAAAGAAACCGATGAAATAAATAAAACACCTCGAATATTTTTTCTGAAGCCCACTTTAACTGATTTATTGGAAAACAATTTATATAAATTATTTGTAGACAATCAACTATATTTAGTACCATTGTGGCACAGTGAACTCTATTTTGACACATATAATTCGGATATAGATGCAACCGATAAAAATGACATTGTTGTATTATGCAATCCCGAATTGCCTGAAAACATCACGATAGATGAAGACAATAATGTCCATATTCTACATATTATATCATTTGAATCAATAAAAGAACTATTAATTAATAATATAGAAACATTTGACGTTCATTTAGGTAACAGAAAATATAACTGTTCATTAAATTATTTAAATATAAAAAAAGACCAAATTTGTACATTTAAGAAACAAGGCATTTCACAAATAATAGAAAATGACATGTATAATATTAGTTACAAATCAGATGTCATTATAAACATTGTAATAGAAGTATAAGGTATAATAATAAGTATTTTAATTTCATATTGTGTAAAAAATGAAATTAAAATTAATGAAAAAAGATTTAGGAGATTTTTTATTTTGTTTTTTATTATTTTTATTTAAAGAATTAGTTTAATTGATAATAGTATTTTCTTTTATATAGGAGACAAATCTGCATCTATTTAAGCATCCGTCTTCTTTCGGATGATCTTCTTCTTTGGCTTCACTTCAACAGCCTCTTCTTCTACGGCAGAAGCCTCTTCAACTTTTACTGGCTGAGGAACAGACTTTTCTACAATAGGAACCGACACAGATGCAGGCTCAGGCGCAGCATACTCATCATCAGAGTCAATCACTTGAGTAGATACTTGTCCATCATCGTGATCAACTGGTTCCTCAGGAGGAGGAAGACTCTTCATCTTCTCCTTATCGGCTGCCTTGGGCTTCAATAGACACTTGCCTTCCATTGACGCCTTGGGCTTCTGAACAATAGCCTGCTTTAGATTCCAAGTAATGGAAACCTTGCCATTAACAAACCAAAGTCCACCGCACTGTAGCAAGCAGATGACATGAGTTTTGGGCTTCAAGAACTCAAGAGGAGTCAAATGAGTATTTACAGAGCCGTTAATGTAGAGTCCCTCACCATCCTCATCATAAATCTCAGGCTTCCAAACACCACTCCAACAAGGGATCTTCACAGTTAGAGTAGGTGCCTTGCTGGTATCAGGCTCTTGAGAATTCTTCATCTTG
>Ga0214919_10011449_pt1 | contig 11064 bp, 9 predicted proteins | sample LL1503_MetaG_FD_177994 | JGI IMG/M metagenome (GOLD analysis project Ga0214919, IMG submission 177994) | Freshwater microbial communities from Lake Lanier, Atlanta, Georgia, United States - LL-1503 | ecosystem: Environmental > Aquatic > Freshwater > Lake | place: USA: Georgia | collected 2015-03-15
ACGATGCCGATGGTGGCAGTCCAGAAATGAACCTCAATGGCTTTGACGCTGTACATCTGCTTCTGGCCAAACAGGCGCGGGATCAGGTAGTACATGCTGCCCATGGTGACCAGGCCCACCCAACCCAGGGCGCCGGAATGCACATGGCCCACTGTCCAGTCGGTGTAATGGCTCAGGGCATTAACCGTCTTGATCGACATCATCGGGCCTTCAAAAGTACTCATGCCGTAGAAGGACAGCGACACGATCAAAAAGCGCAAGATCGGGTCGTCACGCAGCTTGTGCCAGGCGCCCGACAGGGTCATGACGCCGTTGATCATCCCGCCCCAGCTTGGCGCCAGCAGAATCAGTGAAAACACCATGCCTACCGACTGCGTCCAGTCGGGTAAGGCGGTGTAGTGCAGATGGTGAGGGCCCGCCCACATGTAGGTGAAGATCAGCGCCCAGAAGTGCACAATCGACAGGCGGTAACTGTAGACCGGGCGCTCGGCCTGCTTGGGAATGAAGTAATACATCATGCCCAGGAAGCCGGCCGTCAGAAAGAAGCCGACCGCGTTGTGGCCGTACCACCACTGCACCATGGCATCCTGCACCCCGGAATAGGCCGAGTAAGACTTCATGAAACCGGCCGGAATGGCCGCGCTGTTGACCAGGTGCAGCAAGGCCACGGCGATGATGAAGGCGCCAAAAAACCAGTTAGCAACATAGATGTGGCGCACCTTTCGCGTGCCCACCGTACCGAAAAACACCACCGCAAACGAGACCCAGACGACCGTGATCAAAATATCGATCGGCCACTCCAGTTCTGCGTACTCCTTGCCTTGGGTGTAGCCCAGAGGCAATGAAACAGCGGCTGCGAGAATCACCAGTTGCCAGCCCCAGAAGGTGAACGACGCCAGCGTGTCGCTGAACAGGCGCACGTGGCAGGTGCGCTGCACCACGTAGTAGGCCGAGGCGAACAGGCCACAGCCGCCAAAGGCAAAGATCACGGCATTGGTGTGCAGCGGACGCAAGCGACCGTAGCTGAGCCAGGGAATGCCAAAGTTAAGTTCGGGCCAGGCCAGTTGCGCCGCGATGATCACACCGACGAGCATGCCCACCACGCCCCACACCACGGTCATGATCGCAAACTGCCGCACCACCTGGTCGTTGTAAGTGCTTGCCTGCGCGTTTGGAAACACCATATTCGCCCCTTCTTGATTCGATGACGGGGAGTGTGTTTCGGAACACACCAAGCTGATTTGACGCATGTCAAACCTCGGTAAAAAATGCTCAGGAGTCCTTCAAAATTCGCTCTCCCTCGCTCTCAATGTCTTCAAATTGACCACGGTGAATGGCCCACCACAGGCCCCCCAGAATGAAAAAAACGAGGATCACTGACAGCGGGATGAGCAAATACAGAATGTCCATCAGCTGAGTGCCTGCAACGGCGTTTTTCCCGACAAGCGCAGCGCATTGAGCACCACCAAAAGGGAACTGAGGGCCATGCCCAGCCCGGCAGCCCAGGCACTCAGCAGACCCGCCACTGCCAGTGGCACGCAGACCGCGTTGTACAGGGCCGCCCAGGCGAGGTTCTGTCGGACGATGCGCACCGTGCGCCGCGCCAGCAGCACGGCCTGCGCCACGGCGCCCAGTTGCCCCCCGGGCACCACGAAATCGGCCTTGGCTTGCGCCAGTGGAACCGCTTGTCCAAAAGCGAATGACACTTGGGCGCCGGCCAGTACCGGGCCATCATTCAGACCATCACCGACCATCGCCACACGGCGGCCGGCCTGCTGGGCCCGCTGCAGAAAATCGAGCTTGTTTTGCGGCGTGCAGGCTCCGGCATATGCCGTGATCCCCAGTGCCTGGGCCACCCGCGCCACGGTTTCTGGACGGTCACCTGACAGGAGGTGAACCGAAATTCCTGCCGCCTGCAAGGACTGGACAGTGGCAAGGGCATCGGGTCGCAGGTCCTCCTGCAGGTCGAAGGTGGCTAGCCAGCCCTGTGCATCCGCCAAAAACACCTGCATCAAGTCGCTCACTGGCTGCACCAAGCGACAAAAGACTGCTGAGCCCAGCCGCATTTCCATCGCCTCGCGCCCGTCAGGCCCCAATCCCACCCGGGCCAGGACGCCGCCGCCGGGCGTTTCTGTGACGCTCGATGCCAGCCAGTCGGTTTGACTTGTCGGAGTCTGCTGGCTGGTGAATGCCGCCACCAAGGCGCGGGACACCGGGTGCAGCGAATGCCGAGCCAGCGCCTGAGCCTGGGCCAGTGCCTGCGCCGCCGTGATCCCGGCCCGGGCCCTGGTTCCGGCCAGCACCAAATCATTGCGGGTGAGCGTGCCGGTCTTGTCGAACATGACCGTGTCCACCTTGGCCAGCGCCTCAAAGGCGTCGAGCCTGCGCACCAGAACCCCGCGCCGCGCCAAGGCACCAGCGGCCGCCAGCATGGCCGCCGGTGTCGCGAGCGACAGCGCACAGGGACAGGTCACCACCAGCACCGCCACAGCCACCATCAGCGCGTGGCCCGGGTCCTGCCGCCACCAATAAGCGCAGGCCAAAGCAGCAGCAAGCAGTACCGACAGCAAAAATGGCCGTGCCATGCGGTCAGCCAGCCGGGCCAACCTGGGCCGGCTGGCCGAGACGCTCTCCATCAAGGCGACGATACGGGCGAAGCGCGTGTCCGGGCCCACCTCGGTCACCCTGACCTGAACGACCGACAACAGGTTGTGGCTGCCGGCGATCACCGCAGCGCCAGGCCCCCGCTGCAACGGGTAGGACTCGCCCGTCAGCAGTGACTCGTCTACCCGGGTGTCGCCGAGCAGCAACTCGCCATCAGCCGCAAAGGCCTCACCGGGCAGCACCTGAATGACATCACCGGGCTGTAAGCGGCGTACCGGCACCCTTTCAAAGCCGCCCTCTGGCGTTCGGCGTGCCACGCTGTCAGGCAAACGATTCATCAGGGCCTCCAGGGAGCCGGCCGTCTGGTCGCGCAGGCGCGTTTCCAGCCAGCGTCCGAACAGCAAAAATGTCACAAACATGGTCAGTGAATCAAAATAGACCTCAGCGCCAAAGGTGCCGCCTGGCTCGAAGGTGCCCGCGCTGCTGACGCCGAAGGTGATCAGCATGCCCAGCGCCACCGGCAGGTCCATGCTGATACGGCGCTGCGCCAGATCACGCCACGCACTGCTGAAAAACGGCTCGCAAGAGAACAATAGAACCGGCAGCGTCAGCACCCAGGAGGCCCAGCGCAGCAGCTGCGCCATCTCCGTGGATAAATCGCCGGGGGCGGCCACGTAGGCCGGGTAGGCGTACATCATGACCTGCATCATGCACAGGGCTGCGGCCAGCAGCCGCCACAAGGCCGTACGCGATTCAGCCAGTCGCCGGGCCCGTGCCTGGGCGTCGTTGGCTGGCACGGCCCGATAACCCGCCGCCTGCACCGCCTGCATCCAGCCCGAGGGTTGCACCTGGTCAGCCGACCACAGCACCCGTGCCCGCCGGCTGGCGGCGCTGACCTCAGCCCGCAGCACGCCCGGCACCGCTCGCAGCGCGTCCTCCACCGTCAAAGCGCAGGCGGCGCAGTGCATGCCCTCGATCACAATGTTTGACTCCCAACTCGATGCCGGGCCGGGCGCTGGTCGGCTGAAAGCCGACCACTCCTGAACGTCATCCAGAATGCGCAGGTCGGCATCGGGACCCTTGGCTCCGGCGAATGTGGTGGTGGCACTCGGTGGCAATCGGTCGATCGCAGACACGACGGAGCTGATGGAAGACATGGTGGACAAGCCTACCGGTTCGGCAGTTCGGTTTAATTGACGAAGATCAAGGTGGACGCCGGTTGGTCGGCCTAAGCTACAAGCTTCAAAAGCACCAAAGACCTACTCATGTACCAAAAAATTCTTGTCGCCACCGATGGTTCAACCTTGTCCAAGAAGGCTATCACCCATGCCATCGCACTGGCCGCACTCGCCAATGCCGAGTTGGTGGTCATCAAGGTCGTCGCGCGCTACCCGCAAAGCTATTTCGAAGGTGGCCTGGCTCTGCAGGCGGCCGAGGTGAGCCGGATTGAAAAGCAATGGACCGAAGCAGCTCAAGGGGTGGTTGATGCTGTCAAGAAAACGGCCGAAGCTAAAGGGGTCAAGGCCCGCGCCATCACCGTGAAGTCAGACCTGGTGTCGGACGCGATCATTGCTGCGGCCAAAAAACAGAAGTGCGACCTGATTGTGATGGCTTCACATGGCCGCCGCGGTGTGAAACGTTTGCTACTGGGCAGCGAAACGCAACAGGTGCTGACACACTCACAGATTCCAGTGCTGGTTCTGCGCTAGCACCTCGGCGCGTAAAGTCACATGGACATCGTGATTGAAAATTTCACGGTTCAAGCCACCGTACCGATTTTTGGTGCAATCTAGCAAGCGTACGGCCTTATCTGCTTTTGGCTAGGCAGGCGATTGATGAATTGCTCATATCCCACCCAGATTCAACGCCTTCGAATGCACGGTCGATCTACATGAGCCCCTGGAAGAGCCATCAGCACAATGAAAAACTGGCGCCCATCTGTAACCATGTGATTCAGGTAGCCAAGCAGGCGTCTGTTGCTTGGCTGAGGCCGTCAACACATTGGTCATTTTTTGGAAATAGACTCGGATGAATATTTTGACCATACGGGGCCGCAACCTAAAATAACGTATTTGCAGCTACCCCCTGGAGAATGTTCATATGTACGGCGTGTTTGCTCGGTTTGCTCTGATTATTGGTGGTATTTTAATTTTCATACGTCGTCAAAGTGGAGAGGCCGACTCTCAGGCCTTCGGTGAAAAACCTCGTATTCCCAAGGGAAAGCCCCAAGCCATTCCCACCCTCAAAATGCCGGCTGCCCGTGGCTGGGACAAGGGCCAACTCCCTGAAGTAGCACCCGGATTGGCAGTCAATGCCTATGCCACTGGTCTGTTGCACCCACGTTGGATCGACGTTCTGCCCAATGGAGATGTGCTGGTGGCCGAAGCCTGTAATCCTGGCGGAAAGCCCCAAGGTATTTTTGACTTCGCTATGAAAAGCATTTTGCGTCGTGCGCGCGCCTTGGGCGTGAGCGCCAATCGCATCACGATATTGCGCGATACCAATGCCGATGGTGTGGCGGATATTCAGCAAACCTTTTTGAAAGATTTAAACCAGCCCTTTGGCATGGCCTTGGTGGATGGTCGCTTTTATGTGGGCAATACCAATGGCTTGGTGGTGTTTCCCTACGAACAAAATGCGCTCAGTATTGAAGGATCAGGTCAAAAATTGGCCAGCTTCAAACCGGGTGGACATTGGACCCGCAGCATTATTCCCAGCGTGGACCAACAAAAACTCTACATCGGTGTGGGTTCATCCAACAACATTGCAGAAAACGGCATGGAGGCAGAAGAAGGACGCGCCGCCATCCATGAGTTTGATGTACGAACTCAACAGACACGCATCTTTGCGTCGGGTTTGCGCAATGCTGTCGGCATGGCCTGGGAGCCCACGACTGGCGTGTTGTGGACGGTGGTCAATGAACGCGACGGCTTAGGGGACGAAACCCCGCCAGATTACCTGACGTCTGTCAAAGACGGTGGCTTTTACGGTTGGCCGTATTGCTACTGGGATCAAATCGTGGATGACCGCGTGCCCCAGGACAAAGAGATGGTGGCCAAAGCCATCACCCCTGATTACGCTTTGGGTGGCCATACCGCCTCGCTGGGTTTGTGCTGGATGCCCCAAGGCACCCTGCCCGGTTTTCCAGACGGCATGGTGATTGGCCAGCATGGTTCATGGAACCGCAGCAAACTCAGCGGCTACCGCGTGATTTTTGTGCCCTTCAGCAACGGTCGCCCCAGCGGCCCCGCACGTGACATCCTCAGTGGATTTTTAGCGCCTGATGAAAAAGTTTCTTATGGCAGACCCGTGGGCGTGGTGATTGGCCCCGATAAAAAATCCTTGCTGATTGCAGATGATGTGGGCGATGTGATTTGGCGTGTCACGGGGCAAAGCTGATCAACCGGTTTTTAAGCCGAGTCCTGTCATCCATAGGGCCAAGACTTGCTCTTGAGCCTTGCCTTGGCGGTAGGTTTGATGTAGCGCGTGCTGCACTTGCGGGCGGTGTTGATTGAGTTTAGATGCGGCGTCCATCTGACCCGCGTGATGGCTACTAATTGGGTTGGCTAGTAAGAACCTTCATCTAGCCTGAAGCAAAAGACTCTGGAGATGACAATATCGGCCTGCAAATTAGATTGGGCCGAGCCAGGGACAAGTTGTGTACATTGGGCTCTTTGAGGGACTGTGATGAATCATGCGCATGTGTTGATTGCCGGAGCCGGGCCGGTGGGCTTGGTGAGCGCCTTGGTGCTTGGCCGGGCCGGCCTTCGCGTGACTGTGATTGAGGCGGCAAGCGAGCTCAGTGGCGACCTTCGGGCCTCGACCTTTCACCCGCCAACACTCGACATGCTCGCCGTCTACGGCCTGACCGACTCACTGGTACGCCAGGGCCTGGTGGCGCGCTACACGCAACAACGTGATCGCACCGAAGGACTTGTCGCCGAATTCGATATGCAACTGCTCGCGGGCGACACCGACTTCCCCTTCCGGCTGCAATGTGAGCAATGGAAACTGACCCAACTGATCAAGGCCCAGCTTGATCTACTGCCCGACGTGGCGCTGATGTTCAACACTGAAGTCGAGTCTGTGTCGCAAAGCGCCGATACGGTGCACCTGCAATTGCAAACAGACGGTGAGCGGCACCACATGCAGGGCGACTACTTGATTGGTGCGGATGGCGCCTGGAGCGCAGTGCGCAAGAGCATGGGCATCGAGTTTGAGGGCTTCACTTACCCGGAACGCTTTTTGGTGGTGTCAACGGCCTTCGAATTTGCCGAGCACCTGCCCCGACTGTCGTATGTGAACTACTGCTCGGACCCGCTGGAATGGTGCGTATTGCTGCGCGTACCCACGCTCTGGCGCGTGCTCTTTCCGACCCGGCCGAATGAGACTGATGCAGATGTCTTGGACGATGCATCGGTGCAGGCGCGGCTACAAAACCTGTTGCCCCAATCCCAGCCCTACCAAACCGTCCACCGCACGCTCTACAAGGTTCACCAGCGCGTGGCACAAAGCTTCCGCAAGAACCGGGTCTTGCTGGCCGGAGACGCCGCCCACATCAACAATCCGCTCGGCGGCATGGGCATGAACGGCGGGGTGCATGACGCCATCAACCTGTGCGCCAAGCTGCTGGGTGTACTGCAGCAAGGTCACAGCCCGGACAGCCTGGACCGCTACGAGCGTCAGCGCCGGGCAATCGCCATTGAGTACATCAATGCCAGCACCGCGCGCAATAAAAAAGAAATCGAGGAGCGCGATCCGGTCTTGCGGCGGCGCACCCAAGACGAGTTGCGTGCCACCGCGAGCAACCCGGTAGCTGCAAAAAACTATTTGCGAAAGACATCCATGCTCGACGCGCTGGCCCGGGCCGAGGCGATCGCATGAGCCTCCCCGGTCAGTCATGGCCGAGTGCGCTTGAGCGGCGTGCACTGCTGCGCTCGCGCCTGAGCAAGGGTTCGCTGCTTATCGCGCCGGGTGTCTTTGAGATGATCTCGGCAAAGATCGCGGACAAGCTGGGCTTTGATGCGCTGTATATGACGGGTTATGGCACCGTGGCCTCTTACCTCGGCCTGCCAGACGCGGGCCTGGCCAGTTACGCAGACATGGTCAGCCGGGTGCAACAGTTCACCAGTGGCACGAAAACACCCATGATTTGCGATGCAGATACCGGCTTTGGGGGCCTGCTCAATGTGATGCACACAGTTCGCGGGTATGAGGCAGCAGGCGCCTGCGCGATGCAACTCGAAGACCAGGAGTTTCCCAAGAAATGCGGCCACATGTTGGGCCGGCGCGTGATCCCGGCAACACTGATGGCAGACAAAATTCGGGTGGCAGCAGAAACTCGCAATGACCCCAATTTTCTGATCATCGCGCGCACCGATGCCCGAACCACGCTCGGCCTGGATGAAGCCCTGCGCCGAGCCGAACTTTATGCCCGGGCTGGCGCTGATTTGCTGTTTGTCGAGAGCCCCGAGTCGCTTGAGGAGATGGCCACCATCGGGCGGTCTTTTGATCTGCCGCTGGTTGCCAACATGGTGGAAGGAGGGCGTACCCCAATCCTGAGCCGCGACGAGCTCAAAGCCCTGGGCTACAGCTTGGCGATATTTCCGGCTACGGCATTTCTGGCCGCTGGCGCAGCTTTTGAGCATGTCTACAGCAGCCTCAAGCTCAACGGCTCAACGCAGGGCTGCGACATGCCACTTTATGATTTCAACAAGTTCTCGGGCGTGATGGGCTTCGAATGGGTCACAGAGTTCGATGAACGCTACAAACAAGCGGATTGAATGTGCCATGAACAAGCAGCAGATTTACCAGCACCAGGGCTTGGGCGGCACATCCGGCATCGGTGAGCGCTGCGGGTTGGTGCTGGTAGATTTCGTGAACGGCTTCGTCGACATCGACCAGCTCGGCGGGCCGCACATTGAGCAAGCTGCAAATGCCTCGCAAATCCTGTTGGAGGTGTTCAGACAACTTAGCCTGCCGATTGTCCACACCCGCGTCGTGTTCGAAGAAGATGGCTCCAACCACAATATTTTTGCAGCGCGCGTCAAGCCGCTGCAAAAATTGCTGGAACAGGCGCCCGCCTCGCAAACCGTGGCCCAGCTAGCACCGCGAGCGGGTGAGCGGGTGATTCGCAAACAATCAGCTTCAGCATTTTTTGACACCGGCCTGGCCGACTGGCTGCGCCAGCGCGGGGTTGACACGGCTGTGATTGTGGGGTGCACGACCAGTGGATGCGTGCGTGCCTCAGTGGTTGACGCTATGCAGCACAACTTTCGCACCATCGTGATCGCCGACTGCGTCGGTGATCGGGCACTCGAGCCGCATGAAGCCAACCTATTTGACATGCAGCAAAAGTATGCTGATGTCATCTATCGGGATGTTTTCATTGAACAGCTCAAGCAGGGAGACAAGGCATGACAGACCATTTAGGCTACCGCAAGAAACTCGGCGCGCTGGGCCCGTCCACCAACACCATTGTCCAGCCTGATTTTGATGACTTGCGGCCAGTCGGCGTCACCAACCACTACAGTCGAATCGCCATTCCAAACAACCCGGTCAACGACGACGCCGGTTTTTTGCGCCTGGTCGAGAGCATCAATGCCAGCACGCTTGAGGCGGTCGATGTGCTGCGCAGCTGCGAGATGGACTACATGGTCATGGGCATGTCGGCGGCCACGTTCTGGAACGGCCGCGAGGGCGCTTCAGCCTACCTCACCCAGATGACCGAGCGTGCTCAGGTGGGGGTCTCTTGCGGCTCATTTGCCACCGAGGCGGCGCTGCATGTCTACAAGGCTAAACGGATCGCCTTTTTATCACCGTACTTTGAAGTGGCCAACGCGCAGGTTCGGCGCTTTTACCAAGACTGTGGCTTTACAGTGGTGCGCGATCTGTGCCTGCAGCGGCCCAGCCCGGTGCAAATCGCCCACAGCACCGATGCCATGTGCCGACAGGCCATCCGGGAACTCGATGGCGACGACGTGGACGCCATTGTTCAGGTCGGCACCAATTTGTCTATGATCAGACTGGCAGCAGCAGCCGAGCTTTTTTTGGGCAAGCCGGTGATTGCCATTAATACTGCGACCTACTGGCATGCCCTGCGCGCCTTGGGGCTGTCTGACAAGAAGGCGGGCTTTGGCTCCCTGCTCGAACACCACTGATTTTTCAAGCAAACTTTGAGGAGACTGTCATGTTTTTTAGCCGATATTTAGTCCTCGCCGTGGCCTGTGCCGGGGGCCTGGTTACCGGGGCTGCATGGGGCCAAGCCTTCCCCACCAAAACCGTGCGGATCGTGGTTCCCGCCACAACCGGCAGCGCTGACATCTTTGCGCGCGCGCTGGCCCAGCGCCTGGCGCCCGCCTTGGGCCAAGCCGTGCTGGTGGAGCAAAAACCAGGCGCTGGTACCAACATGGGCAACGACTTCGTGGCCAAGTCCGCACCCGACGGACACACGCTGCTGATCAACGGTCTGCCGCTCGTTACCAACGAGGCCCTCTATGCCCAATTGCCCTACAACACGCTGCGAGATCTGGTGCCCGTGATTGAGGTCGCCGAGGTCACCAACGTCATCACAGCACACCCCAGCCTGCCGGTGGCCACGCTGCGTGAACTGGTGATGATGGCCAAGAATGAACCCAACCGGCTGAATTACGGCACGCCGGGGGCGGGCAGCTCAGGCCACCTTTCGGCGGAGTTGCTGAGCGTTAAAACCGGCAGCAAGTTCACGCACATTCCCTACCAAGGCAATGCCCAGGCCACCAATGACCACCTCAGCGGCGTGTTGCAGGTGGGCTTTGTAAACCTGCCGGTTGGCCTGCAGTTTGTCAAAACCGGACGCCTCAAGGCGCTGGCGGTTACTGGCTCGAAACGCACACCCCTGCTGCCCGATGTGCCAACCGTAGCCGAAGCCCTGGGCCTGCCAGACTACGAACTCTCAGGCTGGTTTGGCATTCTGGCGCCAGCCAAGACGCCGCCTGAAGTGCTTGTACGGCTCAACACCGAGATCGGCAAAATTCTCAAAGATCCCAGCTTCATTGACATCGTCAAGGCTGCCGGCGGGGATGTGCTGGGTGGCACCAGCGCTCAGTTTGAGGCGCGTATGCGCCGCGATACCGAGCGCTTGTCGGAGGTCATACGCATCTCCGGCGCCAAGGCCAATTGAGTTGAACTACCCCCTTTAGCACATAAGAAATTCAAACGCGGACGCACAAATAGGGCGCACTCGATCGGCCACTGGGCCAGGTAACAACCCCCGCCAACAGCCCCACCAACCACGCCCCGCGGCAGGCCAGGTAACGGTGGGCGACAAATATGCCGACCCTACCGGGCGCTGGGCCGCCTGGGTACAATAAACCCTTACTCTCTTATATGGGTACCCATATGAAAACCACCATTGATGTATCGGATGCGCTGTTTAACTCAGCGAAAGAGTTTGCACAGAAAAGTCAAACCACCATGCGC
>Ga0214919_10011450_pt1 | contig 11063 bp, 7 predicted proteins | sample LL1503_MetaG_FD_177994 | JGI IMG/M metagenome (GOLD analysis project Ga0214919, IMG submission 177994) | Freshwater microbial communities from Lake Lanier, Atlanta, Georgia, United States - LL-1503 | ecosystem: Environmental > Aquatic > Freshwater > Lake | place: USA: Georgia | collected 2015-03-15
TTTTCTAAAAAATATTTAACAGCAATAAGTTTATAATCTTCACTTTTATGTTTAGACATTTAATATATAATTATTTATATATTAAAAAATCGGCATTTTAAATCTTCATGGGTGTAAATAAAATTTTTATCATTTCTAAAATATTCATTACTATTTAATAATCCTAATACTTTTCTAATTTGAAAACTAAAATAATTTATATATTTTTTTAAAATAAATAATACTGAATTGGGTTCAGGTGATACAAACTTGATTATTAAAAATATAATAATCAATAAAAATACATTATTAAATATTTCTTCATTCATAAATATATATTTATATAGATTATAAAATAATATTTTAATTTAAGAAAAATTTTACAGATTAAAGAAAAATGTTATATTTAATTATAACAAGCTTATTTAATAAATAATATTATTATTATTATTTATAGTGTCAATTATGAATTAAAAATAATAATATATTATTAGTTTAGGAATAAATTTACACTTTTAAATTTATAATTGGCGTTAAAATTAATAAATACAATAAAAATAATAATTATAATATTTTTTATAATATAATAATCTTATTTATTTTAATTATTGTATAAGATTACTATAAATAAATGTAAATTTTTTATTAAATTAATAATATAGTATAATTTTTGAAGATGATTTTATAATTGTAAATGATAATTTTGATGAAATAATTAATAATGCTATTAATGATTTAGAAAGTATTAATTATGATTTTGATATGTTATTTATTAATTGTAATACTTTATGTAATAAAAATATAATAATAAATAATATATGTAGTGCACAAAGTGAAAATATATTAACAGATGGATATATTATTAAAAATAAAAATGCTAACAAAATATATAATTTATTAAATTATATTTATTCACCAGTTGATTTTGTTTTTATGAATTTAAGAAATGATAATAAAATTAATTCATTAATGTTGACTCCTCTATTAGTTGAACAAAATAAAGAATTGGAATCACATATAGGTTAAATTATGTATCAATATCACCATCTAATGCTTCCATATTACCATCAATATCATCATCTTGATCATAATCATCTATATCTAAAGCATCATTAGTTTCTTGAGCATCATATTTTAATTCGTTCAATTTGTCTTTATCTTCCTCATTAATCATATCTTGTTCATCATTAACAAATTCATCATTAAAATGCATTCGTTCATCAATATATGTTTGATCAATTAAAATAAGATAATCTAATTTTCTAATTTCTGAATTATTATTATCTTTAATATATAATTCAATAAAATATTGTATCATTCTAATTATTAAATATGCTATTTCAGATTGAATAGAACTTTCTTCATTATTATCTAATAATTTATTAAAATTATTTATTATATAATATATTATTTTTGTATCAGCATTAATTAATTTATTTAAAATATCATTATTAAAATAATAATTATTTAATGGGAAATCTATTTTATCTTTAATGGGTTTAAAATTTATTAAATTACATATATATTTTGAATTTTTAAATATTTTATTCATATTAAAATTTTTTAATTTAGTTATAAATTCATTAATTATTTCTTTTTCTTTAATATTATACATATTTGAATTTTTATTATGATTATTAATTGAATTTAATATTGATTGTGCTCTACTAATAATTTGTTTTAAATTAATTATTCTATTTCTTATTATAATATTAATTAAATTATTATCTAATTTTATATCTTTATTAATTAATGATGAATCAATATGATATAAATTGGTATATGTATTTTCCAAACCTAATAAAGATAAACAATCTTTTATAGAATATTCTATTTTTAATGATGCATTATTTTTATTTTTAATAACATTTTTATTATTTTCAGAATAACCTAAATATTGTAAAGTTACAATATCATAATATACATAAACTTTATTTATTTTATCTTTATAATAAAATACATCTTTATCAAATGATGGATGATTAATAAAAGTTAATAATAAATTATCACTAGATAATATATTTATTTCATTTTTAATGGTATTACCTAAATAATTATGATCTAATGTATATAATGTATCTTTTAAATAAGTTGTTTTATTTTTAATTTTAATTTTTTTACCTAATATATTTATTAATCTATTGATAAAATCTAATAAATAATTTTCTAATTTATTTGATGAATATTTATTTATAAAATTTTCATTAAAACTATCATCAAAATTATTTATAATTTTATTATTTTTTTCTATATTTTCTTTTGATTCTTTTTCTTTATTTTTTAATATTTTATAATTTTGAATAATATTATCATTTTCTTTAGTATTTAATATTTTTTCAAGTGATAATAATTCTTTATTTGTATATTTAAATGTATCTGGATTAATTTTACAAATTTCACAAATATTAGTATTTATATTAATTTGATGTAAATCTCCTGATAAACAATATTTTTTTGTTAATTTTTTAATAAAATTTACTTTTAATTTTTCAAAATAATTTATATTTTGTTGTGATGATTCTGTTGTATTATTTTCATTTAATATTTCTGTATATATTTTATTACATAATTTACATACTAAATTATTATTAGTAAATATCCATTCGTGAAAACTACCAGTATCACAATTAGTTAAATTATCTATTTTATTATTATCAATTTTAAATTTTACTTTATTATTTTTTTTTGTAATTACTTCACAATATTTTTTATTATTTATATTAAATATATTATTAATATTTGAATCAAAATTATTAATATCAATATAATTAATTTTTTTTGTAATAAATGATATTTTATTTGTTTTTTTATCAATTAATATTTTTTTATTAATAAGTTCATCAATTCTTTTAATTAATTGTTTATCGTTAAATAAATTTTTAATTTTATCTAAAATTCGTGCAGCTAATATTTCATATAAATAATTTTTTCCTTTTTCAAGATTTGCTTCAATAATTGAATTTAATAAATCAACTAATGTATTTATAATAGTTTTTTGTATTGTAATATTTATATTTTTATCTTCGCTATTATTATATAACCAAATTTTATTATTTGTTAATATACAAGTAAAATAATAAATACAATATGTTAATAAAGGAAAATTAGTAATTAAAATTTTTTCTTTGTCACCAATTCTTAAATATAAATTTTTAAATAAAATTTCAGAAACTTTTGAATAGAAAAAATAATTACATCTTTTATCATTTTTTAAATTTAAAATTTGTCCAGAATTTAATTCTGTTATCATAATTAATATTAAATATGCTATTACATTATTAAATTTAATTAATTTATAATAATCTGTATCAGTTGATGAAGTTAAAAATATTTCATCTTTTAATTCAAAAAAGAATAAATTTGTAAAATCTTTATTTATATTATAATTTTCTGAAGCTTTTTGAATACGATCTTTAGGTTGTTTTCTTAAATATTCAGTATGTAATAAAATTAAATCAATAGTATCTTTAATTAATGTTTTACGATGTAATTTAATAATTGAATCATTCCCAATATAATAATTAATATCTGATAAATAAGCTATTTTTTCAATAATTGATTCTAGATTTTTAATGGTTCTTTTTAATTTATCATATTTTGGTAATTCAGATAATTTTTGTTTAACAATTAATGATGTTGTCATAAATTCATCCATTTCTTTATTATATGTTCCTTCTTTTACAAATTTTGTAATTGACAAAACTTCATTACAAGATTTGCAAATATATTCACCTTTATCATTTTGTTTTACATATTTTTTAATAAATTCAAAAACTAATTGATTTTGATCTTCAATATCATTTCTTAATATTTTATTTAAATTAGACCATTTAATATAATGGTTACATATTGCTTTAATATTTAATTCATCATTTTCATCATAATTATTATTTATATTTTTATCTATTATAATAATATTTTTTTTGTTTTTTTCTATTTTAAGAATAGGTAATTTAATTATTTTTTTTCTTTGACCAGGTATTATATTATCAGTTATATCTTCTTCTATTTCTAATTCTTTAATTTTATCATCAAAAATTTTATTTATTATTAAATTTTTAATTTCTGGATTTAAATTAAAATTAAAATATTTTTTACCATAAATATTAATAAAATAATCAATATCAAATATATTAAAAATATTTATTTTATTTATATCATTTATAATTTTTTTATAAATAATATCAGACCAAATATTATATATTTCAGCTAACATTATATTGAAATTATTTTGTGAATCATTTTTATTATAATCAATATATTTATTTAATTTTGGAATATCTGTTTCATTATTAAATAACCAATAATAAAGTTTATTATTATTATTAAATGATTTATTTAATAATTTAATAAATGATAAAAATCCATTATTATTTTTGCTGATTTTTCTTATGTCAATTAAATCATCAATTGTATATAGATCAATATTTATATTTTCACATTTAAACCGTAATGGATTAAATGCAATTCCAACAACATTTAAATCAATATTATTATTAAAAATTTTTTTTTTAATTAATTTTTTTTTTTTTTTTTTTAAATTAATATATCTAATTGATTCAATTGTTTTGTCTGTTCTTAATTTTATATAATCTTTTGATACATTTTTAAAATTATTATATGCATATTTTCTAAAATTTTGTAATTGTATTAATAAATCATAATCATTTGAGTTTTCAGATTGTATTAATTTTTGAATTATTTTAATTTCTTCATTATCATTATAAAGTATTGCCATTCTTGGATCTAAATTTTTATAAAAATATTTTTCAACTTCTAATTTTGTTTTAGGATTTTTATAAATAATAGGTGAATAATAATTGACAATATTGTTCATTTTACTAATAATATATTTTATTTTAGTATCATCTTTTTTATTATATGTTTCTCCACCATATTTTTCAGAATCTTTATGATATCTTATAAAATCTTCATTAATTGGAATTATAATTTTATTAGAAAATAAATAATTTATATAATCTTCATTTTGTTTTATTATTATTTCTTTTTCTTCTTGATATTCTTCCAAATAATTATATATATCTTCAGCATAGCCTTTTTTTATTTCTTTTAATGTTAAAAATTTTTGTATAATATTAATATCAACAATTTTTTTACTATTTGAAACTATTATTTCAATATATTTATATTCACTATTTATTTTATCAACTTCATTTAATAAATTGTTAATTTCTTTTTTTTCTTCTTTTAAATAAATAAATTTAAAAATTATTGTTTTAATAATATTTTGAAAATTATCTTTTACTAAAAAATTATCAATTATATAATCTTCACCTAATTCATCAAATAGTTTTAATACACTTGCAAATTTTACAGGATTATTAGAAATAATAATTTTAATTTTATCCATAGTTTTAAATTCTACTAATTTTATAATATTTTGAATATCTGTATAAAAATTTATAATTTTTGAATTATTATCTGAGTTAAAAAAATTTTCAATTACATATGTTGTATCTTTTTGATTTTTTGAAGTTTCAATAATATTTGTAATAAATAAATCTCTACTATCTTTGTAATAATAACCAATACCTAAATAAATACAATACGCACAATATCTTTTAATAATATTAATAATATTATTTAAATAATCTTTATTTTTCATAATTTTTAATATATCATTATTATCAACTGATTTTACATATTCATATATTAATTTTAAAATTTCTTCTTGATAAACAACAAAATTAGGATCTTTAGTATATTTTTTAAAAATATCTTTTTTATATAAAAAATCAAAAAAATTATTTAAAATAATATCAAATATTTCGTCTATTGAATTTATAATCATTATATTAATATAGTATGGATAAAAATTAAATATATAAAATAATTTTCTAAATTATATTATATATAAATGTCTGATTTATTCTTAAAAAATAGTATAAAAAATAATGATTTTTATACTACAGAAAGTAGTTTTAATGTTAGTAAAATATTAAACAAAAATAATCATTTAAATAATAAGTTAAGCCTAACATCAAGTAATAATTTACAAATTGGTGGAAGTGCAACATCTTCTGCTAATTTATCTAAAATTAATACAAATGATATTAATAATTTATTATCTATGATTACTTCAGAATCAAGTAATGTTACTAGAACTGATGAATTAGAAAATAAATTAAAAAAATTATTAAATCAAGAAGGTGGTAATTTTAGTGAAAATACTTCAATATTAGAAAATAATTTAAATCAAGAAGGTGGTAATTTTAGTGAAAATACTTCAATATTAGAAAATAATTTAAAAACATTATTAAATCAAGAAGGTGGTAATTTTAGTGAAGATACTACAATGTTAGAAAATAAATTAAGAAATTATATTAATATTAATAATATTGATACTGAAGTTTTAGAAAATAAAATGATGAATATTATTAATAAACAAAATGGTGGTACAGTATCAGGTCTTATGAAATCTGTTGCAACATTAGCAGTTTTAGGAGGTATTGGTGCAATGCTTAATAAAAATAATGATAATATTACTGAATCAGATTTTAAACCAGAAAAAATTATAAATAAAAATAATAATAATAATAATAATATTCAAAATTCTGAATCATCTATGGATAATAGTGTGTTTATCCAAAATCAAAATAAACAAAATAAAGATGGATTTAATACAACAACTGATCTATCACCAACTAGTGATATTAGAATAAGTGAGTTAAAAAACAAATATAATATTCAAAGTGGTGGAGACAATCCTGCATTAGCTGCTTTTAGAGATATTTCTAAATTAGTTTCTATTGAATTAAAAATTTCTAATGGTCCAAGTGCTAAAAAAATTGCTGGGCAATTACAAAGAGACGTAAAAGATAAACATCCAACTATTAAACTTGACAAATTAGTTCAAACTGCAGAAGAACATTTAAAAAATAATATAAATAAATATAAAAAAATGACTGAAATAGAAAAAAATGACTGAAATAAAATAAATTAATTATATAATATAATATGTTAATACATATTATATTTTTTAATATTTTGCAAGAGTACTATAATCTGTAGAAAATCCATTAAATATATTCTCATCATATTTTGGAATATTATTACAATTATAATTATTTAAATGTTTTTTTGTACAACTACCTGTTAATATATTATTATCAGTATCTATAAATTCACTAGATCCATAATTATTTTCTTCATTATATGATGGAATAACTGTATTATCTTGTAAAAATTTTTTTGTATTATATTTTTTAATTGGCATTTTTACATTATCATTAACATTATTAGTTACAATATTATTTAATACATTAATTGGTTTTAAATTATTATTATATATTGTATCATTTACAATTTTTTGAATTAAATTTCTATCTAATTCAGGTAATTCCAACGAAATACTATTAATAATAAAATTAATATCAGTATCAGGTTTTATTTGAATAGTTCTTAATGTGTAATTAATAATTTGTTTATCTGTATCGGTTATTTGTAAATAATCATTATTTATTTTAATATTATTTTGTGTAAAATTAGTATTATTATGTACAGAATTAGTTTTTATATTATATTGTGTAGTATCAGTATTTATATTATTATATGCAGAATTAGTGTTTATATTATTATATGCAGAATTAGTATTTATATTATTTTGTGTAGAATTAGTGTTTATATTATTATATGCAGAATTAGTATTTATATTATTTTGTGTAGAATTAGTATTTATATTATTATATGCAGAATTAGTGTTTATATTATTATATGCAGAATTAGTATTTATATTATTTTGTATAGAATTAGTATTTATATTATTTTGTGTAGAATTAGTATTTATTGGATTAGCTATACCAAATTTTAAATCAATATTATTATAAGGAACTGGAATATTATTTATTGAATTAGTAATACCATATTTTAAATCAATATTATTGTAAGGAACTGGAATATTACTACTAGAATTTAATAACTGTTTTGTTTTATCAATTACTGTATCTGTTATTTTATGAACAGCTAATGATTGATATGAAATCATTACAGCAATTGTAGCAATAATAGAAGCAACTAAATCTTTAGTTGCTAAATAAGCAATACTACAAAAAATAAAAAATCTAAACCATATATTTTCTAAATATAATGTAGCAGATTTAGGTAATTTATGTGCAGCAAAACTAGCAAAAAAAATTAAAATTATTGATAAAATAATACTTACAACTCTATTATTATTATTATTATTTTCAGCCATATATAAATATATATATATATTTTTATATTATATTTTTAATTAAAATTGAAAATTTAAAAATTTATTATATAATTAATAAAATGAATCATAATAAAAATATATTATCAAAAGAAGGTTATTTAATACATAAAAAATCTAATGTGACTATTATTGATAAAATTAAAAATGAATTAACAGTAACACCATTTTTACCATTTAATAAAAATATTAAACCAGATCCTTTTTCAGTTTATCTTGAAAATGAAAAATATTTATGTGTACCAAAATATTATGGAATAGAAAATTTTGGATTACCTAATAAAAATAAAGAAATAATTGGAGAATCTATTAATATAGAATTTAAAGGTAGTTTAAGACCAAAACAACAAATTATAATAAATAGTATTATTGAAAAATTAGATAAAGATGATGGAGGACTTATAAGTTTAGGATGTGGTCAAGGTAAAACTGTACTAGCTTTATATATTGCTGTATTTTTTAAAGTAAAAACATTAGTTATTGTTCATAAATCATTTTTATTAAATCAATGGTTACAAAGAGCTATTGAGTTTACAACTGCTAAAATAGGAATTATTCAACAAAATAAAATAGAAATAGATGGTAATGATATAGTTATAGGTATGTTACAATCTATTGCAAAAGATAGATATGCTAGTGATATTTTTAAAGATTTTGGTTTGGTTATTTTTGATGAAGCACATCATGCACCATCTAAATATTTTTCTAGATCATTACCAATTATTGCATGTAAAAAAACATTAGCTTTATCTGCTACACCCAATCGTTCAGATAAATTAGAAAAAGTATTATTTTGGTATTTTGGTAATATTTTATATCAATCAGAAACTGAAATAATTAAAAATGTATTGGTTAAAATTATAAAATATAATATTAAACATCCTAATTTTAAAGAATATAAACAAAATTTTGGTGAAGATATTAATAGACCAAAAACAATTAATAAAATTATTCAAATTGAAAAAAGAAATAATTTTATTATTACTATAATTAAAGAAATATTAATTGAAGACCAACGTAAACTTTTAATTTTATCTGATAGAATAGAACATTTAACTAATCTAACAAAATTATTAAATGAAATTTTAGAAAATGTATCAACTAGTTATTATATAGGAGGTTTGAAACAAAAAGTATTAGATGAATCAGAAAAAGCACAAGTTATTTTTGCTACATATTCAATGGCTGCAGAAGCTTTAGATATTCCAGATTTAAATACATTAATAATGGTAACACCTAGAAAAGAAGTTGAACAAGCAGTAGGTAGAATTACTAGAAAAACTGATCATCCTGTTCAACCATTAATTATTGATATAGTAGATCAATTACCATCATTTATTAGACAAAGTTATTGTCGAAAAAGATTTTATAATAAAAAAGGTTTCATTAATAAAATAATAGAAGTTGAAGAAAATAAAATTATAAATGAAAGTATTATTGAAGAAAAAGAAAGTGAAACAAATACTGATGAATTTATTGATTAATTTATTTAATACCTAAATATTTTTTAATTTTAGCAATTTGATTACCATCATAAATAGCTTTTCCAGTTTCAATATCTGCAATAATATCTTCTTTAAAATTTAATTTATTTGCTAAATCTTTTCTAGTTAATTTTTTTATAATTCTTGCATCAATTATTAATTTTGAAATATCTTTAGGAACTTTTTTAATTTGAATTACATTATCATTTTCATCTAATTTAATACTTGAATTGTCTATTAGTTTTTTTTTTTCAATAATATTTTTAATTTGAGGTGTACTTGGTGGTTTTACAGCGGGGACTATTTTAAATGGCACGAAAAAGCCTAAAAATAAAAATACTCAACCACGTTAAAAATTTGTTTATATCCACGTCGTAAAACGGGAATGAGTTTTTTAAGAATCATCGTCATTAATAGTTCTACAAAATATAACTGGTCGTTCTCCAGTTGTAAATATAGAATCTACAATATGTAACATATTTTGGACGGCGTTCTTGTCTCTGTTGTGGATTACTTTGCACATAGGCGTAACAGATTGGCATCTTAGTAATCCCCATACAGGTTCAATTTTACCTTTTTTCTTTGGCTTTTTACTTGGTCTTTCTAGAAATGATTCTAATTCATTATGGCAACAACTACATGTTATTGATGTTTTATGTTCATTTACTAGATACGTTTCATAACCTGCATTTCTAAAAATTCTTCTGAATTTCTTACAAATAACTGGTTCTTTTCCTTTCATATTATAACCACCTTTATCAAAATCACCCATTACATAAACAACATCTTTTGGAGAACCAAATTTTTTACTAAAATTTTTAACTAATTTAGATTCACTTTTTTGTGTATTTATAAAACGATTTAATTTAAATTTTCTAAAAAAAGTTTGTTGATAATGTTCAAATAATAATAAATTTAATTTATTTTTTTCAATTATATATTCTTTAAATTTATCATAATTACATGTTTTACTATTTAATTTAGATAAAACTATTTCATATTCTTTTATAGTTTTATCATTTATTTTAGTTTTTTTGTTTACTTTATCAATAATTTTATTATATTTCTTTAATCTTGTTTCTAATCTACGTTGATTTTGTGTATATCTAAATGTTTTTAAATTACCATCTTTATCTTTTGCACCACAATATATTAAATCTGAGTAGTTGGGATCCGCAACAACTATTTTTTTAGATTTTAATTCTTCTGTAATTGTTGCTTTTTCAATATAGTTAATATATTCATCTTCTTTATTATTTTTATTTTGAATTGTTTTTGGTAAAGGTTTACCATTTTTATCAACTCTAATAAAAATAATACATATTGATATACCATCTGTTCTTATCATAAAATTAAAAGTATACTTA
>Ga0214919_10011451_pt1 | contig 11063 bp, 10 predicted proteins | sample LL1503_MetaG_FD_177994 | JGI IMG/M metagenome (GOLD analysis project Ga0214919, IMG submission 177994) | Freshwater microbial communities from Lake Lanier, Atlanta, Georgia, United States - LL-1503 | ecosystem: Environmental > Aquatic > Freshwater > Lake | place: USA: Georgia | collected...
GTACGAACTGATGGAATCCGAAAAAGTCACCATCAGCGCAGGCGTACCCACCATTTGGATGGCGCTTATTCAGCACGTTGAACAAAACAAATTGCGTTTCACCACCATGAAGTGCACAGCGGTGGGTGGCTCTGCCATGCCGACTGCGTTGATTGCCAAATTCAGCGACGATTTCGGCGTCGAAGTTCGCCACGGTTGGGGCATGACCGAAACCACAGCGGTGGCTACCATGAGCAGCATGACGCCCGATGAGCGCGCCATGCCCACCGCCGATCGTCACGCCTTGGTGGGCAAGCAAGGCCGCTCGGTCTTTGGTGTAGACATCAAAGTGGTGGACGAAGAAGGCCACACATTGCCCCGCGATGGCACCTCACAAGGCGAACTCATGGTGCGTGGTCAGTGGATTATTTCGGGCTATTACAAAGGCGACAAGTCACCTTTGGTGAATGGCTGGTTTCCCACGGGCGACATTGCCACCATCGATGCGCAAGGCGTGATGCAAATTCGCGATCGCACCAAAGACGTGATCAAAACGGGTGGTGAGTGGATCAGCTCAATTGATCTGGAAAACGCAGCCATTTCGCACCCAGCAGTGGCCATGGCGGCTGTCATTGGCGTGAAGCATCCCAAGTGGGATGAGCGTCCCTTGATGTTTGTGGTGCGCAAGCCAGGTCAGACTGTTGAGAAAGAAGAAATTCTGTCTTTCTTAGAAGGCCGAGTTGCCAAGTGGTGGGTGCCAGACGATGTGATCTTCTTGGAATCCTTGCCCGTGGGTGGCACAGGCAAGGTTCAAAAAGGTGACTTGCGTAAAACCTATGGTGGCGTGTTCAGTTAAGCACCTGAGTGCCTCAATGGCTTGACTTTTGCCAAGCCCCTACAAATTGCCGTTGCGCTTCAGTCTCTGGTGTGTGGGGCTCTTCAAAGCGTTTGTCCATGGCTTGCCACTTTTGCAGCAGCAGCGCCAAGGCTTGCTTGTCATCAAGTCCTTGCTCTGTTAGCCATGTGGCAGCCACAGTGCCTGTTCTGCCAATGCCCGCTTTGCAATGCACATACACCTTGCCGCCTTGGCTGAGTGCAGATTGAATGCTTTGCAAAATGCTTTGCATTTGCAGTGGGCTGGGCACACCAAAATCTGTAATGGGGTGGTTGATGCGAACAGCACCGCCTAATGGTTGGTAGGTCTTGACTTGATCGGCAGTTGATGTGAGGTCAATGAAGTGTGTGATGCCAGCCAGCGTGAAAAGTTGCAATTTTTCAGGCAATCGTTCATCACCCTCTTTGGCGGGGTGTTCACCCGCCAAGATGTGGCCGGCCCACAGCCAATAGGTATTTCCGTGAGGCCGAGGCAGTGCATCTCCACGAGGGTCTAAAAAAGAAAGCCCGCCAGCAGGGCCAGCGGGCTTTGAGTTCGAAGTCATCAGTGCGCCAGAATTTTCGACAAGAAATCTTGTGTTCTTTCGTTCTTCGGATTGGCAAAGAACTCTGTGGCTGTGTTTTGTTCCACGATTTGACCTTCGTCCATGAAGATTACGCGGTCGGCCACAGAGCGGGCAAAGCCCATTTCGTGTGTGACGCAAATCATGGTGATGCCTTGGTTGGCCAACTCCACCATGACGTCCAACACCTCGTTGATCATCTCGGGGTCTAGCGCAGAAGTGGGCTCATCAAACAACATGATTTTGGGGGTAAGGCACAAAGAGCGCGCAATGGCCACGCGTTGCTGCTGACCGCCAGACAGTTGCAGCGGATACTTCAGCGCTTGCTCAGAAATACGAACACGCTTGAGTTGTTGCATGGCGCGTTCTTCGGCTTCAGCCTTGGGCATGTTGCCCACCCACATAGGGGCCAGTGTGAGGTTTTCCAACACGGTCAGGTGGGGGAATAAATTGAACTGCTGAAACACCATGCCCACTTGGCGCCTCACAGATTCAATCGATTTGACATCGTCTGTGAGTTCGGTGCCGTCCACTTTGAGAACGCCAGATTGGTGCTCTTCAAGGCGGTTGATGCAGCGAATTAAAGTGCTCTTGCCAGAACCTGAAGGGCCGCACACCACAATGCGTTCGCCTTTGGCCACAGACAAATCAATGTCGCGCAAAACATGGAACTCGCCGAACCATTTGTTGACTTTAGAAAATTCGATGATGGGACTTGAGGTGCTCACTTCACTGTCTCCGTGTTCCAGTATTCAGATGGGATTCCAGCCATTGGCTGTAGCGTGACATGGCAAAACATGCAATGAAATAAATGCCGGCGACAAAGAGTTGACCTTCAATGAAGAACTTGCGCCAATCGGCATCGCCCAGCGCCAATTGCACAGCGCCCGTCAGGTCGTACAAGCTCACAATGGTGACCAAAGAGGTATCTTTGAAAGCGCCAATGAAGGTGTTCACAATGGCCGGTACCACCAAGCGCAAAGCTTGTGGCAACACAATCATGCGTTGAATTTGCCAGTAAGTCATGCCCAGAGAATGGGCTGCTTCCACTTGGCCCTTGGGAAGTGCCTGCAAACCACCGCGAATCACCTCGGCAAGGTAAGCCGCAGTAAACAGCGTCATGCCAACGAGTACCCGAACCAGCACATCGATCTTTGTGCCTTGTGGCATGAACAAAGGCAAGATGAAAGATGCCATGAACAGCACAGAAATAAGCGGTACGCCACGCACAAACTCAACAAAGATGACGCACAAGGTTCGAATGGCCGGCAGGTTTGACTGTCTGCCAAGCGCCAACAAAATGGCCAAAGGAAATGCAACCACCAAGCTCACACTGGCCAACAGCAAGGTGAGTGGCAGGCCACCCCAGCGCGCTGTTTCAACAGGCGTCAGGCCAGCAAACCCGCCCAACATGAGCGCGAAGAAAAAAGCATAAACAGCCACCCAAGCGCCCACAAGTGCCGGCCGCCAAAAAGTTTTTAAACATGAGACCACCAATAAAACGACCACCGCTGCGCTGGCAACCAAGGGGCGCCATTGTTCTTCAAAAGGGTAGCGCCCAAACAAAATCAGTCGGCCTTTTTCGGCGACTACACCCCAGCAGGCACCTAAGCCGTGAGCAGCACGGCATGCTGCATTGTCTGCATTGGGAATGGCATACCAGATGGTCCAATTGAAGATGGGCGGAATGGCCCAAACCAATATGGCCACAAAAAGAACGGTCAACAAACTGTTGACAGGCCCGTCAAAAAAGCCACGCTGAATCCAAGCCATCAGTCCTGTTTCATTGACAGGCGGTTGACGCGCTGCAATGGGCTCGAAATGTTGTTGGTAACCGGTGTTTGCCATCATCGGTCCTTAATGCGCACGCGACGGTTATAAATGTTCATGAGGGCCGAGGTGAGCAAACTCAAACTCAAATAAATCATCATGACCAAAGCAATGCATTCGATGGCACGACCTGTTTGATTCAAGGCCGTAGAACTGATAGACACTAAATCTGGATAGCCAACGGCCACCGCCAAGGAAGAGTTTTTGATCAAATTGAGGTACTGACTGGTCAATGGTGGAATGATGACGCGCATGGCTTGGGGCAGTTGAATGAGGTGCAGCTCTTGGGTGCGCTTCAAGCCTAAAGCCAAGGCAGCTTCATGCTGGCCAAACGATACCGATTGAATGCCAGCACGAACCACTTCTGCAATATAACCTGAGGTGTAGACCGTGAGTCCAACCAGCAAGGTGAGGTATTCGGGTGTGACAGAGCCACCGCCCACCACATTGATTTCTGTAATTTCAGGTATGTCAAGTTCACTTGGGAAACCACCTGCTAACCAGCCGATGACGCCGCACACAATGAACAAACCCAACCCAGGTAAAAAGCTGGGCTTGGTCAGACCGGTGGCTTCAAAATTTTGTGTCACGTGACGAGACCAAAATTTCCAAGTACCGATACCCACACACAAACCAATGAGCGTGCCCCAGTGTCCAGGTTCCCAAACGGGCAGAGGGTATTGCAAACCATTTTTGCTAAAGAACACACCCTCAAGTGGTCTTAAGGGAGATTCAATGGGCGGCAACAACTCAGTCATGGCAAAGTACCACATGAACAGTTGCAGCAGCAAGGGGATGTTGCGCGTAATTTCAACATAGCTTGCGCACAAGGTTTTGACCAAGGTGTTTTGCGTGAGGCGGCCAATGCCAATCAGGGTGCCCAAGAAGGTGGCTAAGACCAAACCGACCAAGGCAACGCGAAGTGTGTTGCTCAGGCCCACCAAGTAAGCCACCAAATAATTTTGTGACGAGTCAAATTCAATCAGACTCTCGCCAATGCCAAATCCGGCCGGCTGCAAGAAAAAATCAAAACCACTTTGAATGCCCCGCGCTCGCATATTGGCGAACGTGTTGGACATCAAGTAGCCCACGGCAATGGCCAATCCCACAATCGCTAGGATTTGATAAACCAGTCCGCGAAAGGCTTGGCTGCGCCAAGACCACTGTCGTTTGGGAGGAGGAGGGGTGCTCATTAGAATAGACCGGCCCGCACAAGGCGGGCCGGAAGTCTTTGATTTAAAAAGTTTTCCTCATGGAGGAGAACGTAAAGCTAGGATTAACGTACGGGAGGAGCGTACATCAAGCCGCCTTTGTTCCACTGGTTGTTCAAACCACGTGGCAATTTCAAAGTGGACTTAGGACCCACATTGCGCTCAAACATTTCGCCGTAGTTGCCTACAGCTTTAATGGCGCGGTAAGCCCACTCTTTGTCCAAGCCAAGCAATTTGCCGGTGTCTTCAGACGTACCCAAGATACGCATAACAACTGGATCGGTGCTGCTGGATTTCATTTGGTCTACGTTGGCTTGTGTGATGCCATATTCTTCAGCCTCGATCAAAACATAAGCCACCCATTTCACGATGGCGAAGAACTCGTCATCACCACGGCGCACGCTTGGGCCAAGGGGTTCTTTAGAGATCAACTCTGGGAGGATCAGGTGATCATCTGGGTTGGTGGCTTCTTTGTTGCGCACAGAAGCCAAACCAGAGGCGTCTGTGGTGTAAGCCTGGCAACGGCCTGAAAAGTAGGCTTTGTTGGTGGCTTCTTGTGTGTCAAACACCACGGGCTTCATGTTCAGCTTCATGACCTTGGAATAGTCATTCAAGTTCTTTTCAGTGGTGGTGCCTGATTGCACGCACACTGTGGCGCCTTTGAGCTTGGTAGCGCTGGTAATTTTGGATTTCTTGGGAACCATGAAGCCTTGGCCGTCATAGTAAGTCACGCCTGTGAAATGCAAGCCCAAAGAGGCATCGCGGTTCAGGGTCCAAGTGGTGTTGCGTGACAAGATGTCAATTTCACCAGCTTGCAACACAGCAAAACGCTGAGCAGCGTTCAGGGGTGTGTATTTCACTTTCAGAGGATCGCTCAACAGAGTTGCAGCCACTGCGCGGCAAACATCCACATCAAGACCGGCCCAAACACCTTGGCTGTCTGCAGCTGAGAAGCCAGGCAGGCTGGGGTTCACACCGCAGTTCAAAGTACCGCGTGCTTTGACTGCATCAATTGTTTTGCCAGCAAAAGCGGGAGTGGCCAACGAGCCGAGCAATGCCAAAGCGGCTGTTGCCAGCAAAGGGCGCTGGATCAATTTTCGAATGGATTTCATGAATTAGCTCCGAAATTAATAAAAGCATATTTTGCATGAAAAAAAGCTGATAAAACCGCGGGTAATCGCTGACTTTGCAGTTTGTAAATCGTCAATATCCCCAAGAGTAGGCGGGTTTTAAGGACTCGCCCCAAGTAAGTGCAGAGTCCAGCGCTAGGTGGCTAGATCTTTCAGTGCCGCTTTTATGTGTACTTCAAACAGATCGGGGCGACCTATTTCTTTGGCATTGAGCAAAGCCAATTTGACCAAAAAGAGTTCTGACTTCTCGGGGCCTGCTTGATCAATGGCCGTGGCCAGTCTGTCGTAAACCTGTTCTAAGCCAGAAATATCTAAGTGAAGGGTTTGGTTCATCGCATGACCGCAAGTTGAAGGCTGGAAAGTAATCGTGTGGCATCCAGTTGAAGCCAGCGAGCACACACGTGCTGATCGGGACGAAATAAATAAGCGCCTCCCGGTGAGACGGCGTAACGAAGTTGAAATCTTTGTTGGGGGTCGAACAATGTTTTGTCTGCCCCTGGTACTTTGGCATCAGTATCGCTAATGGCCAACAACTTCACAGGGAAGCCATTATTTTTAGCAGCTTCAAGGGCGTGCAACAGTTCGTGCGGAATACTTTGATCTAGAGAGACGTAGACCAAATCAAACCCACCACCTAAGTGGTCAAGCAAATAATCATTTGATTGAATTTGAACATTTTGAGGTGGTGCGCCAAGTGCTGGACCCCCCTTAAATTGTGCATTGTCATCAGCTGTGCTGTTTAAATCAGAGTGCTTGTATTCATGCGGCCGTGATGTCCGCCAGTGGTACAAGGGCCGAACAAATTCTTCAGTCAATGACAAAGACAAAACCGCATCTCGCAGCAATCTAAATCCTCGGCTAGGGGGTGCCATAAAACGTGTGCTCTTGCCAGCTTCAGTGATGATTTCGCGCGCTGCGCCAACACGCTCTTCGCTGTGGTTTGTCATCAATTTCTCTGGAGAAATACCATTGAGAACATAGGCCAAATGCCAGCCCAAGGATTGAGCATCTTGAAACGCTGTATTGGCGCCTCTGACGCCAAAGATGGGCAGCAAATGTGCTGCATCACCCGTGAACACAATGCGATCATGAACAAACTGTGGCAATGTGAGGGTGCGGGCTGAATAAACAGAACTCCAATCCATTTTCCAAGGCGTGCCCTCAAAGCCAATCATTTTGAGTTGTGCGTTTATGCGCTCTTGAAGGGACTCTGGTCGCAATGCTTCTTCTGGCGTTTCGCCAGGCGGTAATTGATAGTCCACACGCCAAATGCCGTGGGGCTCTTTGTGCATCAGGATGGTGTTGCCCCGGTTCCAATCTGGATCAAAAAACGCCAAGCGCTCAGTGGGGTAGGGCAAGTCAATGCGAATGTCAGCAATGACGAAGATGCTTTCAAAAGACGCACCTTCCAATTTCAAATTCATGGCAGAGCGAATTTCTGATCGGCCGCCATCTGCTGCCACAAGCCATTCGGTGTCAAGTTCGTAAGGACCTTCAGAGGTGTCGACATGGGCTGTCACATTTCCCGAAGATTGTTCGGCATGGACGAGCTTGTTTCCCCACCGAAAATCAATCAAGGGATTGGCCGCGCACGCATCGTGCAAGTATTCTTCCAGATACTGCTGCTGAATGTTGATCATTGGAAAAAATCGATCGTCTGGATCGAGCGGTGTTTCCATGCGAAACACTTGTTGGCCGCGGTAAATGGAGTTGCCAGAGCGCCAAGGCAAACCATTTTCAGTGATGCGATGAGCCACGCCCACTTGCTGCAAAATTTCCATGGAGCGGCGTGTGAACACAATGGCGCGCGAGCCTTGTGAAAATTGCAGTTCAGATGCCAAGACCACACTGGCAACGCCGTGCCGAGCCAATTCCAAAGCTGTGACCATGCCCGCAGGACCAGCGCCCACAATGACTGCTTGTTTCTTTTCTTGAGTGCCGTTTTCAGTTGGCAGCCAAGGTTTGAAAACTTGGTAGTTGTAATAAATGGAGGGTCTAGGAAGATGGCTTGGCTTATGCATATTGACGCTACATTAACTGATGGCAGCGAGTTCCTAATATAAGCCTGATTGAAGGCTTTAACCACCAGTTTTCACATAATCCCAGATGGCTCTGACATCTTCCGTGCTCAATTGGCTCCGCCAACCAGGCATGCCAGGTGGTTTGCCATTCATGACCGTGTTTTGAAATCGGTCAAATTCTGTCAGAGGAAATTTGCGCAGATCAAATACCAAGCCCGAACTCACCATGTCGCGGCCATGGCAAACCGCACAAGTATCCTGATAAATTTCTCTGCCTAAAGCGGCGTCGTTGGCTTTAACGCCAAACAACGGCAACATACACAAGGTGATAACGCCGCCAACTGACAGCGTTTTTAAAACAGCTAAACGCATATTCAAAACCAAACTTAAACTTTCTTGGTTCGCATGGCCGAACCTTTGATCGCTGGAATCCAAGGCGTGTCATTCCAGCCAATGCCGCGACGAGCCACTTGCACATCGATCAGGTACGGACGGCCTTCAACACTTGATGCCTTGGCACGCGCAAGCGCCGCTTTAAATTGCGTTGGGTTTTGCACCACTTCAGAACGCACACCAAAGCCAGTGGCAATGGCGGCCATGTTCATGTCTGGACTGCCTAAGTAGCTGCCAACATATTGACCAGTTTCTACCATGCGGCCAGAGGGTGCGTTGGCAATGGTTCGTGAGTGAGGACCACCATAGGCGTGGTTGTTGTACACAATGGTAATGACCGGCAACTCTAGACGGGCCATGTTCCAAAGCGCATGGGGTCCAAACAAAAATGAACCATCGCCTACCAAGCAAATCACTTGCTGGTTAGGGCGCGCCAATTTAACGCCCGCTGCTGTGCCAACGCCAGAACCTAAATGACCGCCGTAATAGAAAAACAATTCTCTACCGCCCACAGGATTGAAGCCAAAGGAATGCATGGCCACCGAGCCTGCCTCGTGCACGATGATGGCATCGGGATCGGCAAATTGGGCCACTTCCCAAGTGACGCGGTCTGCAATCATGGGCGAGTTGTTCCACTCGGGGTTGTTGATGATGCCAGCGCGAATGGCTCTAGAGCGTTCCGTGTACTTTCGCACTTCTACTGCACGCTCTGCGGCCATCAATTTGATTCGATCATTGACCAAGGGCTCAAGTGCTGCCAGCAAGTCGTCTAAACCCAAACCAACATCGGCGACCAAGGGCACATCGGTCGTCATGACTTTGCCCATGTTGTTGTAGTCAATGCGCATGTCGATGAATTTAACGCCACGCGACACAATGGGGTTCACGCCGTTGTGCTGCATCTTGTTGCCAATGTTGATCACCACATCGTAGTTTTTAGGCCAAGTAATAGAAGCCAGAGTGCCTGAGGGTGCGTTGCCAACCCACAGAGGGTGCTCTTCGGGAAAGTTCACCCACATCTGCCGCATTTGAGTGACGGGCATGCCCAAAAGTTCAGCCAAACGCACGGCCTTGGCCACTGCTTTGGCTTTGTAAATTTCATCGCCCACAATCAGAATAGGCATCTTCGCGTCTAGCAGCATTTTGGCGGCACGTTCCACTTCTGTGGGGTTGGGCCGCACGCGCATGCGTGTATCGAAATGACTTTGCTGAATAATTTCTGTACGAGTTCTTTCGTCCGTGTAATCGGAGTTCCAATTTAAATAGGCCGGTCCATTGGGTGGCGTCCAAGCAGTTTTAAAAGCATGGCGCACAGTTTCAGGAATCATGGAGGCGCCACGCGCCATCCATGAATATTTAGTAAGCGGTTGCACGACTTGGTCTTGATTGGGAATCTCTTCAAAGTTATCGCGTCCGGACATCCGAGATTTTTCAGTGCGATAGGAATAAACCACCAGCGGTGTTTGCTCTTTGAAGGCGTTGTAAATTTGACCCATGGCATTCATCAAACCCACAGAACCTGCCTGCATCACAATGGCCGGTTCTTGCGATGCTTTGATGTAGCCCGAAGCCATGGCTGCGCCGGGCCCTTCATGGGTGGTCAAGATGTATTTGAGTTGGGGTCTGTCAACCAAGGCTTCGTAAAACTGTGCGTCCTCGCTGGCCGAGTTGCCAAAAACGTACTTCACACCGCATGCCATCAGTTGCTCTGCAAAACAGGCACCACCGGTACCGGTGAATTGTTTGACAGCGCCAGTGCTAGAGACGGTAGAGGCTCCCGCGCTAGGCGGAGTTTGTGCATGCGCGGCATTGTTCAGTGAAGACAACACCAGTTCTGCTGCGCTTGCCGTCATGCCAACTGAAGTCATGTTGTTGAGGAAGCCACGGCGAGAGATGTTTTTCGACAAATATTTCTGAACGATTTCACGCATTGAGGTCTCCGCAATGGTTTGTTTTTATGAACTTAACGATTTGAAGCAGCAACTTTTGGCGAGTTAGGGCCGAAGTCAGTTGCTAAGTAGATTGACATTGTTTTAATTTCTTCGCCAGTCCAAACAGCGCCGCGAGCCAACATGCGATAGAGCGTCGCTTCCCAGGCCCTTGCGTCTTGTCGCTGATCACGCCAAATCGTGTCGGCGTGGCATTGCAAACATTTGCTCACTACCAAGTCGCGTGCAGGGTTGGCGGGTGTCGAAGCAGCTTTTGGCGCACTGTCTTGCGCACACACAACGCTGGATGCGGCCAAGCAAGTTAAGGTGAGCAATACCTTTGCAGAAAATCCAGAAAGATAAGTTGAAAGGGTGGTTGTCATATTAATTCTTTCAGAAATTCATCAATTGGCTTTGATGCCCGCAGCCTGAACCAATTTGGCAATGGTGTCAGTTTCAGACTTGATGAAAGTGTTGAATGCACTGCTGCTCATTGGCATGGCTGCAGCACCAATGTTGTCTAGGCGTGTTTTGAATTCGGGTGAATTCAATACCTTCACCACTTCTGCATTCAGCTTGTCCAGCACAGGCTTCGGTGTTTTGCTGGGAGCTAACATGCCCACCCAGAAGGTGTACTCCGAACCTGCCACGCCCGCTTCCACGGTGGTGGGCGTGTTGGGTAAATCGTCAGAGCGCTTGGGTGTGCCCACAGCCAACACCTGCAACTTGCCGTCTTTGATCAGGGGCAGGGCAGACACGATGGGTGCAAAAAACCAATCAATGCGGCCACTGATGGTTTCTGTGAGGGCTTCGGGTGTGCCCTTAAAAGGAATGTGCGTAGCAGTGATGCCAGCTGCCACACGAAACTTTTCAGCATTGATGTGCGTAGCCGAACCCGTACCCGCTGAGGCGTAATTGAACGCATCGGGTTTGGCCTTTACTTTGGCAATCAAATCTTTCACATCTTTGTAGCCCTTGCTGGGCGACACCACCATCACGTTGGGCAAACTGGCCAAGGGAGTAATGCCCACCAAGTCATTCAAGGTGTCGTATGGCAAATTGGGATAGATGGCAGGGTTGACCACGTGACCTGAAGAGTGGACCAACAGGGTGT
>Ga0214919_10011452_pt1 | contig 11063 bp, 12 predicted proteins | sample LL1503_MetaG_FD_177994 | JGI IMG/M metagenome (GOLD analysis project Ga0214919, IMG submission 177994) | Freshwater microbial communities from Lake Lanier, Atlanta, Georgia, United States - LL-1503 | ecosystem: Environmental > Aquatic > Freshwater > Lake | place: USA: Georgia | collected...
CCATTGCACATAACACCAAAATAGGCTTTGAAAGTGAAAAAGAACTCAGTTTCTTCACAATTGCCTGTCCACATTTACAGACTAGATAAATTATATACGTACTTAAATTAAGGAGACATCATGACTGATACTGTACAAGAAAATACCCAAGTTCAAGAAACTGCAACTCAGGAGCCATCGAACGAATTAAATATCAACGACTTAAATGCAATGAAAGTTATTATTGATATTGCTAGTTCACGTGGTGCGTTTAAGCCTAACGAAATGGTAGCCGTTGGACAGACTTATGCTAAGTTGACTGCATTCTTAGATCAGGTTGCCAAGCAATCTGAGGGAGCAAAGAAATAATGAGTGAATTAAAACACATTGGTAGGGTCAAAGCTACCAATAAAAAATGCCTAGTGGCATATCGCACACTACCAGGCGATGCTTATTATTGCTTAATTGTGCCGACTGAAAATTTACCAGATAGCTATCACGATGCATTGATTAATCTAGTCGAAAGCCATGCTGGCCAAGATGCTTATGAATTTGCAGAAGCCCTGGATCGTACTCAATTTCCAGACGGTTCGCGTATGTTGCCAGCACTGCATGCTAGCGGACGATTAATCAAAGTGGCAACTGATGCTATTGAAATGACTCCAACATTGTCATATAGTATTCCGCTATCTGAGTTAAATCAAATGATTGCAGAACAACGTGGCATTCCGGTCGACGAACTTTCTGTTCAACCAAGTTTATCAGAAGGCAAACGTACACGAGATTTAGGTGAACCTGTTGTTGCAGAAGCTGTTACAACTCCAGTTACTGCTACTGTTGAATTAACACCCGATGCACAAGCTAAAGAATATCGCTCCAAGGCAGATAAATTAGCCAAGGAAGCGGCTGCATTTAGACGCATGGCTGAAGAGCTAGCACCTACAAAGAAAAAATGACGTCTCAGGGAAGAATTCTTCCCAAGGATGTCATCGATCATTGGCCCGAAGTATTCGGTGATATAAAACTTAATGTACTGCCAATAAGTTATTTGAATGCAGTACTAGTCAATTTTAAAGATGGAAAAACTTGGGAAATCCGTGTGACTCCGCAAACTAGAAAAGCTGGTTGGGAATCTTTTGAAAAATCTCTATCTGAGTTGGTAAAGAACTACGAGGATAGAATTGACAATGTTGATTTTAAATTAGATACCGAAAAAGTTAAAAAAGATATTAAAAAATCTACCGATAAATTCTTAAAGAAAAAGAAGCTATAAATAATGAATGTTCAGCTATTATCCTATTCACAGCCAACACCAGAATTTAAAAATCTTGGCATCTCGGATGCACAGGAACTCATTGCGTATTGCGCCCGTGTGTCCAATCCAAGCAATCAACTTAACACAGACACTTCTGAAAAACTCATCAGATATTTGGTCAAACACCAACACTGGAGCCCACTTGAAATGGTCAGTGCCTGTATCGAAATCACCACAACCAGAGATATTGCTAGACAAATCTTGCGACACAGAAGTTTTAGTTTCCAAGAATTTAGTCAACGATACGCAGACCCTACTAAAGACCTTAACTTTGTCACAAGAGAAGCAAGACTCCAGGATCCAAAAAACCGCCAGAACAGCATTGAAGTGGATGATACAATGTTACAAAACGAATGGTACAGAGCTCAACAACGAGTTATCTATGCCGCAAAGCGAGAATACGAATGGGCTATCTCTAACGGCATAGCAAAAGAACAAGCCCGTGCTGTACTACCCGAAGGACTTATTGAAAGTCGTTTATACATGAATGGCACACTACGTAGTTGGATTCATTTTATTGAACTACGTAGTGCTAATGGTACTCAGAAAGAGCACCAAGAAGTAGCAATTGCCTGTGCTAAAGTAATTGCTACTGTATTTCCAATGGCAGCTGATCTTACTTAAAAGTCTCCGGAGGGTGAGTTTCTATGTGATAATAGAATTCACCCTCTAACCACGAATCGTCGTTGATTTTAGCATAGTTAACAGGATCATTCTTATATGTTTCTCCAAACCATTTTCCGGCACTTGCACCGCCACGTGAGTATTCGTTGTGGCCTGCATATAACAATTCTTGAATTTTATCAGTATCAGGTATATCACACTTTGATAATTCTGCACACTCGCGAAATCCACCGATCCAATCGGTCATCGGAGTAGTAGTATCTGGGTCTACTAAATCTTTAAATGTTTCAACTGGAGGAAACATTTCAGTATGCTGGTTGAATTGCACCTCTAACCATTCATAATCGTTGATCATAACCAGTGCACCGTGGTCGTCTTTGTATGTTGTTCCGTACCATTGGCCTGCACTCGCACCACCTTTAGCATATTCTCCAAATTCAGATTCTCCACCTTGATAAAGCCATGTTTTTAATCTAAGTTGAGATTCTGCTGTATCAGCACCGTGAATTTCTCCGCTACTCAATTTTACACATTCTCTAAACGCACTACGCCATGTGTTAAAAGGGCTTGTGTTAAATTTAGTAATATTTGAAATTGTAGGCATAATTTTAAATTTACTAGAAATACTTGTTGTCATATCAGTGCTGTTAACATCAAGATTTATTGTTAATTCACGAGGTAATAATTTTACGCCGCCATTACCGTACTCCAGTCCGTTTACTGGATTCTGACTACGCCATACATGTACAATATCAATTTCTTTTTCAGATAATAATAAATTAAATTTAAAATTTTCACTAATGATAGCATCAGCATCTACCACATAAAACATATTAGTTGTTGCTAGTTCAGCGGCTGCAATATGTGCTTGATGGATGCCTTTAACTCCGGAAACTCGTAATACGTTATTCTGAGTAACACCTGGATGTGATACCAATCGGCGATAGTTAGCGTCTGCATATTCTTCATTATATGAAATAAAAACTACATCATAGTATTTGGTATGACTTGCTATTGTATTCATTTTTATCATACCTGAAAAGAATCTATTTTCTATTTCAGTATCAGTAACTTCTTTATTTTTCGGAAATAGTCCAACAGCTGGTAAATTACGATCAGCACTGTTTGGCCAAATATGAATATATTGTTCTTCGTGTACAGGAGGACGATAATCAAAATTAAAATTTATATCCACTACTACATCAGGCCATACTGCCCAAAATAATTTAGTTGTTGATTTCCTTTGTGCGTCTCTAAAAGAACTAGCAGTTTTTGCAAAAGGCCAAGTTTGCTTTAGTCTAGAAAAATCTAATTCAGAACTTTTATTATTTCGACTGATAAAAATAATGTCGTACATTATCGTTTCCTTATATTTCGGGGTGTATTGTTAAATACTGTTTTAAAAAATTTACTACCGCTTGCATCAACATTACTAAGCTCTAATTTACATTCGTGAATTAAAGTTTCGCCAAGACCCATTATTTCGTATGGCAGCATTTCATCAGTAATCTTGCTGTATTTCTCTTCCCACTCTTTTGTAAGCCAGTCAAAATCGCGAACATTACTATAATCCCAATCTGTGCAATTAGTAAGATATGCACCTTCCCTAGCACCATATATACTCCAAAGACCGTTTGTAACATCGGCACCAATATTACACCACACTAGTAATCTATGATAATTTTGCCACCATATATTTTTAAGGCTAGGAACTTTGGCACCTTGATCTAATGACATTTTTACACCTTCACGAAAGCCTGCTCTCCATGCTTGGAACGGGCTAGCATTGGTAAAACTCTCACTGTAGTTTTCACTAAATTGATAATATTTTTCATCAAAACAAAATTCAACTAGGCCTTTTGTATCGTTAGCATCGGAGTTTTCATGTGTTTTCATCTCATTAACAAATTTAGGAGTCCACATTTTGAGGCCGCCATTTCCATACATAAGGTCATTAACGTGAACTTTCCCGCACCAGCTGAACACGTGATTCTTAGTTAAGCCTAATTTGTCTATGTCTATTTCAACTTCTAAAAATTTTGGATCAATAATATTGTCGCCATCCACAGTAACAAAGTATTCAGTTTCACACTTTGCGGCACAGGCTTTATGTGCGGCATCGCTACCCTTAACTCCATGAACACGTTTTGCCCAGGGCACTTTAGCAACTAAATCTGCATAATGCTTCTCTGCATTAGGCTCATCATAACTTAAAAATATAATGTCCTGATCTATAACTTTTATTACTTTGCTCATTCTTCAGTTTTCTTCCAAATTGTTAATCCATATGATGAAAATAAGGATTTAGTAGATATTGAAATTTTATCTATTTTTTCTTCGACTGTAGTTGTAAAAGGAACACATACTTTATCCAATACTAAATCTTTAATATTAATAGTAATTGTTCTAACTAAAAAATCAAAATCAGTTTCCAATGTGATGAAAAAAGTCAATGTTTCCATTGAATACTTATTATCATAATACTGTTGTCTAACTTTATCTGATATTAGAAAAATCCACATGCTTTCGTTTGGACTCCAGTGTACTGTCAATTCTGTCTTTTTGTTTGATTTGGCCGTAATCCATTCAAACATATTGTTTTTAAAAAACAACTCTTGTTGGATTCTCGGAACAATCTCTAATCCTGATTCACTATCAGGATTCTTTGTTCTTGTTACTGTCCAATCTTTAAAATGTTCTACACCTGTTACAAACTTTTCATATAAAGGATAATCTATCACAATTCCCTGTTCATACTGACTGCTTTCTTCGTTTGAAATAGCTAGTATTTCGCCAGTCTTAATATCAAAATAACATCTGTAGGTTTGCACTTTAGGAGCCGTTGCGGCTGCAATTTCTTCAGGGCTAAGACAATCTTCAATATCTTCCATCTGCTAATTCCTTTAATCTATCTAGTATACTATCTGTTAAGAAATTCTTTTCCACATAATGAAATAATGCAGGCTGTTTAATATTGCCAACAATCAAGTTTCCTTTAGATGTCAATACATACGGAACAGTATCTTGCCAGCTTACAGGCGATATTGGCCATGCCTGTAATGGTGTTTTCATGTGTATAAAGTGCAAGGGAGAATTCTTATCATAAACATCATCTTGCATGCCTGACATTTCAATTGCGATGGCACTAGCTAAATCCATACTTAACCAATTTTGATAATCTACAGGTGCAAATTTAGAATAAGCCCATTCCCAGTTATTGCATACAAATTCTAAGACTTTATAAAAAGAAAGGCTTTCATCACATTTCTTAAAATAATGTAGTGCAAAATAAGGATTAGATAAATTGTTAGAAACAAATGCTTTACGATGCACAGTATCTACAATTGTTTCTAATTTATAATTTTTAATATTAGAACAAAATCTAATATTAAAATGTTCACAATAATCCCACCACAGAGAAATATCATCCAACAGTAGCATGTCAGTGTCTAAGATAATAGTTTCATCATAAGGGCTTGCGTGATACAATTTCCAACGATTTTCAACTTTCCATTCTGCATTAGCTGCATCGTCATTTCCGGGAATTGGAATAATTTGATCGAACACCGATTTGTATTTTTTTGGGACTTTATCATTTGTAACCAATGATATCATCGATACGGTTTTTTGACTAGATTTAATAGACAATGCTAGTGCATATGCCTGCTTAATATAGTCAACCGTATCTGTATTTTGTGCGAGTACTAAAAAACCTTTAGACACCTGTGCCTCCGTCAATAAAACGACTTAAACTAGCTTTATTCATAACATGGATATCAACACCGCTGGTTTTTGACACAATGTATTCTCCAAGATAATCTTGTTTTTCTAGAAGGAATTTTAAATCAGTGTCATCCATTGTAATAAGAATATCACGGTCGGTAGAATAGATCATTTTGCCAGGTAATTCATCTGCAAATGTTCCATTAGTTTTTCCGTTCATAATGTGTATTGCAATGCTAAAAGCAAAATCATTTCTAAATGTAGGAGATTCAATACTGTACAAAGTCCTGAAATAATTCCAATTTAATTTTATGTATTCTATTAAATCAAAAAATGTTTTCATTACTGGATTTTTTTCAAATATAAAAGTAGTGGCCCAGTAAAATGGAATAGAATAAGGATTAATTCTAATGTATTCTTTATTTGTACGCCAATTAGAAATATCTAGACTATCTTTGTATATTTGTAAATTTGCATCATGTGTTAATGCACCGGCAAGAACTGAAGAATTAATAATGTAATCACTGTCAATTACAAGTGTTCTATCATAAGGAGTTAAATCGTACACTTGACTCCTTGACATATTTTTCCAATCGAGTATTTTAGAAGACAACGACCCGTCATTAAATCTACGAGTATGAAATGCCGCATGATCGGGTATTTCAACTATTTGATCAAATATGTGATTGGGTTGACTTTTTAATAGCCAGCTTTTACTATCTGTAATGAGAGTTACTGGGATTTTTAAAAACTTATCTATCCGCGTGGCAGCAAAAACTGCCATTTTGACATAATCTATTGCAGAATTATTTTGGGCAAATATCACTGCTCCACATTTCATAATTCAACCAAACCCTGCACTTTACGTTGTTTTTTGATTTCTGAGAATTTGTTTGAATACGAATTCAGTGCAAGAAAATACTGTTCAGTAACAGTATCAAAAAACGCTTGTACATCCTGGATTTGTACAGGTGAATTGTTTGAATCAACAAATACTACGTCTGTTGTATGCCCAAGATCTAATACAGTCTTGATATAAGTAATCAAATTGCTGTCAATTTTAAATACAGCACCATTAATGTAATAAATTAATTGTTGATTAAATTCTTCTAAAATGATTCTTCGTTGATTTGATAACGTAGCCATATAATTGGCTGTTTCAAATGCTTTTTCAATTCTTTCGTCCATAGATAACTCCGCAAGTAGTATAATACACTACTTTAATTATCTAGTCAACGAATTTAGAGTTATAAACCTGAAACTACAGCAGTAGGAGGAGTTACCGATACATTCAAACCAGTGGCATAATATTGTTGTGAGATACTGGTCAATGTGCCGTTTGCCGGCTCATATGCATATCCGCCAGCACCGCGAGATGTATAAGAAAATGTTGGAGTAAAGATTACTTGTGTAGATCCTGAGTTTCTTCTAACATATAAATCATATTGATTTGGGGAATATTGGCTGTCAGCCGCATCAACAAATTTTGTAAAAATTAACTGATTAGTAGTAGTTAAATTATACCATCCAATATTTTGCGGAGTTCCAGTACCTGTGTTTGTGGTAGTATTAGCACTCATTGATATAATGCCCATGTTAGCTAACAATGTTGCCCATGATCGATTTACAAGAAAACTAGTATCATTTGTATAATTTGTAAAGCTAGCACTGAATTTAAAATTTCCACCGCTGTTAAAATAAAAGCGAGCATCATCAGCTGATGCAAATGAAACAGTAACAGTATGGCTAATCGTAGAAGCCCACGGACTAATTCTGGTAGCTGGAGTAAAGTTTGCCAAGGTTCCCTGGCTAGGTGGCGGAATGGTTAATCGATTACTAGTAGTAACATCTGCAAGTGTATTGTATGCGGCACGATCAACTTCTTTAATTGTTGTATTAGTAGTTGGTAATACTAATAATCCACCTTCATCATTTCCTGTTTGGTGTTGTCTTGCTTTAAGAAGATCGTTTCTTAAATTATTCCACTGAGCAACTGTAATTTTAGTGTTTCTAGCAACTTGTGAACTTGCCAACGCTTGTCCGTAACCGTAGTCGGCAGAGCCTGTTCCTAAAATATTGCTTATTTTTGATTGTATAGAATTATAATCTGTTGCTACAATTGGTGTGCCAAAGCCTGCCATGAATTATCCTTTGTGTTCAAGTATAGTTATCATTATAAAATAACACATTCTATAAGTTTAACCAATACTTCACTATTGGTTTCTAGTGCAATTGCAAATACATCAGCAGTGTTACCCATTGCAGCTTGTGCGGTGCCATCGGCACCAGCTACTAAACGTTGGCCTTTAATAACAGACCCTACTACTTTGACAGGAACACGCCCCTTAAGAGCAACATATGTTCCGCCTTCTAATTCACTATTCATCATGTATGCAGGGTTAGCAGAAACTGCGCCTAATGCACGGAATCCAACTTGGGCAAAAGTAACTTCTTTTTCACCGCCAACCATTAAAACTGTGCCAACTTCGTACTCTTTGTCTGCTAGATATTTTTCTGCCAAGTCAGCATAATTAGCACTAGTTGCAACACCTTGAAATACTACTGCATTTATATAACCATTGTTATCTCTAGCAACAATAGTATTAGTACCAGAATCTGTACTAGCAGAACGATAGTTGCCATTAACACTTAGTAAGTCGGCCTTATCAGCAGTTCCTTTAAATTTGTCAGCATATACTCTATTAAAATAAAAATCTGTAGATCCAATATTTGATACAAGAGTTGTGCTGGGTAATATATCTACATATGTTGTACTTGTTCGACCAGTAAATTTGATGTTTGATGTGGTAGGAGTTCCAGAAACAGTTGTTCTAAAAACAATATCTTTACCCTGCTGATTATAAATTGTAGGGGTAGTTTCTGCATCATTAAACACACGAAGTAATGCTTGCGGATTACCAACTGTAAATCCTGCATGTGAAAATTGTACAGGATTACTAAAAGTTGCGTTGTTTGACGGACTATCTTGAACAAATGCACTGGCTGACAGGCCGCCAAGTCGTTCGCTGTCTGTAGCAGTTCCCCAAAATCTATGCCCTGTTTGTGTTTGTCCTAAATTACTTACACTATCATCATTAGTATAGCATAATGTTACACCCTGATGTATCTTTGAAAAACCATCAATTGGGTTCACTGCATTTAATGTAAAGTTTTCAGTACTAATTGTAAATATTGTAACATCGTCATCAATAGCTTGTATGACTGCGTGTGGGTTACCAAGTGTGTCTAGCAAACTAACTGAACGCATTTGTGTTATTGTTTGCGATCCAGCAACACCCTGAGGACCAATAAGAGTAAATGCTAATCCATCCCAGGCATATAGTTGTTTATTAGTTGTATCAAACCAAAAATCACCAACTGTTAAACCTGTTGGAGCAGTTGCACTAATTTCAGCACCGCCTGTTGTACGGAACTTAACTCCGTCATAAAATTTTAATTTACTAGAACTACTATCAAACCAGATTTGGCCAGAGATTGCTCGTGGTGGAGGACTGTTTGATGCAAAATTTTCAAGCAAATACACAAAATTTTCATTTTGTACACCGCCGTAACCAGCATAATTTTTACCAATTAATTTTAGATCAAGAGTCGCATCAATAGTTCCGTCTGCAACCACCGCAACTTGTGCTCCATTTGTTCTAGTTATAGTATATGACATCTCACTTGTTCCTCATTCTACAGTATTTATTCTATTTGTTAAGGCAAATTAGTTTGCCACTGCCATACCCCAGCTAATAACTGGAACTGTCTTATTTCAGTAGTGCCACCTACTTCAGTAACAACAACGTTAGCTTTTGTATTAAATTCATGGTCTGCTGAATCAAATACATACGATAAGTAATTTGTAGCAATTTGGTCGTTTCTATAGCCTAGCGGAACAGTTAAAGATAATGCTAACGGTGCAGACCTAACTTTAACATCTACATATGATTTGTTCGTAGCATCTGTACCAAGAATTGGGCTGTCTAGAGATGCTATACGATGTCCGCTTACGTCGACTACGCCTGCACCTTTAGGAGTTATCATAACATCTCCGTCAGTTTGACTTATATTGTTATAATAAAGTATATTATCAGCTATTTTTAAGTTGCCAGCTTGCACACTGGTTAAATTTCCTACACTTGTTAAGCCCGGAGCACTTGTAATATATAAGCCAAGGCTGCTTCCTGTGAGTGCATCAAATCCGCCGATTTTAAATGATTTTCCAGCTGCTAAATTTATATTTTCTGAACTTGTCCAGCTAGCAGTTGCAGATAACCAAGATATTGTTTTGTCGCCGTCTGTACCAGCTGCCAATGTAATGCCGCCAGCTTCTGCTGTAGTATTAGTGGGTAATGATGCTTTACCCAATACTATCATTTTATCTTCTATTTCTAAATTTGTAGTGTTAATTGTAGTTGTAGCACCTTCAACTGTTAAATCTCCACGAATTCTTGTATCTCCATTAACGTCCAATGTTGCTGTTGGTAGGTTAGTGTATATTCCAGTTCGTTTAGTAGTAGCATTAATAAAAAATGCAGTGTCAAGGCCAGTTCCGCTGAGCAAGTTAATACCATAATTTTGATTAGGAGTATTTGATTTAACTTGGAAAATAGATGTGGTAGCATTAAATTCAGTGCTAGAACCTTCGCCTAGTACTAAAGGAATTGCATTTTGAATAGTAATCGTACCGGTTGTGGCAGAACTGTCAGTCGTTGAAAGGAAGTTTGCAGCAGTTTTACGAGTAATTCCGTCGGCTGATAACAAATAGTCTGCTTGTGTGACTGGGGTATGCAATTTAATATTGGAATACGTACCCGCATTAAATCCAGTGTACACATCTCCAGCGTAGCCTCCAATATTACTTGCAGGAGTAAATGTATCTTTACTCCAAATGCCTATAGGAGTGCCGGCTACACTAAGTCTTAAAACAGTGTGACTAACGCCAACCAAATCAACTATATCTTCTGTATAAAATCCAGTAACGCCTTGTGTAGCTGTCCATAACGGGCCTGCAAGTTTTGTCGATGTTCCGTCATTAAAATAAAGCTGTTGTCGAGTACTATCAATCCATATATCGCCTGCTGAAATACTACTCGGTACGGTTGGAGAAACAATTGTGCCTCCACTAACTTTAAAAACAGTTCCGTCGTAAACTTTCAATCTATTTTCACTAGTATCAAACCACAATTGTCCAGTAATTGGATGATTAGGCTGGGCTGTATTGGCAAAATTTTCTAACAACCATACAAAGTTATCATTAATATATGTGCCATAGCCGCTGGCATTTTTTCCAATTAAACTAATGTCTGTTGTTATTTGATCTACATCACCATCCACTAATTGTGTTAGTGTTGTTCCATCTGTTTTAATTATAGTATAACTCATTATAAGACACCAGTAAAGATTATATAATTTATAG
>Ga0214919_10011453_pt1 | contig 11062 bp, 9 predicted proteins | sample LL1503_MetaG_FD_177994 | JGI IMG/M metagenome (GOLD analysis project Ga0214919, IMG submission 177994) | Freshwater microbial communities from Lake Lanier, Atlanta, Georgia, United States - LL-1503 | ecosystem: Environmental > Aquatic > Freshwater > Lake | place: USA: Georgia | collected 2015-03-15
CGTTGCGTGGCAATCAAGTTGTGGTGGTGGAGGCGGAAACTGGCAGCGGTAAGACCACGCAACTGCCCAAGATGCTGCTTGAAATTGGATGCGGCGTGGCTGGCGAAATTGCGCACACGCAACCGCGACGCATTGCAACGCGCGCGGCGGCAACGCGTTTGGCGGCGGAGTTGGGCGTGCCGCTGGGAACATTAGTGGGCTACCAAATTCGTTTCGAGCAGCGCGCGGATGCGGGCACGCTTGTGCGCGTGGCCACCGACGGAATTATTTTGGCGCAACTTGCGCAAGATCCGTTGCTGATGCGCTATGACGCAATTATTGTCGACGAAGCGCATGAGCGCAGTTTGAACATTGACTTTCTGCTTGGCGCGCTGCGACGCATTGTTGCGGCGCGAAAAGACTTCAAGGTGATCTTGACCAGCGCGACTTTTGAGGCGGATCGTTTTAGCGAGGCATTTGGTGGGTGCCCCGTGATTCGCGTGGCTGGCCGCGCGTTTCCTGTGGAGGTTCGTTGGCGCGATATTCCTGCGGAGGATCATGCGGATCCCATTCTTATGGCCGACGCGATTGAAGCATGTTTGGTGGAGGGTCCTGGCGATGTTCTTGCGTTTTTGCCTGGCGAGCGCGAGATTTTGGAGGTGGCACACACGCTGCGTGGTCGCGCTGGAGCGCGTGAGGTTGAAATTCTTCCGTTGTACGGGCGCTTGGGCGACGCGCAGCAAGATGAAGTTTTTGCGCCCGCCAAGACGCGCCGCGTGACGTTGGCCACCAATGTTGCTGAAAGTAGTTTGACCGTTCCAGGCGTGCGGTTTGTTGTCGACAGCGGTTTGGTGCGCATGAGTCGCTTCTCGCCAAAGTCGCGCATAGAGCGATTATTGGTTGAGCCCGCAAGCCAGGCATCGCTAGAGCAGCGGCGCGGTCGGGCGGGTCGCGTGGCCGCGGGTGTGTGCGTGCGCCTGGGAAACTTGGAGGATTTTCAGGCGCGCTCGGTTGCGACGCCGCCAGAAATAAAACGCACTTCGCTTGCTGGCGTGATTCTGCGCATGCGTGATTTAGGTTTGGGCGAGCCGTCCACATTTCCGTTTCTGGATCCGCCGGGCGCGCGTCAAATTGAAGAGGGCGAGCGCACGCTGTTTGAAATTGGAGCCACGGATCGGCACGGTCGCCTCAGTGGCGTAGGCAAGAAAATGGCGAAAATGCCTGTTGATCCGCGGGTTGCGCGCGTGGTGGTGGCGGGGCTTGAGCTGAATTGCGCGGCCGCAGCGCTCACCATTGCGGCGTTTCTTTCCGTGGCGGATCCGCGCGATCGGCCGGCGGATCAGGCGCAACTGGCGGACTTGTCGCATCAACAATTTGCCGACCCGGATGGCGACTACATGTCGGCGTTGAAATTGTGGACGGCGTGGAAAGAGGCGCGCGACACGCTGGGTTCAAGCGCGTTGCGTCGTTGGTGCAAGGAACATTTTTTATCGCAGCGCAGGTTGCGCGAGTGGAGCGATGTTCGACGGCAATTGGAATGGTTTGTGCGCGATCGTTTGCGCGCGGAAGTTGGCAGCGACGCGGCGACTCCTCCAACTCGAGCGGTGCATGAGGCTGTGCTCGCTGGTTTCGCAACGCAGGTGGCGCAACGTGGAGTGGATGGTCAATACAAATTAAGCGACGGGCAAACGTTTGCCATTCATCCGCGCTCTAGTTTGGCGCGTCGTAATTGCGAATGGATTGTTGTTGGGGAAGTGGTGGACACGGGCAGGCGACTTGGACGCTTGGCGGGAAAAGTTCAGCCAACGTGGATTGAAAAAATGGCGTCGCATCTTGTGAAGCGTTCCACCAGCGAGCCGCATTACATACGCGACACTGGTCAAGTGGCGGCGTGGGAGCGCGTGAGTTTTGGCGAGCTCGATCTTATTCCTCGTCGGCGCGTGCCGTATGGAGTTGACAATCAAGTAGAGGCGCGCGTGATTTTTATTCGCAGCGCATTGGTGGAGGATCAACTTGGCGTGAAGGCAGATTTTTTAGCGCACAATCTCAAGATTGAAGATCAGGTGAATTCAATCGCGCGCGCGCGTCGACAGGCAAATTTACTGGCCAACGCGGATCGCAAGTTTCAATTTTACGACTCGGTGGTGCCTCTGACTATTTTTAATCGCGCGTCGTTTGAGAAGTGGCGCGCCGTGATTGAGCGACGTAAGCCGGAAATCTTGCGCATGTCGCAATCCGATTTCTTTGTGGAGCCACTTGCGGATTCGCATGAGGCGAAGTGGCCATTGCAATTGGATGTTGGGCGTCATGTGGTGAATGTGCATTACCAGCATGAGCCGGGCGCCGATGCGGATGGAGTGACCGTGCGCGTGCCGTTGCTTGAGTTGCCGGATTTGGATTGCGATCGGCTTGAGTGGTTGGTGCCGGGATTGATAGCGGAAAAAATAGAGGCGCTCATTCGCAGTTTGCCCAAGCGTGTACGCGCGCGATTTCAGCCAGTGGAGGCTGTTATTCAGGCGTTTTTAGAGCAGCACCAAGTGGGTTCTGGCTCGCTGCTTGAATTGCTTGCGCGTGAATTAAAGCGCGCCAGTGGACTTGAAGTGCGCGTGGAAGATTTCGCGCTTGCAAATATGCCGGCGCACTTCAGCGCGCGTATTGAAGTGATTGAGAGCGATGGACGTGTGTTGGCAACAGGTCGAGACGCTGCGCAGCTTGTGAAAAAATTTGCCGCGCAATCGGATCTTGCGCGCCGCGAAGTGATTGCGCGCACCACAAATGGCTTGCCTATAGGCAAAGAGTTTGCGTGGTGGATCGCGCCTTTGCCCGCGGTGTTGCCAATGCTGGTGAACATTGGCCATCAAGCGGGTCAAGTGCGTGCTTGGGCCGCTCTTGAAATGTCTGATGGTCAAGGGCATTTCAAAAGCCGCGGCAATGTGCGCCATGATGCTTCGAACATGAAAGTTGGCTCGACAAGTGGCCAGTATGCAATTGATCAAGAAGTTCACAATGATCAAGGCGTGCGTTTGCGCCAATTCGCCACGCTTCAAGAGGCGTATGAAAGTCAGTTGCACGCGTTGTGCGAGTTGGTGTTGCAACTGAATCACGGGGCAATTGAGCATCATTTGGATTTCCACGGCGAATTTACGGCCATTCAATTCGTGGCTGGCAGTAGTTCAGATACTTGGAAACATCAATTGGTTGTGCGTATTGCGGAGTTGATTTTGCTTGAAGGTAAAGAGGCGCTTCCAACACGTGATGAATTTAATCAGCAGATTGAGAGCGTGGACAAAAAAATCCTTGGTGCCACGCAGCGCGTCCTTCACGCCGTGGCGGCGCTTGCCAACGAAGTACTGGCGCTTGATTCGGAATTGAAGCGTCCAGCGCCGGCGTCGTGGGCGCCAATTCTTCAAGACGCACAAAGCGAGCGCGACGATTTACTTCGGCGTGATTGGCTGCAAGACATGCCGCTGAATTATTTGCTGGTGGCTTCAACGTTGATCAAGGCGCACCGCGCTCGCGTGGCGCAACTGGAAGGCGCGGGGGTGTTGCGCGCGCAGCGTGATCAATTTGATTTGCTATGGAAGCCGCGGTTGGCGCAGGAGCGGCCAAGGCGTTGCGAGGCATCAACATGGAGTCAATTCAAGTGGAGCGTTCGCTTTGCGCGCCTGTTGCCGTGGGGAGCGGGGCAGGGCTTGACTCCGCCCATACGCGAGCGCGATCTTGAAGCGCTGTGGCTTGGGGTTACGCGCTGAAAATCCATGAAGCGCGTTCGTCCGAGTGCGTGGTTCTTCAATCAAATGAGTTTTAGTCTTTGCGCCGTGGTTTTCGTTTGCCCTTGATCAGAGCTCGAAGACCAATGTTCTCGCGGCGCGTGGCTTCTATGTCGAATGTTTGGTACGCGCAAAGCATGCGCAGTGCGTCGATCGCTTCGCGGGCTGGAACGCGCTGTTGCTGCGCCACGCCATCCGCACCCAAGCATGTGGTGTAGAGCGATTCAATTGCTTCCTTCATTTTGATTTCCATCGAAGTGTCATTCATAATGTGCCCTCCGCCTTGAATATCAATAATAAAAAACGTCTTGGCAAGTTTTGTGTGCCCTCCAAAGGCGAATTCATAGTCGCAAGCCTGCGCAGACGGAACAGCGCGACAAACTGAATCTATCGGTCTTTGAATCAAATAAATTGGCGATTCAGAATCAGAGCAACGCACTTAGCGCATGCCGCGAATTTTCTGCACGGCACGCTGGGCCAGTGGAGGCGCTTTGGAAAGTTCGCCAGCCAACACATCGGGCTCGCGGCGACATTCCATAAGCAACTTACCCAAATGCGCGTCCAAATCAAAGCGCCATTTGGCGTGGAATTGCTCAAGTTCTTGTCGATTGAATCGGCTCAACGGATCGTCAATTCCACTTTGCGCAACGGCCCAATCAACCAGGCGTGCGCCCGTGGCCTCGAAACGATATTGCGAAAGCGTGACTTCCAAACGCTTGCGCAAACTTAAAAATGGATCAGTGGCTTGAGGCGTGAGCGCGGTCATCACGGCTTCGGGTTTGTCGGCGCCAGCTGCGCCAAGCCATCCACCCTCGCGCTTCATTTCCACCTGGGCCAGCGTTGGCCGCGAGTGAATTGACTGCGCCACATCCGCCACGATTTCATTGGTGATTTCCAAATCCGCCGCGCTGGCCAACAGCGTCTTGGTTCCAATGTTTGGAAAGCGAATCCACAGGCGCTGATCGGGCTTGCCTTCGCGCGTGAGCATTTCAACTTTCAAAATAGAACCAATGCCCCATTCGGGGCGAGCGTTATGGCGAACCTTGTCGCCATTATGAAATGCCGTTGTGCTCATGGTTGAATTTCAATGAGCGAGGAATTTCACCAATGGAAACTCCGCGCTTGCGGTAGAGTGTAACCAGTATGGCACGTCCAATGCGAATCTTATTTCTTGGTGATGTGGTGGGAGCTCCTGGGCGAGCCGCTGTGGCCAAGCACTTGCCGACGCTGCGGGAAAAATATTCCGCCGATGTGGTGATTATCAATGGTGAAAATATTCGTAATGGATCGGGAATTACCCCTGATTTGTTGCAGGCATTGCGCGACGCTGGCGCCGACGCCGTGACTTTGGGCGACCATGTCTACCGTGATCCCAAAATCACTTCGGCTCTAGAGGACCCATCTATTCCCGTGTGCCGACCGGCAAATTTGTCCGATCGCGCGCCTGGCAAACGCTGGGTTCGTATCGCGGCGGCGGCGGGGCGACCGCGCGATGTATTTGTGACCACCATGCTTGGACGGATTTATTTTCCTCTGCCCGCTGATGATCCTTTCGCCACGGCCGACCGTGTGCTGAAAGAACTCCCAGAAAAGCGTCCGCTTGTGATTGTTGAGGCACATATGGAAGTGACCAGCGAGAAGGCCGCGCTTGCGCACCACCTTGATGGTCGCGTTGCCGCCGTGATTGGTTCGCATACTCATGTGCCCACCGCGGATGCGCGCATTCTTTCCGGCGGCACTGCGTTCATTACGGATGTTGGAATGTGCGGGCCATGTGACGGAGTGATTGGCCGCGACGCCAGTCGCGTGGTGCACCACATGACCACGGCCTTGCCTGTTCAATATGAAGTTTCTGGCGGCGAGGTCCGCGTGTCTGGCGTGCTGATTGAAGTGAGCAGCGATACGGGCTTGGCTCTGAAGATTGAACGCGTTGAAGCGGGCGACGAGCGTAAGACCTGCACTGTTTCTTGATTTGGCGCTCGTTGTAAAAACTCAAAATGCAGCCTTTAAAGCTGGTATTTTAATGCGAGCGTAGTTCGGGGAACAACAAGAATATGACCGGTGTGATGATTGGCTTTGCAATGCGATTTCATCGTCAAAGTCGCTGAAAGTCTGTCGAGCGCACGCTCATTTGTCCGATGAATAGCGCATGATGAAATGGGTTTCTTTATTGCGCCCCGGTGACTGGGTAAAAAATATATTTGTTTTGTTGCCAATGGTCTTTTGGCTTTCAAGCCAAGGTCGCAATCTGCCCTCTGATGTTGTTGGACAAAAGTGGGGTGCGCTGCTTGTTGCGTTGCTTGCATTTTGCTTGACTGCCAGTGGCATCTACGCCATCAATGACGCGCTTGACGCCGCTGAGGATCGCAAGCATCCGATCAAACGCATGCGCCCCGTTGCCAGTGGCGCCATTCGTGTGCCAGCCGCATTGGGCGCGGGGGCGTTGCTTGTGTTGGTGGGCGCGATACTTGCTTGGCGCGTGAACGCCAGCACGGGCGTAATCCTGTTGAGTTATGTCGGACTGCAATTGCTGTACAACTTGTATTTCAAAGTGACACCATTTGTGGATGTTGCAATTGTGGCGTCGGGTTTTTGTTTGCGCGCGGCGGCGGGGGCCACAAGCATTCAAGTGCAGATCTCAATTTGGTTGGTGCTGTGCGTGTTCTTCCTCACGCTATTTCTGGGTTTCACCAAGAGGTTGTGCGACAAAGCATCGGCTGAAAATGCCGTCAAACACGGCGAAATCATGCATTGGAAATCCCGCGCCGGTTACGACACGCGCGACGAATTAAATTGGTTGCTGGCACTGAGCGCGTGCTTGGTGCTGGTGACTTACCTCATGTACACCCTGTCGGAGCACGCCAATGGTCTCTATGGAAGCCGCGCACTTGGACTTGCCTTGCTCACGCCATTCGTGGCCATCAGCATTCATCGCTTCTATCGCCGCGCCAACTTAGGCTTGTCCGACAAGCCGTTGCAGACATTGATCGAGGACCGCGTTCTACTTGGTGTGATCGGTTTGTATTTTGTTGGCGCGTACTTATCGTTGTACTACCCGCCAATGGAGCGTCTACTGTCCGCGATGTTGTTTCGCTAGTCGAAGTTGATTATGGAATAATCAATTTTGGACCAGCTCCCGCGTCTGGAGCCTTGCGTGAACCGGCTGGAGCGCCGGCGCTCATGCTTTCAACACCTTGACCACTCTTCATGCGTGCCGCCACGGCCTGCGCAATTTGCACAAAGCGTGAACGCAACTCGCCGAGCACTTCGCTGAGCTCGGCTTCCTCTTCTGGCAAGAGATTGCCCTTGGTTTTTTCCTGAAGCACGCCAATTAGATCGATGGCAAACTTCGCGCCCATGATGTCCACCATGACGCGGCCTTGCGGATCGGTATAGCCACCCAATCCTCCAATGGCTTGCGAAGCCAACAAGCCCACTAAACTGCGGAAATCCGCGGGCGGCAATTCATCTTTGCCCGGCTTCGCTGGGCGACTTTCCTCCTGTTGACTCAAGCGCGCTTTCTCGGCTTGCGCTTGGGCTTTCCAATCCGAATCAACTTGAATTTCTGGAGTGTTGTTGTCGCTCATTGTGAATTTAGTATACGCCGCGATGGCACCAAGGCGAATGCAATTGATTAGACTTCATGCATGCGATTGAGGCGCTTGAATCCATTGCGTAATGCCATTCAAATCATCAGCGTGATTTTTGTGGCGGGGTGCATGTCGACCGACAGCACGCCCAAGGACGCCGTGGAGGTGAACTCCATCGCGTTTAGCCAAGGCAATCTGCCCGAGGATGTGAACCCCAGCATTGTTCAAATTCCGGACGTGGACCTTGAGCCGCCCAAGGTGGAAACCGATGACGCGACCATGGATGTGGCCAACGGAAATCAAGTGACCACGCAAAAAACTGAGTTGGTATCCACGGCTCCAGATGGAACCACAATGACGCAAAAGTTGCCCGAGAACATTGACGCGCAACTTCCCGTCAATCAAAAGTGGCCGGTTGATTCGCTTGTGGGTCAAGTCAATGGCAAGCCGCTTTACGCCAGCGAATTCCTCAAGACTCGTGAAGACCGCATTATCACTATCGCCGCCGATCCAGACCGCGTGAAAGCGCGCAACCAAGTTGTGCAAATGATTAGCGAAGCCTTTGACCAATACGTGAACAATTTGCTGATTATTTCCGAGGCGGAAGCCATGATTCCAGCCGATGCCCAGGAAGGCGTGTTGGCATGGTTGAAGGACTTGCAGGAAAAAGAAATCGCCACGCGTGGTGGAAGCCGCGCCGACGCCCAGCGCAGTATTGAGGAAGAATTTCCCGGCACGACGATCGAGGAATTTATGAATCGCCAGAAAAATCAGGCGCTTGCCGGCGATCTTTTAAATCGCCGCATTCGGCCGCGCACCATCGTGAGTTGGCGCGACGTGGAGCGTTTGTACGATCAAAATAGCGCCACGTATAATCCGCTTCCAACGATTCGCATTGGTCGCATCGCCGTTTTGAAATCCAATCAAGCCCAAGTGGATCAGGTGAAAGCAAGCTTTGCGCAAGGCAAATCGTTCAGCCAAGTGGCCACGGATCTTAAAATTTCGGATGGTGGTTTTTGGCGCGAGATGACCATTCCCAAAGGCGGCATCGACGCGATTCCTGATCTTGTGGATGACATGAAGACGCGGATCAAGGGCCTTGAATTGAACAAGGTTGATGGACCAATCGAGACCAAGACACAAGTTGTGTGGATGACGCTGATTTCAACGCAGCAGGAGAAGGCCAGGTCGATTTTTGATCCGCCGTTGCAAATGCAACTGAGGCGACAAATTGAGAATCAACGCTATGGAATGGAGCAACAGCGCTATTACACCAACTTGCGCACGCGGTGGGTGGCCTCCGATCTTGAGGCCATGAAATTGCGATTGGTGTCAATCACGCTGACAAGATATTTCCGTTGAGCGCGGCAAGAGCGATCCACTTTGTTGTGTGAGTCACGTTCGGAGCATGTGCGCAAAATACATTTGTAATAACAATGGCCGCACGCGTTGCCCGAATCATTCAGCGCATATTCGCGTCGAAGGCCCTCTGTATATGGCGAAGGTTCATAGGTTTCTGAAGTTGGTCCATCTCAACAGCGACCACGTCAAATTGAATTTGCTTGCCATGAAATATTCGCCGGGTAAGAAGCATCTGCGCCGCAAGAATGAGATGCCGTTGCTTGCGCCAGTCCACGCGCAGTTCAGGCGCGTGCGTTCCTGTGCGGCGGGCTTTGACCTCGATCACAATTAGCAAGTTTGTGTTCGCAAGTGTGGCCAACAGGTCAATTTCCAAGTGTCCCAAGCGCAGATTTCGCGCAATGATGTTGTAGCCCTTCGATTGCAAATGTTGGGCCGCCGCCGCCTCCGCATTTTTTCCAGAGTTGATGCGGGCGGTGGATTTTTCAGCGCGACTTTGCGCGGTGTGCGTGGCGGTGGGGCGGTTGGGCGCGTCGCCACCGAATTCATTCGGCGCGAGCGGGTTTGTTGGTTGCGCCGCGTCATGTTTTGAAATGGGCTTATTCACGCAGGCATTGTCCCGGCGCGTGGATGAAGTTGCGCAAAGCATGCGGTTTTTCTTGTGCTATCTTTGCTCCACTATGGCTATTGTCATTCTTCAACATTCGTCCGATTGCCCCGCCGATTTACTTATGGATTCGCTGCGCCACCACGGCCAACGTCTGCGCGTGATTCAACTGAACGCCGGTGGAATTGTGCCCGCCGACTTGGACGATGTGCACGGCGTGATTTCCCTTGGTGGACCGCAGACCGTGCACTTGAATGACGCGCCTTGGATGGCGGCCGAAAAAGTATTCTTGAAGATGGCGCATGACGCCAATGTTCCAGTGCTTGGATTGTGCTTGGGCGCGCAACTTTTGGCGGCCGCCTTGGGTGGCGAAACTCAGGCCATGAAAAAATCGGAACTGGGTTGGCAAACCGTGAAACTGAACAACATTGGCCGCGAGGACGCTCTGTTCGCGGGCCAACCTTGGTCGAGTTTAAAAATGTGTTGGCACTCCGATGAGGTCATAAAGTTGCCCGCGGGTGGACAAATTCTGGCGGGCAGCGAGGCGTGCCCCATTCAAGTTTTTTCCGTTGGTCTTCGCAGTTACGGCATTCAATTTCACCCCGAGTGGAATCGCGCGACCATATTGAAACAGATCAACGGATCCACGGCCAAGTTTCAGAGCGCAGGTATTGATGTGAACACCCTGCGTTTACAAACTGAAGCCAACGCCGCCGAACAAGAGCGCCTGGGAAGGCGATTCTTTGACGCTGTGAACACTTTGCTTATGCCTGGTGACCGCGTGCATGAAGGCGTTGCAGCAAATCACCGTTGATGCTGCTTGGCGCGCAGTGAAGTGGGCAATTACGAATTCTTTAATGACTTGGCGCGTCCGCGTGACAAGCGCCACGCTTCAAATTGTTTCCAGGGCCATGCGTTTACGCAACCCGCGGCAGTTAGTCCGGCGCGCCGAGCGGTGAGAATTCCGTAGCGTAGAAAATCAAAGTGTTCGCCGTCATGGGCGTCCGTGTTGATGGAAATCATTGCGCCTCCTTCATGCGCCGCGCGAACAAGAGCGTCGCGCAAATCAAGACGCGCGGGATTGCAATTTATTTCCAACGCCACTCCCGCCTTGGCGGCGGCGGCAATGACCAATTTCATGTTTGGTTCAAGGCCAGGTCTGCCATTCAGAATGCGTCCCGTAGGGTGGCCAATCACATGCACAAATGGATTGGCGATTGCGGCAAGAAGGCGCGCGGTGGCGGCCTCTGGCGTTTGCTTGAGCGCGGTGTGCGGACTGGCCACCACCCAATCAAGTTCGGCCAGAACATCGTCTGGATAATCCAAATGTCCGTCGGCAAGAATGTCCACTTCACTTCCAACCAAAACATGAATGCCTTTTATTTTTGCGCTGGCCGCGCGAATGTTGGCGGCATGCTCGCGCAGGCGCTCCACGGAAAGTCCGTTTGCCTGCGCGCTTGATCGACTGTGATCCGTAATGGCAATGGCGTCAAAGCCGCGGCTTTTGGCGGTTTCAATCAGTTGCTCGATGGACAGAACGCCGTCGCTGGCTGTGGTGTGGCAATGCAATTCACGGCGGATGTCGCCAGCGCAAACGAGATGTTTTGTCAGATTGTTGTCAAACTCGCCATGAGATTCGCGCAACTCTGGGGCGATCCACTCCAACCCAAGCTTGATGTAAATCTCTTGTTCGGTTTTTGAAGCGACGGGTTTTATGCCGCGCTGTTGCGGTGGAGTTTCGTCGCCGTCGTCGGCGA
>Ga0214919_10011454_pt1 | contig 11062 bp, 5 predicted proteins | sample LL1503_MetaG_FD_177994 | JGI IMG/M metagenome (GOLD analysis project Ga0214919, IMG submission 177994) | Freshwater microbial communities from Lake Lanier, Atlanta, Georgia, United States - LL-1503 | ecosystem: Environmental > Aquatic > Freshwater > Lake | place: USA: Georgia | collected 2015-03-15
AACAGCTGCAACAAATTGGACGGGTAATTGGTCAACAACCGGGTCAACCTTTGTTTCTCCTTCCAAATCATTTACGGATACCCCAACGGGAAATTACACCAGTAACACAACAAAAACGTATACGTACGTCCCTTCCATTGACCTATCAAATGCATCGGATGCGATGATTTCTTTTTATGCTAAATGGGCTTTAGAGACCGACTATGATTACACGCAATTTCAAGTTTCAATTGATGGTGGAACCACCTGGATTGGACAATGTGGTAATTACACGGTGCCTGGAACAAATGCCAATGGGAGTGTTCAACCGAATAACCTTCCCGTTTATGAAGGCACGCAGTCTTCATGGGTAATGGAAGAAATTAATTTGAGTGATTACTTAGGGCAAACCATTAAAGTTCGCTTTATCCTTAAATCTGACGGGGGCACGAATGCTGATGGCTATTATTTTGATGACTTCAAGATTATGTATAACCTGAATGCTCCACCAGCTTTACCTGTAGCGTCTTTCTCTCCTGCATCAAACACAATTTGTCAAACTACGTCAATAACATTTAATGATTTAAGTACCAATGCACCAACGACATGGGCATGGGATTTTGGTGACATGACTAATTCGACTTCGCAAAGCCCTAGCCATATTTATTCGGCACCGGGTACCTATACTGTGACTTTATCGGTTAGTAATGCTTTAGGTTCAAGTTCTTCAAGCGTACAAATTACCGTTCTTGCGAGTCCGGTGGTTTCTATTGTATCAAGCGTTCTAGACACTATTTTTTGTATAAACGACTCTCCCATTTCAATGACGTTAAATCCTGTTGGAGCAGTATTATCAGGGACAGGGGTTGTTGGAAATACATTTGATCCATCCGTATCAGGAGTGGGCCAATTTAATTTATCGGCAAGTTTCACAGATGTCAATGGATGTGTAGGACAAGCGGTATTAGCGGTAACTGTTGAGGCGTGTGCTTCAATTGATAACTTGAGTTACCAAGGTGTGAAAGTGCAACCTAATCCAAACAATGGAAGTTTTGATATTAGTGGGATGGATCTGAATCAAGATATCGAGATTTATGACTTGAATGGCAAATTGATCTTGCTTACAAAAGCCAATACAACGACAGTAACGATTCAATTACCTGTCGTTAATGCCGGGATTTATTATTTGCGAACGTCAAAAAACGGGAAGGTAGGCCAACTCAAATTCGCAGTCATTTAATTTCAGTTCAAAGCGAAAATTAACTTATTTTTGCAATCTTGACTTCGTAGTTCAACGGATAGAATAGAAGTTTCCTAAACTTTTGATCTAGGTTCGATTCCTAGCGAGGTCACAAAAATAGAGTTAGATTTTAGAGATAGAGCGATATACTCCACTTTGTTTTTCTCCCGACACTTTCAGACTTACTCATTTCATCCAATCTCCAGCCCTAAACTCTAACTATATTTATTTCTAATCGGCAGGAATTAATCACATATGTAGCAAGGTTTGTTTGTAAAGGGGATTTTATTTTCCTTTTGTATTTAAAAATACAAGTAAACGCATACAATGAAGCTAAGCTTCCGAATAGTTAAATATAAATTATTTCTGAATAAAGATTATTTTAATCCTATATTATATTTTGAAAAAGGGAAAAATATTTCCAAGTATCTTTTACAAGAACATTAAAATAATTATTTTTGAACTTAAAATTTAAATATGAAAAATACACCATTTATTATAAAAGGAATGTTTTGCGCAATGGCATCCACCGTTCTTTCTGGAGCAGCTTTTGGGCAAACTCAAACTAGTTTTAATTACACAGGTTCATCACAAACATTTATTGTTCCTTGTGCAGTAGATTCAATATTTATTGAAGCTTGGGGAGGTCAAGGACAAGCAGGATTAACAGCACCAGCTGGTAATTTAGGCGGCGCTGGAGGAAATGGAGGGCATGCATCTGGATGGAAACAAGTTAATCAAGGGGATGTCATTACCATTTATGTTGGCGGTGCTGGTTCAAATGGTATTGGTGGATTTAACGGCGGTGGAAATGGTGGAGATAATCTTTTTGGAGCAGGTGGGGGTTCTAGTGATGTTCGTTTTGGAGGAATTACGGAAGCGTATCGTATTTTAGTTGCTGGCGGCGGCGGCGGCGGCGGAAATGCCGGATGTACGGATGGAGCACCTAGTCCTGGAGCTGGAGGAGCTGGAGGAGCTGGTGTTGGTGGAATTGGAGTAGATGGCGTTGACTCTCCAACAGGTGGAGGTGTTGCTGGAGGAGGTAAAGGAGGTAACTATTTAGGAGTACAAGGAGCTTTTGGTCCTGCTGGAATTGGTTGTGGAGGATATTTAGGTCTGCCAGGTAATACAACAGCAACGTCAGTTGGTGCGAATGGTGGAGGAGGACAGAATTGTTGTTGCACTTCTGGAATTTCCTTTCCTTCTGGTGGCGGAGGTGGTGGCGGTTACCTTGGTGGCGGAAGTGGTGGCGGAGGTTCTGCGGGCACTACGGGTTGTTCAGGTAATTCCAAAGGAGCTGGTGGCGGTGGCGGCGGTGGATCGTCGTTTGTTGGCGGTGTGTTAAACGGAACAATTTTGACAGGTCAGTTAGTTGGTAATGGACTAGTAACAATTACTTATTCGAACTCCGCTCCATCTACACCTATGGTTATGTTAACTGCTCCAGGAATTTGTGCTGGTTCAACCTTACCTATATCATGTTCATCTGTGAATTTAGCTACGAGTTACGTTTGGAATGTCACAGGAGGAGTTAGTATTAATAGTGGTCAAGGCACCAACAGTATTGTGGTTTCTGCGACTGGCCCAGGAACTATTTCGGTGCTTGCTGTAAATGCAGGGTGTAATTTATCAAGTGCACCATCTGCGCCTTATTCATTATCACTTTTCACTCTACCTGATGTAACCGCTAGTGTTAATCCAAATCCAACTTGTGCTGGAGACAGTGTTGTTTTTCAAGCACAAGGAGCTTTGACTTATCAATGGAATAATGGAATTGTTAATGGAGTTCCAGTATCAATAGCAAATTCAGGGTCATTTAATGTTATTGGATTGGATGCAAATGGATGTTCAAATTCCAGCAGTGTTTCACTTATCGTGAACCAATCTACTCAGAATCAAATTAACTTAACAGGGATCGATAGCGCTATTGTAAATGGTGAAGTATATTATCAAAGTGGACAATACACGCAAGTTTTACAAAATGCTAACGGATGTGATAGTGTATTAACAATTGACCTAATCATTAATTATGCGGGTTTATCTGAATTAGCAACGAGCGCATCTGTTTATCCTAATCCAACTTCAACGACATTAACCGTAAAGTTTGCTAAGGCTCATTTTGAATCCTATTCAATAATTAATCTTGATGGAAAGGAAGTTCTTTTTGGCGTTTTGAATGGAGTTAATACCACGATTGATGTTCAATCATTGAAGGCGGGCGTTTACAACCTTAAATTTAAAGGGGAATCTTCCGTAGTTCGATTTACGAAACTTTAAGAGGAAAATTATTCTTCGTTTATTGCAATCATTAAACCTTCTTCGGAAGGTTTTTTTTTGCCTTCCCGCAGCGCACGATTCCTAGGCCTTCAGCTTATTTCTTAACTACAATCACTTGCAATAAAGTAATACTCTTCATTGCTATCAAAATAATTTATAAAGTCACCCTCATTAATTGCTTCTTTATTTTTTATAAACGATTGAAGGGTATAAATTTTCAATCCAATTTCATTAGCAACAAAATTATACAAATCAGTTGGGGAGGTTTCATAAAAATCGCTCGCTCCTTTTCCGAATTCAAATAAAATAATGGGTTTATGCATTTTTAGTAATTTTCTAGCCCCTTTTAAAACACCAAATTCGCCACCCTCAACATCAATTTTAATAAAGTGAATTTTTTTATCATCGGGAATTATCTCATCTAAGGTTTTCAATTCTACTTTTATTTCTTCAATTTCCGGATTTAAAATATCATACCTTCTTTTTTTAATTCCGCTGTATGCAGGGGCATTTTTAACAAGTTGAAATGTGCTTTCGCCGCTTTTGTCGGATAAAGCAAAAGAATAAATAGTGGCTTTTTTATTGTATTTATTTGCCAATTCTTGGTATAGATAAGGTATCGGTTCAAAGGCGTAATGCTCTCCCTTTGGTGCATACTTAAGCATTAAATCTAAGATTTCGCCTTTGTGACAACCAACGTCAATACAATTAAAGTTTGCTTCAAGATATTTTTTCAGTATTTGTCTTGTAAGCCGGTCATATTTTAGATTTTTAGTTAAATCTAAATGAAGCAATATTAATATTTCCCTAAGAGACTCTTTAACAAAATTCATAAAATTAATGGTAAAGTTACAATCAATTTTCAGTTTTTAATCGAATTTATTTTAGCCAAATTCAATTCTTTGGTCAGTAAAATTTTTCTCCCTACCTAATGTTCCTAGGCCTTCGGTTTGTTTACTAAGCCCAAATAACGAGTTATTCAGTAATCTGACCTCTTAGCTTGCTAGTATGCTTTATTTACACAAAAGATAGTATTAATGCTGAATTTTGCTAGTTTACAAGCATAATTCTTAGTGTTTCTTCACGGTTCTTTAGTATATAAAACCCTACAGGAAAATCCATTCGCACTTTAGTAATTAGTTGGGGAATAGTGTAAACTAAATTTCCATAGACGTCAAACATATCCCATTGTTGTCCATGAATAGGTAGCCTTTCACCTACCTACGTTATTTGACCAGTTATAAAAATAGAAACTGCAAAAAGAATAATTGATTTCATAGTTGGAAAAAAATGCTAATTTTTAACGAATATTCAATTTAAAGGATTAAAATACTAAAGTCTGTAAGTCCTTTCTTCACTTCTTTTTTTGCTTTCGAAAAGGGATGTAATTCACGGATCTTTAGAACTCCCTTCTCAAAAGTAGGAATAAATTTATTTTGACTAACTTTGTTTGAACGTATTAGCGTATGAAACTTTTCAATTGTTTAATCTTTACTTGGGCTATTTGCTTTGTTCATGCTATTTCATTGGCTCAATGTGCTATAGGGCAATGGCCGGTAGCCATCAACATTATTCCTGATTCCTATCCTGGAGAAACAAGCTGGAGCTTGATTGCAAATAATATACAAGTCGCGAGTGGAACGACTAATTCTGATACTGTTTGTTTGGATTCATCATCATGTGTTCGATTTGAAATTTACGATAGTTACGGTGATGGTATTTGCTGTGGATACGGAAATGGATCGTATTCCATTCTTTGGAACGGAGTCCAAATGGCTACAGGTGGAGCATTTCAAACTATCGCTACGCATTCCTTTAATTGTCCGCAGGGAAGTATCTGTGAGAATCCCTTGCCCACCTCATTGGGTTCAATGCTCGCCCCTCAGGCTAATACTTTTTATTCATTTATCCCTGATTCTACTGGAATCTATTCCATTAGTACCTGTAACCTAAGTAACTGTGACACGAAAATCTGGGTTTATGGTGATTGTGCCAACGTAGACTTTGCGGGAACTGGAGCCGGTTCTTTGTACTTCAACGATGATAATAATAATTGCGGTTTACAAGCGGATTTAGACGCTACCTTAACTGCTGGTGAGACCTACATAATTAGAGTTGGCTTAAATGGAAATAATCCCTGTTCTGGTGGTATTCCATTTGAAATTTCATACGATGGTCCGCTTTCCAGTGTGCTACCAATTATCAAACTCACTTCGCTGGGTAATCCCATCAATAATGACGTAAAAGTGCCGGTGCACATGGAAATTATTGACAATGGTATAGGTCAGTTGAATTATGTTAACCAAATCAATTTTGCTTACGAAGGGGATATAATGACTGAGTTTCAGGGTTTTTCAGGTCCGTGGTATCCAAAGAAAAACTATGATTTCGACTTGATTGATGCAAATGGAGCTAATATAGATACCACACTTTTGGGACTTCCTTCAGAAAATGATTGGATATTCAAAGCAGAGTACTTGGATAACTCCTTACTGATTAATTCGCTTACTTATGAATTTGCTCGTCGCATGGGGCGTTATGCACCTAGAACTAAATTGTGTGAAATCTTTTTAGATGGTACGTACATTGGGGTTTATACCTTAACCGAGAAAGTAAAGCGAGATAAAAATCGCTTAGATATCGCCAAATTATCTGCCAATGATTTATCGGGAAGTGATTTAACGGGTGGTTACATCATAGAGATGAACATCAACGGCAATCCTGGAAGTTGGAATTCTGTTTATGCCCCCATAAATAGTGCTACTAATTCAAACCCCGTAGAGTTTAAATACGTTTACCCCAAAGCTGATACCATTCAAGCGGTGCAAGCTAATTATATTAAAACGTATGTGGATTCTTTTGAAAATGCCTTAAATGCCACCAGTTTTATGAATGGAACGCTTGGATATCGGAATTGGATTGATGTCAGTACGTTTATCGATTTTCTTATTGTTAACGAATTCAGCATGAACTACGACAGTTATGGGCGCAGCACCTACATGTATAAGGAGAAAGATACCGATGGCGGTAAATTGTGTATTGGTCCACCTTGGGATTATGATCGCGCCATGGCCAGTGATCCTACTTCTGGCTGGGTATGGGAAAATACGCACCCTGGTTGGCCCTTTCCGTTTTGGTGGTCGAAGTTATATACGGATAGTATTTATCGCCATGAATTGGCTTGCCGATGGCTGACCTTGCGTCAGGATGAATTCAAAACGGCTAATTTTTTAGGTTTCGTGGATAGCTTATCTGGGGTGCTTTTGCAAGGGCCTTCGGCTCGAAATTTTGCGGTGTGGCAAACCTTAGGCAACTCCACCTATTCCAATCAAATAACCAATATGAAAAACTTTTTGGAGGATCGCTTAGCATGGATGGATTCGACTTTAGCACCTTTTGGCGCTGTATTGCCAACCATTTCGATTCCGGAAGACACCCTGGTTTGCTTGAATACACTATATGAAGCGCCGTTCGATCCTGCTTATTCGTACAATTGGAAACCAGGGCCTGAAACCCCAGCGATTATGCTCGACTCGGCCGGTTTATACACACTAGAGCTCAATGATATCTATGGTTGCCTTGCATCTTTTCCCATGCAAGTGTCTTTTTCTATACCCGATTCTACCTTCTTGCAAACACACATTTCCGGCGATGTCATCTACACCTTTTCTGGCTTAAATGGGCCTACTAGTCAATATATATGGGATTTTGGCGACCATACCCTAACGGGTGAGGGAGAACAAGTCAACCACGTATATGCTTCGCCAGGTAATTATACCGTAAACTTGACTGTGACCGATTCATTGGGATGTACAGCCGAGTCATCTAAAGTAATTAATGTTACAGATGGAGAAATTCAAGTGAATATCATGCCTAATCCTTCAGTGAATAACCCACTAATAACCCACAACATCCCTCAGGATGACGCCTATACTTTTATGCTTTTTGATGCTACCGGCAGAAAACTTATGGAACTAAGCCAACCTAAATCGCCATTTAGTTTGGAAACGATTGGGCTTTCTCACGGCACCTATTGGTTGCAATGTGTTTACAAAGAAAAGAAAATCGCAAAAGGAATCATTAAACTTTAATTCTTGCTAATTAGCTTCATCGAACCTACCTATATCTTTCATCAGGTCGAGTTCGCAAAATTATTTCAAGGATAAATTCATTTCGCTAAATGAAAAAATCAGGTCCTGATTTTTCTATTTTTGATGGCTTTAAACATGTTTCAATTATTTTTTCGGGGCAAAGGCATCTTTTTTTGATATTTTGCGTTAATTCGCATATATTTGCTTACTAATTCGTATTATTATGAAATTTACTTTTACTTTTCTATCCATTGCATTTTTATTGGTAATTGCATCTTCTTGCATAGAGCACGAGGTTATTCCACCGCCAGTTAGTACAGTGAATCTTAACTGTTCATTCAGTGGTTACGTTAACGGAACCCAAATAGAGCTTACTCAAAATGTGAATGGGTATTTAGGAAATACACAAAATATCATTGATGTTAATCCTTCGCCAAATCCTTCTTTCATGGTGTATATGACTGAAATGCTTTCGCCAAACCAACCGCTTTCTCTACGTTTGAAATTAGGTGCATGTAGTTGGGATGCAGCAGCTAACACAGAGCCAACCCTAACCATGTTTAATAATTTCCATACGAATTCAGCGATTAATTTACAGGATTATGCGGATAATATTAACGCATTTGGTTTTGAAGTAACTTACACCGATAATAATAGTTCTGTATGGGTTTCTAGAGAATTATATAATGTTCCTAACTCAGTGACATTTTCTAACATTAAGCAACAATCAGATAATACAGGGGATTATTCGTTTTTTGATTGTAATTTTTCATGTTATGTTTACAGGAATAATCCAGTTTCAGGCTTGTTAGATTCTTTGCAAGTACAAAATGGAAAATATATCGGCTATTTTAGAAAATAAAAGAGTCGATCCACTGGTTTTTTTTAAATGATGGATCCATTAAAAATTGCCATAATAGGGGATTATAACTTTACGTTTAATGCCCACCAAGCGACCAATCTTTCCTTAGACCACGCCTCTAATTTTTTGGATTTAGAAATTAATTATTATTGGATTAAGATAAACGACGCTGCTAAAGAAAAACCAAGCTATTTTTTGCAATTTGATGCTTTTTGGATTGCTCCAGGGCCCTTTCAAAACGCCTTCTTTCTAAATGGAATTTTTAAACGCTTAGTAGAACTCGATAAACCTGTTTTAGCAACAGGTGAAAGTTTCAAAATACTCATGGAATTCCTTATTTCTTACAATAATCTCAATAAAGGCGGGGAAAAATTAATTTCTGAAAATCTTTCTTCAGGGCCTTATTTTGAACAGATTGAAATAACGCCTTACTCCAGAATTTTCGCCAAATTATATGAAAACTTCACGAACATGGAGTTAACCGCTGCTCGTTATAGTCTTTATCCTAAGTTGTTAAATGATTTATCAGGTGATTGGATTGATATAGAAGCGAAAAACCAATTTGATGACCCGGAGATTTTCTCCTTAAAAGGTTTTTCATTTTTTATCGCTTGCGCTTTTTATCCCCAGGTTTCTTCTACAAGAGATATTCCCCACCCCATTATTTATACCTTTCTTAAAAGTGCAGCGCCGGCTATTTTATTCGAAAATGACTAATTCGTTTTCTTGAGAATAATATAAATAGGTATCAATTGGCAGCTCAAACATTTCATTCAAAAAAAGTTTGTACTCGTTAATTTGTTTTGAGTGTGCCGCCTGTTTAGCACCAGTTTTAAAATCAATGACAATTATTTTATCCGGCAAAAACAGGAGTTTATCCGGTCTTTTTATTTCATTTGGGCCAACTAATATGCTTGCTTCGCTGCGAATTTCAATTGAATTTTCAATAATTGCTTTATAGATAGGATTCTCTAATAGTCCTTTCGTTTCGCTTAATAGTTTTGATTCGTATTTGCGATCAATCTCCCCTTTAGTAAGGAACTCATTTAATTTTTTTTCAAGCTCCTCAATTTTATTTACTTGTGCCATTAATAGATGAAAACTATTTCCATATATGATTTCATCTGAAGTAAAACTACCCTCTTGATTCGCTCGCAAAACGATGTCAGGATACCAAAGTCTATCGGTGTTTTCTGAAGGGCAATAAAAGGTGTCTACCTTTGGAATACCGGCCGCTTTTTTTTCGTTTTCATTTCCTCGCTCAATAATTAATGGGCTAGTGTTTTCTGGATCTTCAGCTAATGCTAATAAGGATTTATGAATTAATGAGCCGAAATTATTCTTGGAAAAATGATTAAAGGCATAAAGCCTATTTTCAGGTCGCGTCATCGCCACATAAAAAAGATTCATCTTATCTGTTAGGATTAGTTCCTTCTCTTCTTCTGAAAATAACCTTACAGGTATAATGCCACTGCTAAGACTGAGGTTTTTATAGATCATTTGTTCTCCTGCATCGATAAGAAATTTCGAATTGGACATGAATTGCAAATAATAATCAAGTTGGGGCAATATAACAATTGGAAATTCCAATCCCTTTGCCTTATGAATTGTCATTACTTGTATGGCGTCCCTGGAATCAGGTAATTGAATGGCAATTTTGTTTTTGTTTTCTTGAATATATTCGTTGAAATAGGAAATATCTGAATGCCTTGTGGATTGAAAGGCAAAACAAACATCTGCAAAATGGTGCAAATAAGCTTCCTTTGTCTCTGTCCAACCCATCATTTTGAAAAACTTTTGTATTAAATCATACAAATTCTCGTAGGAGCAAAAGAAATTATCATTTCCGCCAAATTTATCCTTCAAGAAACGAGTTTCATTAAAAACCCTCATTTTCTTCCCTTTCGAATTCGTAATTTCTTCAAAATAAGAAATGTATTCGCTTCCTGTATCGGTCTTTATTCTGAAATAACATTCGGCAAATCGCTTTATTTCTGTCGTGTTCGACGGTTTTTCCCTTCTCTTCAAATACGATATACAAAGGCGAACCTTTGAATCATTGCTTATTAAAAGTGAATCAACCGATACGACTTTATAATTCGCATTGGTGAGGCCATTGGCAATATGATTCCCAATTTTTTTCTTTTCTGATAGGATGCAGATGTCTGCTGGATCGTAGCCATCGGCTATACATTTTTCGATTATTTCAATGATTGGGTCAATCAAATCGCCTTCAAACGATTCTTTTGACTGGGAAACAATCCGTACAAATCCTTCTTTCTTAGATTGTGGGGTCTGATGCAGTGAAGAATAGAATTGAGCAGACTTTGGAGACAAATTTTCAATGAGCTTTTTAAAAAACAGGTTGTTAAAGTTCACAATCTGATAGGCGGATCGATAATTATTGGTTAATGTATCGATGCCGCCTCGAGATAAAAAGTAATCCGATTGTGATTGCGTTAAGGCATTGTTTTCAGGGTTATAAATAGCTGGCAAAGCCACAAATTGATCCGCTAAACCATTGTTAAATCGATAAATTGATTGTTTTGGATCACCAACTATCAGGTTTTGGTTGTTTTTGGATAACGATTCGTGAATTAATGGGATAAGATT
>Ga0214919_10011456_pt1 | contig 11061 bp, 9 predicted proteins | sample LL1503_MetaG_FD_177994 | JGI IMG/M metagenome (GOLD analysis project Ga0214919, IMG submission 177994) | Freshwater microbial communities from Lake Lanier, Atlanta, Georgia, United States - LL-1503 | ecosystem: Environmental > Aquatic > Freshwater > Lake | place: USA: Georgia | collected 2015-03-15
TTATGATCCCCCGTTCCTTGTTTTAAAGGGAGAGGGGTACCCCCCCCCTTATGATCCCCAGATCCTTACACCTTTTCACATTTAAAACGCCCAAAATAATATAAAGATTTTTATATTATTTATTATAATAATGGAGAATAAAGAAGAATTTATTAAATGTTCTTATTATAATTGTAGTAAATTTTTTGCAAAAGAATATTTTTCTTCTGGATTACAAAAACCACCTATAAATGACGAAGACAAATTTGACCAAATATTAGAATGTATAATTAGTACAAGATTATTTTGTATGAAATGTTCTACAAATCACGCAACTATTATATGTATCAATTCAAAAATTCAAATTGAAAAATAATGGGAGACACCGAAGAGAAATAAAATTGGGACACTTTGCTTCCCCAGAATTCTTTCTTCGGCGACTTGTCCGGAAATGAAAATGAGTTTGTCTCATTTTTCTTTCCGGACGGTGTAACAATTACAAAAATAGTGAATATAGAAAGAAAAATAATTAGTACTATATTAGTATAGTTATAAGAGACATTTTTAATTTTTTATTTATATATATAAATGAAAAACACTCGTAAAAAAAATAATCAGCCGAATAACAAAACCAAAAAAAATACGAAAACAATGATTAACAAATGTATGGAAACTTTTGCCGACAAAAATGTAAAATATTGGACAGAAGATTATACCAAAGAAATAAGAAAACTAGAAAAGAAAAAGATTAAAACAAAGGAAGACGAGAAATTATTAACAAAGATAAAAAAACAGAAAATAAGCCAAACAAAAAGTTTAAAAAAACAATATAAGTTATTCAATTGTAACATTAACTGTAAAAATACTATTTTAGAACCTGGAACACCAAATGAAATACCTAAATCAATGCAAAGAGAATACCATAATCATAAAGAATTAATAAGAATATATAACAATCAACGTAAATCTATTTTTAAGAATAAGACAAATGTATTAATAGATAATTTTTACGAAAAAACACCAGAAAAAACGAAAAATAAGCTTATAAAAGAAGGCGCTATTTCAAGTTGTCTACCTGTATCACAGACCGCAGGTTCTACAATATATAAAGATGGAGGTCTAATAAAAACAAATGAAACTGTTAATGGTAAACCATTTTTTAGAAAAGTATTTTATGTTGATTTAATTAATCCTAATTCTGAAAGAAGTATAAGATTATCCCAAGCTGCAAATGCTGAATATAAAATTGCTAGTATTTTAATTAAAAATCCATATCCAAATATTGTTACATTTTACGAAGTTAATGAAAAGTATATTGAAATGGAAGAATTAAATACAAACACTACTAAATTTAATAAAACCGAAGTAATAGAAATAATGAAAAAAGTAAAGGATTATCTACAATCACTCGGTATTATGTATATTGACTGGAAAATAGATAATATCGGAATAAGTAAAGATGGAAAATATAAATTATTTGATTTTGATGTTTCAGGACTAATAGATTTAAAAACAAATGAATGGATTGTAGAACCTTTACATTTTTGGAGTTATAATAAAGCAATAGACAATGGTTGTACAACTCCACAAGAAATAGATAATTTCTCTTTTGATTATAGTATATTAGGCATCAAAAAATAAACTGGGAAAAAGTAAGAGAAAAACATATTATGGATAAATACCATCCAAAATATTTATTGGAGAATTTAAAGGAAAATACCGATTTATATGAATTTTTACACCGTTGAAGATTTAAAACCGCCTTTTAATGGCGGTTTTAAATCTGTAAACCAGTGATACTTTAAGAATAAATCCGCACTAAAGGTGCGGATTTAATTCTTCAAAGGTATAAATAATTGGTAGTAAATAACAAAATATTTATAATTGTAAATTTTAATGAAAATTCCTTTTTTTTATTTGACCCTTATATAAGAGAAGAGGGGTACCCCCCCCCCGATCATTAAATTCGAGGGATAAAGGTCTCTCCAAACTGATTCATCTTTTCCAGTTTCTCGATCGTTTTTTCCAAATTCACATTTTTCACATTCTTAAACAAATAATCGGTATTCGGCGATTCCTCATTTTGTTTGATTTGTGCGTAAATGGTATCAATCTTTTTACAAACATTCATAATCACTTCTTTTTGTTTCTCTCTTACCATTTCTTCATTCAAATCAAAACTTTCCGTTAATACGGCAACCACAAAATATAATATATATTTACGTTTACGAAAACAAGTATTCGAATATTTCAACGTAAATAAACTAAGCAAAGCCTGGACGATTTTTTGGACAAGCAAACAGCGTTTTTTCATTTCGCTTAAAAAAACAGACCATATCATCCAAACAATATCTTGCTGATCTTTACTCGGAACAGGCATTTCACCTCTTCTTTCACATTTACATTTCTCCTTTTTCGCCTTACAACTCGATTCGTATTCTAAAATCCATTCAATCCAATAACACGATTGAATGACGTTCTTCACATCTTTAGAAATATTATAGGCGAGTTCATTTAAAGGAATAAAGAGTTCTCTCGGATCTTCTTTTAAAAAAAGGTCATCTGCAAAATCCATACTAGGAGCTTTAAATCGGTCGGTCATATAAGTCATATCAAAATCACTCTTAATAATTTTAATATCATCAAAACTATGTTTTTTCTTGGAATCACATAAAATACAAATAATCTCGCAAAAAAGTCGACGAATTTTTACATTATTACGCATTCTTAATTCTTGGCCAGCGTATCCATTACTAATAAGATCTCGAAAATGTTGGATCCGCATTTCCAAGTAAATCGCCAGTTTCGGATTGCCTAAATGAATATATTTACTATAAAAAAAAAGAATCACTTCCCATAAGTCACCATAATGCCCGGCGCAAATCAATTCTGCGCTCCAATAACAAGCCGGTTCAACTTTAGAATAAATGAGACTTTGAATTAATTCTTTTCGAACATCCGTTTTTTTGAATTTAGAAAAACTGATTCCTTTAAAATCGCTTGTACTTCGTAAATCATTGATTTCAGAATCGGTTGAGTTTGGTTCCATTAATATTCAATTGTATTATATGGTATAAATTATATAAAAAAAAAAATAATCATACATATTAGAGAATTAAATTATTGTACCTTATGAAAATAATCAAGAACATCGTAACTACTTATCAAAAAATCCCTTTGTCTGGAAAAATCTTATTGTTCACTTCCCTCTTTCTTATTTTGACCGTTTTTTTTCGAGCCGTAGAACAAGAAAAACAACGTAGGGAATCAGGAAAAGAAGGATTCGAACAAACCGATTCTTTTTTATTTAAAACCAATTCTCAAGTCTACGATGATTTTTATTCCAATATTTATGATTATTTAGTGTTTAATAGTTTAACCGATGATTATGAAGTCGGTGAAATTATCAATCGCACTACCCCAACAAGTGAAAGTATGATTCTAGATATTGGTTGTGGAACGGGACACAACGTAGCGAAATTGGCAGACAACGGTTTGAATGTACTAGGAATTGATATTTCACCTTCCATGATTCAAAAGGCGAAAGAAAATTATCCACAGTATCATTTTTTAGTAGGAGATGTTTTGAACAACAATGAATTTAAAGGCCAATCTTTTACCCATATTCTATGTTTGTATTTTACTATTTATTATATTGAGGACAAACAACGTTTTTTAAATCATTGTTATAAATGGTTAAAACACGGAGGTTATTTGGTTGTTCATTTAATTGACCCGGAGAAATTTAACTCGGTATTGCCAAGTTCCAATAGATTATCAGTTGTCTCTCCAGAAAAATATGAAAAAGAAAAAATAAATAAATCCAAACTTTATTTCAAGGATTTTGTTTATCAAGTAGACTTTGATTTACCCAAAGGTGCAAAGGTCGCCAAAATCAAAGAAAATTTTAAATTCAACAATGGAAAAGTGAGAAAGCAAGAACATACTTTATATATGGAATCGCAAAACAGAATCATTAATTATGCCCAAGAATCAGGATTTATTATTCAAGGGAAAATCGATTTGGTTCATTCTCCTTATGATTATCAATATTTATATATTTTGACGAAACCTTAAGGGAGTAGGGGGACGGAAGTCCCCCCTTCCCTACGGGATACCCCCTCCTTGGTAGGGGGACGGAAGTCCCCCCTACGACCCCCATCCTTGTTAAGGGCGAAGGATTTTTGGCGCGCGAGTATCTACAAAGAAAAGGACAATAATATTATGTTTTACACAATATGATTGTAGAGATGGTTGTAGAGCCCGCGCCGAGTTATAGAATAATATCTATCCCCGAAGGGCTAAGGGAGGGATCATAAGGGAACCGTAGGTTCCCTTACAAGGAAGTATCTTTTTTGATCCGTATTTTCAATCCAATTCGGATGATTGGCAAATTCAAAATGTGAAGTAACAAATAATTTTCCAGTAGAAAGAATGGAACCTAAACACGAAAATCCCCCTTTATGTACCATTAAATTGGCGGCTTTATACATCATTGATAAATGCACATCCGGTTTTTCTAAAGAAACAAAAATATTGGAATTCTTACTTGTAATATAATTCATTTGATTGACGAAATCAATGGTTTTCGTATGATGTAGTTTAAAGTATTCATCCAAATGAATACCACCTAATAAAATAACCTTTTCATAATTATGAGACATTTGTTCAATGATATTTACAAAATCTTCTTCAACATTTAGATCCCCGCTTCGAATATGTATACAAAGACAATCCGGTTTTTGAATCATTTGAAAAACGTCATTGGATTCTAAAACAGATTGATTCTTTTCGATATATTTTTTCACTGAATCAATGATTCGAGGGATATATGGAACCTTTTCCTCAGATAGTCTTCCTAAACAATAAAAATGTAAAATTGAATCTTTACAAATATCCGCGACTATATTCATTCTTTGCAAGGAACCTTCATCCGCGTGTGGACATTGTTTCCATTGACCGGATAAATAAGGCATATTCAATAAATTACCAATGTTATAACCGGCCCTTCTCTCGTCTTTTGAGAATTCAATGTCTTTATCGTAAATGATAATATCTTCAAAGGTTAAATTACGTTTTAAAGACATCAGTATAAATAGAAATAGAAGGAATTTTTTATATCAGTTTTATTGGTTTAAAATATAAAAATAAACCCCTTTTAAATTCAAGAGACAAGAATATAAAAATGTTAAATTCTTACGAATCCATCTATTATCCTATTCCTTGGCTTACCATATTTTTCTATACTTTTCTTGTTTTTCTCCTTCTATTTCTTATAACCATACTTTATTTGAAATCAAAATATGGATTCTGGGTTTCTCAACCCGTTTTTCATTATTACGATTTTTCCTATTATTTATATCCTCCGGGGATTATTCGTACGGATTTACCGGAAAAGAATAAATATACGAATTTCAAGGATATTACTACCACGATCTATAATGAATTGACTTCTCTCCAGCGTTTGGAAATGATTCATTTACTTCAACAATATTATTTACGAAAAGAAGAGAATATTTTCTTAGCCGAAGCCACGAATATTTTTCCTTATTTTGAAGGATTATCCCAAGAATCTTCATCAAATGAAAATATAAATATAAAAAACAAGATAAATAGAGAAAAAGAAAAAAAAGAAAACCCTTCCTTTTTTTCATTTTACTGGGAAAAAACGCTTCTTACCGACTTAAAAAAAGGCACTATTATTGAAAATAAAAAAATAATTGCTTGTATCACTACACGTGCAATAAAAATCAGAATTTTAAAAGGAAATGACCCGAAAGCAAGTTTTCTGGCATATTATGTGGATTATTTATGTGTCGATGAACCTCATCGAAAAAAAGGAATCGCTCAACAGATGATTCAAACGCACGAATATACGCAAAGACATTTGAACCCGAACATTCAAGTTTCTATATTTAAGAGAGAAGGGAAATTGAATACTGGGATCGTTCCACTTTGTCTTTATACTACCTATGGATTCTCGGTTCTCGCTTGGCGAAAACCTGCGCCTCTTCCACCGAATTATTCACTTCTCGAATTTTCCAAACAAAACTTACATTTGTTACGCGATTTTTTAAAAGAAAATGAACATCAATTTGATATTTTGTTGGAGCATTCATTTTTCAATTTACTTGAATTGATTCAAACAAAAAATATTTATCTTTGTGGAGTTTTAGAGAAAGACGTTGTTTTATGTGTTTATTTTTATCGTAATTCGTGTGTTTTTGTTGATAAAGATCTGAAGATTCTAACGTGTTATGCTTCTATAAAAAGCGATGCGTGTTCCAAGGAAATTTTTATTCAAGGATTTAAAAATACTTTTTGGAATATGGCCGATAAAAATAATTTCGGGTTTTGTGTTATTGAAAATATTAGTCATAATCATTGGATTCTTGCAAATCTATTAAAAAAATCGACGCCAATTATAAAAAGTCAAACGGCTTATTTCTTTTATAATTTTGCGTATCCGACGTTTTCTGCAGAGAGAACCTTGGCGTGGTAGGTAGGTAGGGGGATATACATCCCCCCTACGACCCCCTCCTTGCTTTTTACCTAGTTAACCCGGCGCGGGCTCTACAACCATCTCTAAAATAATATTATGCTTCGCGAAATATTATTTTCTTTTTCTTTGTAGATACTCGCGCGCCAAAAAGCTGTTAAAAAAAGCAAGGAGGGGGTCGTAGGGGGGATGTATATCCCCCTACCGGACATATTTCCCCACTCGGGCAAAAGAATCCACAATAAAAATAATAAAAATTCCTAAAAAGGAATAGAGAATGACTTCTTCGGTTACGTGATTGGTTTTTTCATCTTGTTGTTCTTCCAATAAATGAATCATATAATTTAACTTTTGCATAAGAGCTTCTTGAGATGGGGATGATGTTGAAGAACTGGAATAAGAATCACTCATATTCGAATAAGCCTGTGTTTGGAAATCGTTTGTATTTGCATTGACATAATAGCCAGGAGTATTATGATAAGGTACTTTTTGTAAAGTCTGATTCACGTTAGAATTGTAATGAGGAATATATTTTTTATAATAATCCTCGGCTGTTTTTTGATTTCCATAATTTGTTTGAAAATTATTCAAGTCTAGATTTTCTTCTGCATCATAAAACGGTTTCGGAACTTTTCCCAAAATTTCTTGGATTTGAGCATTTTGATTCGAATTCAGATTTGGGTTCGGGTTTTGCATATTTTCTTTTACAGGTGGTTTTTGAACGGTAGAAACAGGCATCGATGGTGGAGTAAAATTCGAATGAAAATCCCCCAAACTATCATCCTCACGATCTATATTGGAATCATTATGTATTTTTTCTAAAACGCTATTCACTTTGTTTGTATCAAAATTTTCTTTAGGATATTTTTTTTGAGTTTTATTATGATGCGATGGATTTTTTTTATAAATAGGGGATGATTCATTTTCATTATTATCATTATTATCAAATGGTGCCGCATACATTGCTAAAGACATTCCTCTTAATAAAAATTAAGATAATAATTTATATATTTGCACCCTTGAAGATTTTAATTCGCATTTTATGGCGAATTAAAATCATAAATCTGTGATACTTTGAAGGTATGAATCATTCTCAAGTTTTATTTAGATGAATTTCAAAATTTATTTTTGTATTGAAAGAATAAACTTCCTAAAAGAATAAAAAATATAGCTTTTTATTATATGACAAAAATACAAAATTTAAATAAAAAAATCATTGTTGGTATAATTCTATTTTTATTTCTTGTTTTATTTTTTTTACAACCTGGAGTCTTTTCTCCGCTTTTCCAAACAATCTTAGGAAGGACATTTCTAGTGATTCTGATTGTTTATATTACGTATTGCAATCAAACCTGGGGACTCTCACTTTTATTTGTCTTATTTTTAATGATGATGTATACAAACACAAACACCGTAGAAGGTTTTGATTGGGAACCATCGAAAGATTGGAAATTGGATTTAAAAAATTATGGTTTGGACCTATCAAATAATTATAGTTTGAACTCAATCACTAAAAGTTTGGACCCATCAAATAATTATAGTTTGGACTCAATCACTAAAAGTTTGGACCCATCAAATAATTATAGTTTCGATTTTTCAAATAATAATACTAAAAATGAAACTTTATTAAGTAGTTTGAATAATACCAATGACATCTTGACTAATTTACAAAAAAAAATAGAAGAAAAAGCAGCAAAAGAAATAGAAGCTAAAGAAGCACAATCCACACAAACAAACGATCTGAAAGTCGCAACAGATACACAATACACAAAAGTAAAAGAAATAATTACATCGCCATCAACATCAACCGTAACACAACCCAAAAAAATTTTAACGTGTACTGAAAATTTCGAAACACTAGAAGGGTTTGGGTTTGATTTGTTAGAATTAGAAGATAAGATGAAAAGAGGTATACAATCAAATTTATTCCAATTAGGAAATTTATATAATAATAATTCATTTAACGTAATACCTTATGAACAATCTTTTTTTTCACCTTTTCACCAGTGAATATTTTTATTTATACCTTTGAAGAATTCACAAGTTACGAAATCCGTACATTTACTGCGGATTCATTCTTAAAATATCACTGGTTTACAGATTTTGAACCATCATTAAAGGCGGTTTAAAATCTTCAACTGTGTAAACTGTGTAAAAGTCTTTCTAAGAAATAAAAATGCTTAAAAAAAATAAAAAAATATAGCTTTTTATTATATGAAAAACATACAAAATTTAAATAAAGAATCCGTTATTTGTATTATTATCTTTTTAATAATGGTTATGTTCTTTTTACAACCGTGTATTTTTTCCAAACTGTTTCAAACAATTTTAGGAAGGATATTTTTAGTCATTCTTATTATTTATGTGAGTTATTGTAATCAAATCTTGGGAGTTTTATTTGTCTTATTTTTAATGATTATGTCTAATCACGATTCAATCATTGTAGAAGGATTTGATTTGGGAGATCCAATTATAAGTATGTTAAATTTGGAAAGGAGAAGGAAAGAAGCGAATACACCAGAAGGTAAAGCTGGATCAGCTGCAATTTTAAGTGTAGATAAAAGTACTGATCCACATAAAATTTTTTTAAAAAAAGTTGCAACCATCGTACAAAATTATTCATATGACAATAAAAATCCTATATTTTTTAGCGTTAAACCATTACAAAAAACACTTTTAGATGAATTAAATATAGTGAACACCGCAAGATTTTCAAATCCAACCGCTGCTGCAGATGCATTAGCAAAAGCACAATTAAATTATCTAGAAAACCTCGCAATAATAGGAGAAAAAATCATAAGTCAATATCCATCATCAGAATCAGCAAAAAAAATTAAAGAAGCAAAACAAGCTGAAATTGAAGCATCCATCAAAGCAGAACCACGACCAATGGCACCATCGGTGTTAACACAACCTATACCAAACCTTACAATTCCATCTTTATCTCCAATATCTACAGTTAATGCTACACCTTTAACAAAACCAATAATAACCGTTCTACCAAATGTAACACCATCGGTTTTAACACCACCCGTTACACAAGAACCAATCATTAATACGGTTTTTGGTACTTCTGCAGGAAACGTGGTTGATATACCATCAGTTCAACAAGATGAAATAAAACAAAACAACGCTGCTGCAGATGCAATTACAATGGGAAAAAATAGTACCATAGCACAAACTAATTACCAGTCAAAAGCAGCAGAAATAGCACAGAAATATTCAGACGATCATCCTGGTAATTTATATGGTGTTGTGCCAGCAAAAATACAACTGTTAAAAGCGGTAACTGCTGCAAATACTCCTGGTAATGTAAATACACAAGGTCAAGTAAAAATGGCCCAAATGATTTATCTAGAAACCCTAGAACGTATAGCACGAAATATCGCCAGTAACTTGGGACCATCATCACCTGAAGCGGTTGCATTAAAAAAAGTACAAGATGAAAGAGACGCAAAAATTGCAGGATCTATTATTACGTCTAAGCCTACCATAATAATGGAGATGCCTTCCCCAACAGTTGTAACATCTACATTAACAACACCAATAGCTTCACAAGTATCAAGTCCTACATCCATCGGGACACAATCCACAATGATTAATAATCCATCTTTATCACAACCTACAATCACATTAACACCGCCAAAAAAATCTTTTACTTGTGTTGAAAGTTTTAAACCATTAGAAGGATTTGACTTGTTAGGATTAGAAGATAGAATGAAAAGAGGTAAACAATCAAATTCGATCCAAGTAGGAAATTCATATAATAATTCGGATGATGTAATGCCTTATGAAAAATCATTTTTTTCACCTTTTCGTTTTTAAACCTTTTAACATTTCAAATTCCGGCCCTTGTGGTCGGCATCTTTGAATGTTATTAGGTAACAACCGATAAATCACCTTTATTATATTCAATAATTCGGCGATTGAAAGATGTAAAGGTTTAAACCGATGAAGATTTAAAATGTGACAACTTTCGTAAACCTTTTTTCACTGATAAGATAACTGGCGATTTATACAAGTTATAAATATTACACGATGTAAATAAGCAAATGTTTGTTTAGACAATTTCTTCCCATAAGATGAGAAAGTGTATTGATTGATTGATTGAAGAAATAAACCTGCTAAAAAATAAAAAAATGTAAGTTTTTATATATGATAAAAATACAAAATTTAAACAAGGTGTCCTTTGTTTCTATTATTATTTTTTTATTATTTGTTTTATTGTTTTTACAACGTAGGGTCTTTTCTCAACTTTTCCAAACAATCTTAGGAAGGGCATTTTTAGTCATTCTGATTGTTTATGTTACTTATTGCAATCAAATCTTGGGGGTATCACTATTATTTTTCATATTTTTAATGATTATTCATAAAGATCATTCAAATATTTTAGAAGGTTTAGGAGATATGACCGGATATGATCAGACAACTGCTACTTATAATGATACTGAAAGAGTTGCTTTAAAAGCTGCAGAAGACGCTGCATTTGATAAAGTTCAAAAACAAATGGAACAAGTAGAAATGGATGAAGTCGCGGCAAAGGAAGCAAAAGTACAAGCAGAAGCACTTATCGCACAATTAAA
>Ga0214919_10011458_pt1 | contig 11061 bp, 14 predicted proteins | sample LL1503_MetaG_FD_177994 | JGI IMG/M metagenome (GOLD analysis project Ga0214919, IMG submission 177994) | Freshwater microbial communities from Lake Lanier, Atlanta, Georgia, United States - LL-1503 | ecosystem: Environmental > Aquatic > Freshwater > Lake | place: USA: Georgia | collected...
GCGAAGGTGCTTGATGGCTTTCTGGACCATAAGCCCCCGCCAAATAAGCGCACTGTTAGGATCAACAAGAAATCCGATGGACATGGCTTTAAGACCATCCTTGATAAACGGTTGGATTTTAGAACCCGTCAACTGAGGTTTCCCCATATCCCCCATAAGAACCGGAAGAGAGGGTCCGTGAATGTCAGCGTCGAGAAGACCGACTCGCAGCCCATGATCATGGACAAGTGTACGTGCCAAATGAAAGGCAACGGTGGATTTGCCAACGCCTCCTTTGCCTGAGGAAACGCTAATGACGTTTCGGATGTTGGATAATGATTCTTTTAAATTTGAGATTGCTTGGACCATGTAAGTATCATATAACCTCAAGAGACCAGGTTGCAAAGAGAGTATAAAAAAAATGCGCATAGGAATTTTTAAAATGAGCGGCCCATGGGAAAGCCCATCCTCTGAAAAAAAATCTACTAAGGAGGATTTTTTCAAACAGACCCCTAATCCCTTCCCCAATCCCTTCAAAGACTTTAAGGGTGGCCAAGACAAGAAATCCCTTTTATGGGGAGCCTGCTGTCTCTTCTTTCTAGGATGGATCATCAGTGGTTTTTACCAGGTCAATCCTGATGAACAGGGTATTGTTTTGCGCTTCGGCAAGTGGACAGAAACCACCAGTGAGGGATGGCGCTACCATTTACCCTATCCCATTGAACAGGTCATTAAGCCTCAAATTACGATGACGAACCAGATTAATATTGGATTTGGATCCTTAGATGAAAGCCTGATGCTCACGGGAGATCGTAATATTGTTGATCTTAGTTTTACGGTCCAGTGGCGCATTCATGATCCCATTCAATATTTGTTCAACATTCGTAACGCAGAGAAAACGATCAAATCCGCTGCAGAAAGCGTCATGCGCGATACGGTTGGTCAAATCCCCATCGACAGAACGCTTGCAGAAGGACGCAGCGATATTGAAGTGATTGTGCAAGAGAAGCTGCAAATTCTTTTAGATAGCTATCAGTCTGGTGTTCTCATCACGCGCGTCAGCTTGAAAAAAGTAGATCCCCCTCAGCAAGTCATCGAAGATTTCTTAGAGGTAGAGCGCGCGCAATCGGACCAGGGACGGATCATCAATCAATCCCAAGCGTATCATAACGAAGAACTCCCCAAGGCACGTGGAGAAGCTTCTGAGATCATTGCTGTGGCAAAAGGGTATCGGGATGCCAGAATTGCGGCCGCTGAAGGAGAGGCGAAAAAATTCGTCGGCCTTGCCCGTGAATATGAAAAAGACCCAGCGCTGATGAAAAAACGTCTCTTCAATGAAACAATGGAGGCCGTTTATACAGAGGCCGACAAGATTATGGTTGATAATAAGTCTGGAATATTACCCCACATGGCTTTGCCTGTTTTGAAAAAAGATAAAGGAACACCCGATGATAAATAATAAGTTCTTCATTATTGTTGGTGCGTTTTTTGCACTCTTTATTTTTCTAATGTCTGAAATATTTTTTACCATCACACCGATAGAACAAGCCATCGTTTTGCAATTTGGAGAGTATAAGCGCACGATTAAAGAGCCAGGACTCCACTTAAAAGTGCCTTTCTTAGATACTCTCATAAGATTCGACAAGCGGATTTTGTCCATAGATTCTATCCCTGAACAGATAACAACAACTGACAAGAAACGTCTTGTGGTGGATATCTACACCCGTTATAGGATTATCGACCCACTTTTGTTCTACAAAAGACTTCATAATGAACTCCAGGCAGAATCTAAACTCTCATCCATTATTGGGTCTTCTTTGAAAAGCATTCTTGGTAAAACCTCCTTTGATGTTCTTCTCTCAGATAAACGCAGCAGTATTATGGAAGGTGTACAAGGACATATAGAGGACTCTGTCAGTTCAATGGGCATTACAATTGTGGACGTGCGTATTCGTCGAGCAGATCTCCCGCCAGAAAACAGTGAGAAAATCTTCCAGCTCATGAAATCTGAACGTGATCGTATCGCAAAGGATCTTCGAGCGCGCGGCCAAGAAAAGGCACGGGAAATCCGTGCAAACGCGGATCGCGAAAAAACCGTTATTGTGGCACAAGCCAGCAAAGAATCCACCATGATCCGGGGGGACGGAGAAGCAAAGGCGGCCCATATTTACGCACAGGCCTTTAAGTCTAACCGGGAATTTTATGACTTTTATCGGTCCATGCAGGCTTATAGAAAAGCTTTGAATCCCAATAAAACAACTTATGTATTAAACTCCAAAGAAGGTGAGTTCTTTAAATTTTTAAGATGAATCAAGAGGGTCCCATGCGCATTTTTCATTATTCATTTTTTGTTTTAGTCTACCTACTTTCTTTTCCATCAGCTTTTGCGAAAGCCCCTGTTAAAAAAGATACTATCCTCTATAAGACGAGTATTGCCGATATCGCTGATGCTTCCAAAAACAGCGTTGTTAACGTAGCAAGCCTTATTCTCATACAGGATGAACAAGAGATGGCTCATCGTATGCGCAATCTTTTTGTGGACCCTAAAAAAGATTTGTTTGGAGCAGAAATGCTCAGCGCTCCCAAACGAGCTGTTGCTGTTGGTTCAGGATTTATCATTAAGAAAGAAGGATGTAGCACCTATTACGTCGTTACAAACCATCATGTTGTTCAGGATGCTATTTCCATGCGTATTATCTTAGCAGATGAGAGTATCCATCATGCCACACTTGTTGGAAAAGATGCGGACACTGATATTGCTGTTCTTAAGTTTGAAACATCTCAGGATCTTAAAATATTGAAATGGGGGGATTCTGAAAAGTTACGCATTGGCGAATGGTCCATCGTTCTAGGCAATCCCTATGGCCTGGGAGGCACGAGTCTAACGACAGGTGTTATTTCTTACCTAGCCCGTGATCTGTCTACAGAAAACAAGCGTACTCTTGTAGATAACTACATACAAACAGAAGCTGCTATTAACCCTGGAAACTCTGGAGGACCTCTCCTCAATATAGATGGTGAAGTCATTGGTGTTAATACATCTATCATTAGCACCTCAGGCAGCAATCATAGCGTAGGATTTGCTGTACCGGCCTCTCTTGCTCAAGACGTTGTAGAAAAATTGATCGTTCATGGAAAAGTTCATCGATCCTGGTTTGGAACGACTGCTCAGTCCTTGAATCAATATATTTGCCAATATTTTGGCCTTAAAGACACGAAAGGCGCCTTGATTACAAAGGTCACAAAGGGAAGTCCTGCAGAAAAAGCGGGGATATGTGCTGGAGATATTGTTGTTTCGATTAACAAAAAACCGATTAAAAAATTTACAGACCTCACCATTCTAGGGAAAAAAATCCCCATTGGAACAACTTCAGACTTTGAGATCATCCGTAAAGGAGAGAAAATCACTCTTCATCCTATTATGCAAGAATACCAAAGCCATGAGGCGTTCCAAGATAGTCTGAAGTTTGATAGTATTATCCTAGAAAATCATGCCTATAATACTGAGTTCGATTTTGGTGTGACTCCTTTAACACCTCAATTCCGTCAGCGGTTTGAGATCAGCGATTTTGACATAGAAGGTGTTTTAGTTGCAGATGTTAAGGAAGAAGGAATCGCAGCACAATTCACTTTCACGCAAGGGGATGTCATCCTTGAGATTAATGAGAAAAAAATAAGAGATATTCACGATGTTAATCAAATCATTAAGGACTCTCTAAAAAAAGACCCCCATAGACCAATTTTATTTCTCCTGCATCGAGAAGGAAGCCGTAATACTTTTGTAGCAATAGATCCAAAAACAAAAAACATTAAAGGGAAAGATATCATATAAATAAAATGATCTTTATTAACAAAGTATTTAAGAATATTTTCAAATAAGTGATTTCATAGTCTTAGAAATATTACAATAAATAAATCATTCTCCATAAGCGATTTTCATTGACACCTTAGAAGAAATCTAATATCAATTATTATATATAATAATAAACATAAATTCTGGAATAAATCTTATTTTTTAATGACACCACTCCTCCTTACGGGGATAGACATTGTAAAAAGTAGAAATCTGGGCAACGGGGATTACCACGAATGAACTATCGTTTTGCAGAAAAGCCTAATTCACCCTCTTTAGAAAAACCCTCTCTCGGCATGAGGGCTTTAAAAGCAAAAATATTGGCCAAGCAAATTGAGAAAAAGCGTCTTATCAAGATCGGTAATCTTGTTGCACGCGCAGAATTGGATCATCTTGATGCACAAACACTCTATGGGGCATTGATTACTATTAAAGAAATGACCGAACTACGGTCTAACTTAAATTTTTGGAAACGTCTTGGAAAAGAGCACTTTATTCCTGAGGAGTAGATCTTCTTAAACTTTCTCCATGGAAAAAGAAATAAGCTTCTCTTTTTGAGCTTCTGTTAATTTATTTTTCAAAATCCATTGAATATTAATATAGCTTCTCTCCATCAGCTCTCTTTGAATAGAATGCTTACAGTCTTCTTTTAAGCTAGATATCTCTCTCTCAAGATCTTTTTTAGAGATTTCCTCAAAGTGCATCAAAACATTTTTTGTTTCTTCTTGTATTTTCTTTACCCGGATATGAGCCTCTTTTTCTAAAACACTCATGGCTTTTTTTGAAAGAACTAATGCATTTTTCTGCTCTAATAGAATACTTTGGGCCTCAAGGTAGAGCGCCTCTACTTCTGTTATTTGCCGCTCAATCGTTGAAGAACGTATCTGAAGGTGCTGCAGAAGTTTTTTATAGAGGGGATAACCCATAAAAAATAGAAAAAGTACAAAAGAAATAAGGATATAAAAATAGGGATCATGCCACATGAAAACTATCCTTAGAGCACTTCATCGCTTGGTCATAAACTTCTTTTTCTAAGCGAAAAGGCGTTAGCTTCTCAAATAGATCGGATGTGATCCCTCTTTCTACCTCTAAAGAGAGAAAAAAATCATGACGGAAATCTTTTAGTTCTTTTTCTAATATTACAAGAATATCTGTGTGAAGAAGCGCTATCTTATGCTTATTTTTCGAGATCAACTTTTGAGATTCTATTTCAGCCTCGTGAATGAGAAGATGCACACGCTCATAAACGCTAGCCTCTTTCTGTTTTAATTCTTTCTCTAAAATTTCAGCCTCGTACTTTAATTGCTTAGCCGCTTCTATTCTTTTTTCAAGCTTTGATTCACGTAGATGAAATATACTTTGAAAACGAGGGAAAAAATAATACTTAATCCCTATGTAAATAGACAAGAACGCAACAGTAAGCCAAAAAAGCTGTGATACATAGAATGTAGGATCTAGTTGAGGCATTCTACTTAAAGAGTATCAAGAACGCGATAAGAAGAGCAAACAAAGCAACAGCTTCTGTTAAGGCAAATCCTAGAATTCCTATAGAAAAGAGCTCTTTACGCGCCTCTGGGTTACGTGCCACAGATTGAATAAGATTTGAAAAAATACTTCCAATCCCTAAACCAACCCCTAACAAAGGGAACACGGCAAGGCCCGCCCCTATCATTCTTGCTGCTTCCATATCCATTTGTAATCTCCTTTAATATTGACTTTATACTAATGCATATTAATAGCATCACTCAAGTACAAACAACTTAAGACAGAAAAAACATAGGCCTGTAAAAAAGCAACCAATACCTCAAACCCTATAAGAATAGTATTTAAAAGAACTGTAGAAATACCGTAAGCCCCTAGTAGTACTGTAAAAAGAGCAAATACTTTTAACATGGTATGCCCGGCCATCATATTAGCAAAAAGACGAATAGAGAGACTCAGTGGTCTAGAAAGATACGAAATAAGCTCGATCGGAATAAGAATCGGCGCCATAAAAAGTGGCGCGCCACTAGGCAAGAAAAATTTGAAGAACCTGACCCCGTGTTTGAGAAAGCCAACGATTGTCACTGCCACGAAAACAAGACACGCGAGTCCAAATGTTAGGATAATTTGACTCGTAAAGGTAAAAGCATAAGGGATCATCCCTAAAAGATTTCCAAAGAGAACAAAAAGAAAGATGGAAAATATAAAGGGGAAAAACTGCTTTCCAGCATCTCCCACATTATCCCTGATCATACCAAGAATAAGTTCATAAGAAATCTCCACAAGGGATTGGAATCGACCGGGAACGAGAGATTTTTTACGCAGTCCAACGCCAAGGAATAGAAATATTGCTAAAGCAGAGAGCATCATAAAAAGAGAAGAGTTAGTAAAAGAAAGATCCACCGTCCCAACATGAAGAGGGATAAGAACTTTAACTCTAAATTGTTCTAGGGGACTATCCATTATCCATCTCTTTTTTTTTCTCAATAAGGGTAGTGACTTTATCCCATTCAAGCCCATAGCCAATTTTAACAAGACTCTTGTAAACGTTGAAGAGGCCTGTGATCGCACCAAGGAAAAACCCTAGAATGATGCCCCAAGGAGAGAGGGGAAAAAAACTCTCCGCCATGACCCCAAGACCACACCCGACAACAAGCGCCGCAATCATATCGCAGCTCGCCCCATAGGCCATGCTTTTAAAGGGAGTTGCTCCATGTGTACTACCCCTAGGGACAAGATCATCTTGTACTTTTTCCAATCGCTCTTGAAAGGTTTGAGGGTTATTTTTTTTCATGGTCATTTTCTTTAGCCAAACGACTAAACGCTGCAAGTGCATCAAATTTGTCTACAGGGTTTCCCTTATTCTCCCAATCAAGAAACTCTTCCAAAACCTTCTTGAAAGATTCATAGTGAGGAAGGCCCGGCAAAATACTTTTTCCAACCTTAAAAATTGGCGCTGCTTTTGACTGAAAAATTAATCGTCTCGCGAGCAGTACATTTTCTAGGTGACCATCTTTTTGACTGGCCTCAATATCTGCACGAGACATCCCAAAGTCTTCTGCTATCTTCTCCATGGCAAGAATCTGATCTTTTGCATTGATCCACTCATCCTGTCTTTTGTAAAATTCTAAGGTCAACCCATGGGGATCCTTACTGTAAAGGACTATCCTAGCGCCTGCTACATCAACTTTAGAGAAAGGGAAAGGGCGCACAATGATTTTTAACTTACCGGGAAAATCTTTTAACAATTTTGGCAAAATATTTTTATAAAAATCTGCGCACACATGGCATGTGAGAGATCCATATTCACAAATATCAATACCATCTCCAATACTATATTCACTATCAACAACGCGCTCAGAAGAGTGACCCGGCATAAACCTAGGGCCCTTAGCTTCTCCCAAGGAGCACATAAAAATGATAATGATAAAAGAAATTCTATAAAACATATCGACTCACTTTCCCTTTATTGTACTTTTTATTTATTTAAAGCAATGGCTGCACCTAAGCGCGACAAAATACTTTTTAGCTCAACATCTTCTACGTCGATCAAGTGATCATTAATTTTTTTTTCTTCTTCAACGGAAAGAACCCCTCGTTTTTTTTCTACCACTAGCGCGTAGCGATGAGAGGTTTTAATGCGAATCCCAGAAATTGCTGAATATCCATAATAGCTATTAATACGATGAATGATATCTCCCTTTGCATGCTCAAACAAAAGAGCTGCGCCACTACTTTCAACGTTCACATAGAGTACGCCGTCTATATTTTTTCCCTTGGGAAAAGAAATTTTTTCTGGGAATACCATTTTTGCATGATTTTCCCCCACGATCATAGACCAATCTTTAAGAATCGAACCACTTAAGAATCCCTGTTTATCGAACAAGGGGTCTGTGAACTCTTTGGTAATGTCACTCAAAGATCTTAACTGCCGTCTAAACCGCTGAGCCACTTTTTCTCTTCCTCATCTAAAGAATCTGTTTCCAACGCTTGCCGAATAGCTGCCATTAAACGATTCATATAGGTAATATTGTGCAAAGTAACGAGTTGAAGTGCAAGAATTTCTTTTGCTTTCAAGAGATGGTGAATATAGGCACGTGAGTAGGTAGTACAGGTTTCACAAGGGCACTCTTCTTCAATAGGATTGGGATCTTCCCTAAACTGAGCGTTCATTAAATTAATGCGCTCCTTCTCTCCGCCCTTCACCAAAGCCCATCCATGACGGGCAATACGCGTAGGATGAACACAGTCAAAGGTATCAATGCCTTGACGCACGCCTGAAAAAATATCTCTAACGCCCCCAATGCCCAAAAGATGCACTGGTCTTTCTGGTAATAATCGAGGGAGTACCATTTGCACCACTTCATACATTTGATCCTTAGAGGCCCCTAAAGATCCTCCAACAGCCACCCCAAAGAAACCTTGATCATTAGTAAAATCCACACTTTCTTTTCGTAAATCTTCATAAACTCCCCCCTGAATAATACCATAAAGGGCTTGTTTTCCATCATTACCACGATCAAATTCTGCCAAACTTCGCAAACCCCAACGATGACTCATCCTCATAGAGGCCGCTGTATAGTTTTTATCCACATGGAATGGCGTGCATTCATCAAATACAACCATAAGATCTGAACCTAAATCCCGTTGAATTTCTATGGATTTCTCAGGCGTTAACAAATGTTTTTTGCCATCGATATATGACTTAAAGAGAGCCCCTTCCTCAGAAATTTTTACTGTGCTTTTCCGATCCACATGACGACGGGCGCCTTTTATTTCATCTGCAACAGAGCCATGCCCCAAACTAAAAATCTGAAATCCTCCAGAATCTGTAAGCATGGGCCCATTCCAGGCACAAAATTTATGAAGGCCTCCCATTTTTTTAATCAGTTTAGACCCTGGTTGCAGCATAAGATGATAGGTGTTAGAGAGAATAATTTGCGTGCCACACGCCCTTACCTGATCGATAGTTGCCGCTTTAATGGCCGCTTTTGTGGCACAAAAAATAAAGGCAGGTGTCTCCAATATCCCATGCGGGGTGTTTAAAGAGCCCCGTCTACCAGCATGTTTTTGAGAGGTCCTTTTATAGGTAAAAGAAAAGTGGGGATAACGACTCATCAAATGTCCTTTATAATGATTCCAAACTATGTCTAAAATTTATTTTCTTTACAGCATACATAAAAATCACATTTATAAATGATAAAAATATACGCATAATAAATACGCCTACTATATACGTCCAAAAAACTTCCTCAAAACTCTTTGAGGACGGCATGAAAACAAACCATAGAAGAAAACTAAAGACCGTATTATCTAAAAAAGCAGCCAACACTGTTGAAACAAGGGAACGAAGCCATAGATATTTTTCTCCTGTTATGGCGCGCAAAAGATTATAGAGAAATACATCGGTATACTGGCTCGTAAAGTAGGCCGCAAGGCTTGCGCAAAAAATAGCAGGTGCCGGGATAAAAAGAAGAGTCAGCGCATTTTGAATACCCATACTTTCACTAATAGGGGCATAAGAAAGAATGCCATATATAAAAATAAAGAATATAAAGTAGGCTATGAATCCAACCCATATCAAACGGAGAGCATGCTTTTTTCCAAAACATTCACTGGTAATATCGCTACAGAGGAAAAGAGACATAAAAAGCACGGTCCCTAGGGCTATTGGTTTTCCATAAAGCGGAAATGAAACGGCTTTCAAAACTGCAATATTACCACCGATGGTGGCAAGAGCCCCGTAAAGATAAAGCCCCAACAAACCCCAGGTACGCAGCAAAAAAAGAATCAATAGCCCACAGAAAAAAACATGGGACAGAAAGATCCAGAAGGGATTGATTGTTTGGAAAAAATAAAGGGGATCTAATAAACTAATCATCTTGATTGATTAAAAGCCTCTGATAAAGAGGCTTTTAAAGAATTTGAACTCTCTTTAGGAGACGGAATTTTTAAAAATTCGCTTCTTAAGACTCTTCATTTCTGGCGTTAGTTTCGCGTCAGAAACACTTTTAAGATAGCTATCAAGTCCACCATTATGCTCTATGGTACGAATACCTCTTGTGCATGCACGAAGAGAAAAAGAGCGACCTAATATATCACTCAAAAAACTAACATTCTGCAAGTTAGGCAAAAAACGACGTTTCGTCTTATTGTTTGCATGACTTACGTTATTACCAACGGCAGGTCCTTTACCTGTGATTTCACAGCGCCTTGTCATTTTAAAAACCTTTCTTAAACTTCATCGATTGATATTTCTATATCCCATACATAGTTAAAGGTCAAGAAAGTTTCAATCGTTTTCTTATATGCATACCTTTTACAAAAGCTCTTTCACAGAAAAAATGGGCAAGATCAGAGGAATTTTTGCAATCTACCTCCGCGCGCATCAAAAGAACCATCAGCTCTTGCAAGGCCTCTGAAGACCATTGTCTCAGATATTCTTTTATCTTGACCCCTTGGTGCCCAAAAATAGGCGGATTCACTTGCATCATTGATCTATCAAATGATAGACCTTCTTGCTCTAAACATTTTAAAGCATAAAGACGTCTTGCTTGCATCAGAAGATTCCTGATAACGCCTATGGGAGTGCCCCCTTCTTCCACTTGTTGGCGGAAATAATGTATCATTTCACCGGGGGTTCCTGCCAAGAAAGCATGGAGCAAAGTATCATAATCTAACGTCTCACCGACTGAAAGACATGCTTCAATATCCTCCATTTCTATAAAAGATTTTTCTCCTACATAGTCCACAATCTTTTGGATCTCTCCATCTAAAACCATGGGGCTTTTAGAAAATATTTCGCTTATCTGATTCAGGAGCGGAACACTCATGTCTTTTCCGTACCCCTGCAACATACTCTCTATTTTTTTTCTTATTTCATCGATTGTTGGAGAAAAACACCCCATGGACAGCAAGAAATCCTTCGCCTCATAATACTGACGCATTTTTGATGCAGGCTTTAAATACTTTTCCGCCGTCACAATAAGAAAACCCTGGAAATCTTTGGATTCCACGTACTCTGCTAAGAGAGGTGTCACGCGTTCGTTGGCATTTTTAATCCAAATGACTTTCTTCTCGTCACCCCAAAACATTCTGGTTCCCAAAAGGTCATTGAGAAATACGGCCTTAGAGACAAGGGTTTCTCCCTCCACAGATGTAACTTCCGATAACCTTAGTTTTAAAATATCGCGAATAAAAGCGTAGACCTTCTCCATCACAAAGGCTTCTTCTTCTCCATAAAAAAG
>Ga0214919_10011459_pt1 | contig 11061 bp, 8 predicted proteins | sample LL1503_MetaG_FD_177994 | JGI IMG/M metagenome (GOLD analysis project Ga0214919, IMG submission 177994) | Freshwater microbial communities from Lake Lanier, Atlanta, Georgia, United States - LL-1503 | ecosystem: Environmental > Aquatic > Freshwater > Lake | place: USA: Georgia | collected 2015-03-15
CCTATAATAGTAAATTTATTAAGTTAAAAATTATATAAAAATTAAAAACTATTTGTAATCCTCTATTTATACAACCTAAATATACTAAACCTATATATGGTTCTAGATATATTATCATATCTAATATTAATAAATTTATTTTGTTTTATTAAAGCATTAAAATGTTCTATTCTAATTCTATTTTTAATATTTAGTTTATCTATATCATTTAATTTATGTTTTTGATTTTTTCTAAAAGGTGTTACAAAATTAATATTTCTATTTCTTTTTAATTTATTTTTATAATATTTTGAAATATAACCTTTATCACCATATAATTATAAATATTTATATATATTAAATACAGAACTTTTTATAAAAAAATATTTTAAATATAAATATTTTTATACACTTATTTATTTAAGGATAAGCCAATTATAACTAAATTTAATTACTAAAAAAAATCAAAAATTTATTTATTATAAAATATAAATCATTACAAATATTTTAATTAAAATGAAAAAAGTTTAAAAAAATTAAAAAAATAATTACTAATAAAACAACTTAAACACTTAATAACTATAATTTATAACTCAAATATATATATATATTTAGAAATGGAAGAAACTAAGACTCCAAAACGTACCCGAAAACCAAAAGTAGTTAAAGAACATAATAATATTGATAGTATAACAATTGAAAATACAGAAAAAGATATAAATTATAAAGAAGTATCTAATCTAGAAGTAGAAAAAGACTTACCACAAGAATTAAAAGACCAAATAGAAACTAAAGAAAAAAAAACAAAAAAAACACTTGTTTCACGTAAAAAAAAAGAAATACTTCAACCCATTCCTCAAATAAATAAAGGTGCTCTAGAAACAATTTTAAATGAAGATGTGCAAAATATAACCGCAATGGAATATACATGTGTTTCGGACTCCGACCATACCACCCAACCCCCGCAGACCGAGGACAATATAGATTCTACAGAAACTCTCAAAACTCCTATTACTAAATATGTGTATTCAACTGTAATTACTAATATTTATCATTTTAGTGATCTACATATTCAATTATATAAAAGACATAATGAATATCAAGCAATTTTTGATAAAGTAATAAATTATTTAAAAGAAGAAAAAGAAAGTTTTAAAATACCATTAGCCAATAATACTGATATACCATTAATCGCACTTATTACTGGAGATATTTTGCATAGTAAAAGTGATCTTTCACCCGAATGTGTTCAATTAACATATAATTTTTTAAAAGCTGTTTCTAATATTATGCCATTGGTAATTATTCCAGGCAACCATGATATTAATATGAATAATAGAGAGCGTCTAGATGCATTAACACCTATTATTTCTGATTTACCTAAATCTAATCCAATATATTATTTTTTAGAATCTGGTATATATCAAATTTCAAATCTGTTATTCTATCATGCATCTATTTTTGATTATCAAATAATTCCTCCTATTAAGTCTTCGACTATGACACACATTATGCTATATCATGGACGAGTGAACGGTGCAGTTTTATATAATGGATTGGAAATTTCAGAAGATTCTAATAAAACAGTAACACCCTCAATTTTTTCTACATATGATATAACTTGTCTAGGAGATATTCATAAACATCAATTTCTAACACCAAATATTGCCTATGCTGGTTCACTAATTCAACAAAATCTAGGAGAAGATGTAGATAACCACGGATTAATTAAGTGGGATGTTGCTAGTAAAAAAGGCGTTTTAATTCCTATTAAAAATGATTCAAGTTATATAACTCTTTATGTAGATAGTAAAAAAGCTAATCATCTGTGCGCTTTAAAAGATGGTTCACATAATTTAAATTGTACCCTTACTAAGAATTTACGTGTTCGAGTTCTTTATAAAAATACTCCTGAAAGTTTTGTTTCCGATTATATTACATTATTAAAAATGAATCATACAGTTCATGAATATTCATATCAAAACGATGAGAGTAGCTTTTTAGAAAAGCCCTCTAGCAAAGATGATGATGAAGATTTTGAAAATATAGACAAACTTGTAAGTAAAACAAGAGAGTGTGGAGGGATAAAGCCATCTCTAGATATAACTTCAGGTGAATTGCAAAATAAATTTCTAATCGAATATATTAATGAAAATGAACCAAATATTACTCCCGAACAAATAGAGGAAATTAAAGCATTAAATATAAATCAAAATCAGATTCTCAAAGAATCCAATAAAAATTATAATACACAAGGATTTTCCGGTCATTATAAAATAAAGCGACTAGAGTTTTCAAATTTATTTTCATTTGGACTTAGAAATGTAATAGAATTTACTAATTTAAAAGGTATTGTAGGTATAATTGCACCAAACCATCTTGGTAAATCTGCAATTCTAGATATTATCATATTTGCTTTATTTGATAAATTTACCCGTAAAGGTTCTACCAAAGATATAATAAATATTAGAAGTGATTTCTTTGATATTAGATTAGAAGTATCAATAGGTCAATGGACTTATACTATTTGTAAAAACGGTACACGAAATAAAACTAATACAGTATCATCTAAAATAGAGTTTTTTAGAACTCATGATATTGAAAAAGTAGTTGAGCGTTTAGAAGAAGATAATGCATCTAAAACTAAAGAACGTATAACTGAGTTATTCGGATGCTATGAAGATATTATAAATACAAGTTTTAGTATTCAACAAGATAATAGCTGTTTTATTGATTCAGAAAATACAGATCGTCGTAAAGAATTACAACGCATTATGAGATTTGATATTATTGACAAATTGGGAGACATGGCTAATCAATCATTAACAAAATATAAAGATATCAGAGAACATATTAGTAAAAAGATTAATAATGATTTTATAGTAAATACTAAAAAGGCAAAACAAAAGGCAGAAAAAATGTTAACCCTACATACTGAAAATAAGGCATATGTTAAGGGAAAAATTAAGGAATTGCATGAAAGTATTCTAGAAACATCAAGTAAATTAAATACAGATTGTAGTAATTTTTTAAAGGAAAATTCAAAAGAGGATACAGAAACTATTCTAGAAGATTTAACAGAACAAATTGAGAATAATAAGACTGAAAGTAATAAAATAATAGAAAAATTGCAAGTATTAGAAACAATAAGTGATATAAAAATATTAAAAGATTCTATTCTAGATAGTGGAAATAAAAATAGTGAAATAATTAAAGATTCAATTAAAAAACAAAAAGCATTAGATTTTTGTAATGACAAATTATATAAGTCTCGTAAACCTAATAATTTTGTTTTGCCAAATAATATAGAAAGGGGAGATGGAAGGGAGTTAAAATATTTGCTAGACTTAAACTCTAAGCAAATAGAAGAATTAGATTTACATAAAGCAGAAATTACTATAATTGAAAATAAAATTAATATATTAAAAGAAAAAGAATTTAAAATAGATATAAATAATGAAAAAATTCTAGATCTAGAAAAACAAATGATAAAATTACCAGATTCTCTTTTAGAATTAGTAACAGATAGTGTTGACAATTTGTACGAGGAATATAAGTGTGCTTTGGAAAATTGGGTAGATACGTTAGATTTTGAACAAAATAAGAATGCTAATTTTGATTCTTTATTGACAACATCTACATATAAAGATTATGAATCTAGTGCTACTCAATATTTTGTATCAAAGGAAATTTCACAATATAAAAAATCTAATGATACAAATGAAGAAATAATTATAAAACAGCAGGATTCTTTAGAGAAAGAAAATCAAAATATTAAAAATGAATTGAAGAATATACGTAATCTGGAAGTGCAAATTCGTCAAATAGAATCCAAAATGTCTACAAATAAAATAAAAATGCAACATATTGAAAATGATATATCTAATCTAGAAAGTAATCAAAAAATAGATGATGAAATTGCTCTAAATAATAAGAAAAAAGAAAAATATGATTTGAGAATTTCCGATACAGAAAAACAAAATTTAGTATTGTTGGAACAATCAAATCTATTGACAAAATATGAAAAATTACAAAATGAAAAAATATATCTAGATAAAGAATTTATATCTATTGAAAATGTTCTTATACAATTTGATAAATATAAAAATCAGATTGAATATAATACTAGAGTTCAAGTAAAATTAAATTTATTAAAGGCTGAATTGGTCGAATTTGAAGATATAATAGAAGAAGTAGAAAAACAATTTAATATTGAAAATACTAATTTAACTAAAAATACTGCATTATTAGACCAAATTCGAAAGGATATTGCAGAACACAAGGCAATTGAAAACAATTTAACATTGTATACTATATATAGAAAAGCATTAAAGCAATTACCCTATTTATTACTAGCAAAAATACAACCACTTTTAGAAAAAAAAGTTAATGATTTACTTAGTATTATTACAGATTTTACATTGAAATTTGATATGTCAGATAGTAAAATAGATATTTATATTGATAGGTCAATTTATAAGAATGACGATGGAAATTCAAATAAATTAGGTAAAATAAGTAAAGTCGGAGGAGCAGATAGACATATATTAGTTAATAATTCATCAGGTTTTGAAAGATTTATATCTAGTTTAGCGATTAGATTAGCATTGCTAGATATTAGTAACTTACCAAAAATAAATTTTATGGCTATAGATGAAGGCTGGTCTTGTTTTGATACTACTAATTTAAATAATGTAGGACAAATTTTAGATTATTTAAAAACTAAATTTGATTATATTCTGACAATTTCCCATTTAACTGAAATAAAGCAATATTGTGATACAATTATTAGTTTAAGAAAAGATGAAAAAGGATTTAGTAAAATAATTGTTTAATTTTTATATCTAGATATACTTATTTTTATTCTAATTTTTTTCTTATTTATTATCTTTTATTTTTAATTTTTATCATATTTTTTAAACTTTTTATATTTTTTATTATAATTTTAATTAATTATATGTTGAATGATTATTATTTTTTATATAAAAAAAATATAAATATTATATAAAAATAAAAAATAAAGATAATAAAAATTTAATAAATTTTTCTTAATTATTAACTTAAAAAGAGTTTTTACAATTAATAATAAATTATAACTAATATTTTGTAAAATGGAAAAGACTATTGAATATTCTATTGAAGACAATTTTTATGTATATGATATTTTAGATAAAATATCAAATAATATTTTAATTGATTTTGCGTATTCATCTAATAAGGATCAATTATCAGAAAATCAACAAATTATTACTAAAATAACAAAAAATATTACTGTTATTAAAAATCTATATGAAAATAATATTATCTGCGTAAAACACAAATTATACAGTATATTTAATAAATTAAATAATTTAAATAATTTAAATTACAATAAAAATGAATACTTAACACATTACAAAAAAATTAGAAAAATATTAGGTCATATAATTTATGATATATTTCGATATTCATATTATCATGTATTAATATCAAATGTTCCTAAAACTGCATTACCAATTATAAATAATAATATAAATGATATTAATGATATAGATAATCTAGAACCTGTTAATTCTGAAACAATATATCATACAGTCGAATATTATATTGGTTCTGATACTGTAGATAATATATTTCAAGTTTCTTCTTTAGCATATTTAGTTAAAATGAAAAATGAATGTAATGCTAAATTTCTATGTAATAAACTTAATAAAATGCAAATTGGATCAAATATAATCAATGTAGAATTATTAAATCCTGATGCTAAAATTAATTTAGATGTTACTGAACCGATTGTTAATGTTACTGATCCAATTGTTAATGTTACTGAACCGATTGTTAATGTTACTGAACCAATTATTAGTTTTATTGAACCGGTTGTTAATGTTACTGAACCAATTTTTAGTTTTATTGAACCTGTTGTTAATGTATCTAAATATGATATTTTAAAAATGCCATATTTAAATGATATAGATGATGAAATTGAAATTGTATATTCTAAAGATGATAATAATAACAAAGTTAATGAAAATACTAATATTTCTGACAATAATGAAATGTCATTTATTGGATATATATATAATAAAATATCAAATGTATTTGGTTTTTTTAGAAAAAGTTAAATCATATTTATATTCTTTGTTTAATAATATTTTTATTTATAACATACCAATTATCTTTATTTTGTAAATATTCTATTTTTTTATAAAATGTTATAAATTTAAATATATTCATAGGAATACTAAACATAGGTACATTATCAATAGGATCATTCAGATTATTAGGCATTGTTTGTATAGTAGATTCAGTATCATATAACTTTAATATACTATCTACATATGTATCTTTTACAATATATGCAGAATATGATGTTGCTGATTTTAATTTTTGTATTTGTAATGGTTCTTCAGATTCTGTATTAGTAACTCCTTCAATAATTATTGGGTCCGTTTTAGTATTAATATGTTTATTTGTAGATGATAACATTAATACATCCCAATTTATTGTATTTTTATCCAAATTATCAAATGCTTTATTTAATATATTATTAAATTCTTCTGGTGCTACATCTAATTCTATATCATCTTCTAGAATCAAAACTTTTTTCCAATTATTATCTTTTACCATTTTAAGTGCAACTATATGAGACTGAAATGATGCATCAACCTCATTTTTTAAATTTGATACACAATTTGCTTTATGTATTTTATTCTTATTAGTATTTAATTTTTCTAATTCTTTTATTATTAAGTATGAATTATCAATATTATTTTTGTTAATATTTATATAAATAATCGCATCTAGACGATTTATACCATTTTGATCGTTATAAAATCCTTCCCAACTACGTTGAATCAAAAGTATAATGAATATTATTACTAAAATAAAAAATATAATAACTTCAATATTATTTTTAATATATGTAATTTTATGCATTTTATTTATTTGGCTTATCCTCAATTAAACAAACGTGTTTAGAAATTTGTAAACCTAAAAGAACTTATTTAAAAGCTTAAAACTTATTTAACAGTTATTATATTTAATGCAGATATTTACTTTTACACATTTGCACATTTAAAACGCAGATTTTAAACAGCAAATTAAATATTTAAGATTTGGTTTTGAAACCAGTAAAAACAACTTATATGTCAGTTTTTAAACATCCATTATTACTAATGACGATGATACTGACAAACTAGAGTATATATAAATACTTATATTATTTACAAAATGTTGGTGGTCTTGTTCTATTATCAAATAAGTAAGATTTTACTATATTTAACATATTACCACAGCTATTTTGGTCTCTATTTAAGTATTTACGATATCGAAACGTTGATTCATTAGAGTAAAACCTTAAAGTTTTCTAAAATAACCATCACCAGTAACAGAAGGATGTGCTGGATCACGATAAGTGAATGATTTATTATTCACATTAGACCAAAATGGATGATTTTTACTAGTAACTGCCCATACTTCGTCACATTTTTTTTCTCTTAATTCATTCATTGCCTTTTGCAAAATCTGTTTACCAAGACCACGATTCTTATATGTTTCCGCAATAAAGAATAATCCTATTTGACCATTAGAAGTATAATAGCGTATATACGCAATCGATTGATCATTTTCATTAAAATATTGTAACCAAACCCCACCAAGTTTATCATTTGAAAAATAATCGTTAGGTTTAGGCGTTAATTCTGAATCATATCGGACTTCTTTAAAATCCTTTAAGAATAAAGGTGTAGGAAGTTTTATAATTAATCTATTTATAAAACCTATTATCTCGTTCATTTTAGTTGTTTATTAGTATTATTAATTTATATAAATAACCACAAATTAAATTCAATTTTATGTGTAAATTGCTTTATTTTGCCATTTAACAAGCATTTTTTACTAAAAAAAAATACTTTTACCAGAAATAAATACATTTACCTTAAAGTTTTCTAAAATAACCATCATTAGACCAAAATGGATGTACTGGATTACGATATTTGAATGACTTATTATTCACATTAGACCAAAATGGATGATTTTTACTAGTTGAAACCCATACTTCTTCACATTTTTTTTCTCTTAATTCATTCATTGCCTTTTCAACAATCTGTTTACCAAGACCACGATTTTGATATTTTTCATCAATAAAGAACATTCCTATTTGTCCATCAGAAGTATAATAATTTATATAGGCAATTCTTTCATTTTTATTATTAAGGTATTCTATTAACACACCTCCAGGTTCATTATAATAATAATTTATGTCATTAGTAGTATTATTATGTCGGATTTCTTTAAAATCTTTTAAGAATAAAGGTGTAGATGCAGGTGTAGGTTTTCTAATTAATCCAGAAACAAAAACACGTAGAATATTCATGTTAGTTAATAATTGTTTGTTGATATTAGGCTTATAACTATAATTTTATTACAATTTTATTACAATTTTATATTTAAATTTCTTTAATTGTTTGATAGTATTATTAATTTATATAAATAACCACAAATTAAATTCAATTTTATATTTAATTTGCTTTGATTGCCATCTCACAAGAATTTTTTTACTAAAAAAATATACTTTTTACCAGAAATAAATACGTTTACCTTAAAGTTTTCTAAAATAACCATCACTAGTAACAGATGGATGTGCTGGATTACGGTATGTGAATGACTTTGTTAAGTAGTACAGTGGTGTAGTTCGATTGACCATTGTTTTCGTATTTTTCTTGCCTACGAGACGATGACTATTACATATAACACACACACAATTAACGTTAGACCAAAATGGATGATGTTCTCCACAAACTACCCATAATTCATCACAATTTTTTTCTCTTAATTCATTTGTTGCCTTTTCCAAAATCTGTTTCCCAAGACCACGATTTTGATATTCTCTTTTAACACTTAATGATATTATTTGACCATTATTTGTATTATAACTTATATAGGCAATTGTTTCATTTTTATTATTAAGGTATTCTATCCAAACCGTTGCATGGTTATTACTAGCAAAACTATTGTAATCGTAACGTAGTTCTCTAAAATCCTTTACAGATAAATGTGTAGAGGTTATAGCGCTAAAATTATATAAAATATCCATGTTAGTTGTTTTTTGTTAATTTTAAATTTTAGTATATTTAAATCAATTTTATAATAAAATTGAATTTTTTTTCAATTAATTACAATAATAAATAAATATAATCAATTGAAAAATGAGTGAACCAGAAGAAGAGACAATCGAAATATTGTATAATCAGGGTCTTGGTATGAAATTTTGCCTTAGCGAAGAAGCCTATGAGAGATTTGTTGAACTAAAAGTACAGAATGATCCAGAATATAAACCTGATAAACATTATATTCCAAAAAGCAAATATAATAGACATTACAGACAACTCGAGTATGTTCCTAGACATGATAAGATCCTCCTACAAGTTTACCGTGAATTTGGTAAAAATTTTGAACAAAAGTCAGATCCTATTTGTAATAAGGGGGAAGATTGTTTATGGTGTCAAAATATTATTGTTGAAACAATACCTGCAAAATTAAAGGACTATTATTATGTACGGTATGATGCAGAAAATGGAGGTGAACAAGTTGAAACAAACTTTTCAGGTTATAGGCTTAATAAGATTGATAACATAATTGATAAAATTCGAAATATTACAATAGATGTAAATTTGAGTGATACACAAAAAATATCAAATATAAAATCTTTAATAAATTAATATATATATTTAACTTAAAGAAAAAGTAAAAAATTACTAAGTTTATTTTAGACATTTATAAATGTTATTTTTCAATTTTTTTATCAATTATTAGATTATAAATAATTTTTTTATAATTAATAATATAAAATTAAATTTACTCAAAAAAATAAAATCTAATATAATTATTAATATATTACATTAATATAATATAAATTAACTCATTTATTTAAAAATAAGTCTAATATATTAAATATTTAAAATAAAATAAAATAAAATTAATACTAAATACTAAAAATGATTCTAGATGATAATTTAATTGTAATATTAGTTATAATAATATTATTAATTTTATTATATAGAATAAAAAAAAGCAATCTAATTGTCAATAATGAAGGATTTGATTCACAAGCAATAGGTGAACCTAAAATAGCATTTTTATTCCTAACTTATAATAATTTAAAACGTCCAGATATATGGAATAAGTTTTTTGCTATTAATACTAAACTTGCTAATAAAACACAAAGTATAGATAATACTAGTGACTATTCTCATAAATTTACTATATATAATCATGCAAAAGAAAAAGATAAAATAACAGACATATTATTAAAAGATAAACATATTCCAGATCATATTGATACTTGTTGGGGTTGTTTTAGTACTGTAGAAGCAAATATATTAATGATAAAAGACGCATTAAAAGACCCTTTAAATAAAAAATTCATATTAGTATCTGATTCTTGTTCTCCTATAGTTTCATTTAAAAAATTATATAAAGAATTGTTTAAAGATGATAAAAGCAGAATAAATTTTTTAAAAAATAATAATACACCTGAGAGATACGATCAAATTATAGATCCTACATTTCCTAAATCAGAATTTAAAAAACATTGTGCTCAAGGTTTAATAATTAATAGAACTTATGCAGAAATATTAATTAATTCATTAAATGAATATAAAGATAAATGGAAAAATATGACATGTGTAGACGAACATTATTTTGGTAATTTATTAAGAGTATTAGATCCGTATTTTAATGAAAATACTAATCAAAAAAATATAACTTTTGATATGTGGCAATCAGACAAAATAAATTATAAAAATCTTAATAACGATGATATAAAATCCGATCATTATGTAAATTTAAAAAAAATATCAAATAAAGCAATAGATAAATTAAGAGAATATAATTTTATGTTTACTAGAAAAATTGATAAAGATACAGAAATAAATGTTGATTATATATTAACTTAAATACTTTGTTATTTTTTATTATTTTATTATTTTTTATTATTTTTTATTATTTTTTATTATTTTTTATTATTTTTTATTATTTTTTATTATTTTTTATTATTTTTTATTATTTTTTATTATTTTTTATTATTTTTTATTATTTTTTATT